>Ga0190367_1000423_pt1 | contig 31338 bp, 31 predicted proteins | sample 4872181011_MG_FD_171838 | JGI IMG/M metagenome (GOLD analysis project Ga0190367, IMG submission 171838) | Hydrothermal vent microbial mat bacterial communities from Southern Trench, Guaymas Basin, Mexico - 4872-18-10-11_MG | ecosystem: Environmental > Aquatic > Marine > Hydrothermal vents >...
ATGCAAGAGAATTAAGGGAAGTATTAACTGCAATAATAGAATTCCTTAGAGATATAACTGGACCATTAAAAGAACTTATGTCTCTTGTTCAATCAAGCATCGCAGGAGATAAACTAGGTAAAGATATCGCTGAGTTCTACAAGAATTTGAAAGACTCAGGCTTACCTGATGATGTAGTTAATGAGCTTATTAAGAAATACTATGATGATAGAATGAGCTTATTAAGATTAATGAGTAGCCTATTTGAAGGATTAAGGAGAGGCCGAGCCATAATAGCGGCTTCAAGAGGGGAGGAAACAAAATCTTCGATAAAGGAGGCATTAAAGGAGGCTTTAAGGAAAAAAGAGGAAGAAGAGTAATGTTGAATGTCTAGTCTTCTTTTCTTCCATACTAGTAAGGTGTAGTAATTGAGTAAAGGAAGCGATCTTGAGGAAAGATTAGAGAGACTAGAATACTTACTTAAAGATATACTCTCTAGACTTGAAAGATTAGAATTAGTTCTTGCGAAAATGAATCCTAGTATTAGTGAAGTATTAAAGTTTACAGGTGAAATTATAGCATTATTCTCTTCACCACCCATTATAGCTCTTGAAGCAGCTGGAAAAATACTCAATATTATGAAGAGATATGGTAAACTGGATGATATCTCTAAAGCTATTATTGAAGTTTTAAGTGTTAAAGGCGAAGCTAATATTAGTGAACTAACTAGAGAAGTTAAGGCTATACGAGGTAAAGCTTCAAGAAGGATTATAGCAGAGAGGGTAAGAATGCTTTCAAACACGGGTATAGTATCATTGGAGAAAAGAGGTAATAGAATTATCGTTAAATTAAATGTAGACATAGAATAACATTGCATCATGGTGAATGAACATCCAGCTATATAAGATAATAAAATCCCTTTATGTAGTACTCTCGATCATAATCCATATTTCTATTCTACTATTATATCTTGCAATAATCCTACTTTATCTAAAGATGAAAATGATTTTTTATAAAAGATTCTGGCTTTGGAAAATGAGAAGAGAACTAATTAAAGCAAAAATGCCAAGGTCATTGGTTAATAGCATTTATCATCACTATTGTGAAGACTTAAACTCTCTATTTAAACATTTTAGCTTAAGGAATATGATACATATAATCAGGGAGAGCACTTAAAGTTTATATATAGTTAGATTTCTCTTTAATGTAGAGGCGAAGTTAGATGGAACTTCCAAGTATAATTAGGGATTTAGGGGAATCACTTATAGCTCCGAGACAGGTTATACAAATATTAATTGCTGAAAGAAGAGGATTAACTTTTGGCTTCTTTATAGTACTTTTATGCTCTATTCTTGTAGGGGCAACAGCCACAATGGTCTTTATTAGTAAACTAATATCCTTCGTACCTTTAGGTATCCTCAGTTGGATATTTGGGAATGTGGCAATATTATTTGGTATAGCTTCTTTCGTAATCTTAAGTATTGGTTATTGGCTTATTGGCGGTCTTATTATACATATTTTCTGTAGATTATTAAAGGGTAATGGGCTTTTCGAACACACTCTTGTGGCATTTTCGTATCTTTGGCTACCATCCTTCCTTATAGGTTTAATAGCACCAGTATTAATGTTTCTTGATTATCTCACTTCTCTAGGCTTATTCTTGCTGATGTTATGCATATCTTTCATATGGGGAGTAATATTATCTGTTCAAGCTTTAGCAGAAGCACATAACTTTAGTGTGAGTAAAGCTCTGTTATCGATGATAGCTCCAATACTTATACTTATATTCATATTTGCCACTTTATTCTCCTTAAAAATCTTCGTATGGTGGTAGATTCATGAGTAAAAGCGGTAAAATAACTCTAAGCGACTTTTTAGGGGTACTCGTGGTGTTAGGCATAGCTATTGGCATATTAGTACCGATACTTGCTTCAAGTATTATGAGGACCTATAAGCAAGAAGCTCTTACAGACTTTGATAGGCTCATGCAGGGAATAGCACATATACCATTTATGAAGATAACTAAGAAACTTGTTAAAGAATACACACTTAATGTAAATAAAGAGTTCCATGCAGTGATCGAAGTTACTGGTGGCGCAATAAAAATAACTGAGGGACATGGTAACATAGTGAAAATACGAGTATATGCATATGAAGGTATGCCATGGTTTAAAGGAGTAGATAGTGAAAGAAAATATAATGTGTATTATTGTGAACGTACTAATACGCTATCTATTAATGTTAATAGATACTCCGTTGTTATAGAGATACCAAGTAATTATATTTCATCGATATCTCTAAGTATAAGTGGTGGAGTAGCAAAGATAGATACTCCCTTAACTAATCTGAAATATCTTGTGGTTAATGTTTCAGGTGGAGCAGTAGATCTAAAGCCTGCAAGTTTAGGTAAGGTAAACGTTAGCATTAGCATTAGCATTACTGGTGGAGCCCTTGATGGTAATTTAGAATTCTCTAGATATGTAGGTGAATCAGATGTTAAAATAGATATGTCTGGTGGAGCAATAGACCTGGATATACAATTACCAAGTAACGTTAAGGTAAAAGTTAATGGAGAATTTACTAGTGGTATAGTGTCAGTCAAGATTAATGGTGAACATGTAGGCCGGTCTTACATTGAAGACGGCTACGAGCAAGCTAGTAGTAAAATCTACATAAGCTATGATGTTCATGGAGGAATAATAGATGTTGGGATTCGTAAATGAGCGATGACAAATTAGTTATACCTGAGGATAGACCGTTAGCAGCCCGTAGGGTACTCGATATTCTTAATAGTGGACCTAAGCTTTCAATATTAAAGGTGCTATTAGATCAAGGTGAAGCATCAGCTAAGGATATCGCTAGTAAGGTTATGACAAAGCTACCGACAGTACTTTCACATCTATCAGACCTTGTTAAAGCAGGACTAGTGAAGGTAAATGTACAAGACTTGAGAGGTAAACAAGTAAAGAAGTACTCTTTAGTCTCTAGTAAGCTCACTATAAATATTGATTTTCGTTTATTCCTACATCTCGAGGAGTATGCTGCTGAAGAGAAACTAAAAGAATTAGAGTATCTCGCTTTGAAATATATTAGTGTTAAACGTGAGAAAGAAACTTTGCCATTAACTATTAGTGTTAGAGATGTAGCTAAAGTACTCAATGTAGACATCAATACGGCTATTGAGGTAACAGATTTTATAAACACACATACAGATAGGATAATAGATTATCTGTGTAGTGATGCCCTGGACATTATAAAGAATAGGGGTAAGGTTAAAAATTTAAGAGAATTTGCTTCGTTACTGAATGTTCATCAGTATTGGGCTGCTCTTATACTTCAAAGTCTCTCAAGTAAAGGATTTATTAGGATAATGGATGATGGCTCTATAACTTTGCCTTAACAGGCACTCTTGGCAGGTATGATAGGTCTATTTCCTTTGGTTCATAGTCTGCTAGCTTATTCTCTAAGTATTCTAAGTATCCTTGTAGATCTAGTAGTCCATGACCACTTAGGTTAAATAGTATGACCTTCTTTTCATTCTTTTTCTTAGCCTCTATTGCTACATCTATTGCTGCTTTTACTGCATGCGCTGATTCTGGTGCTGGAACAATACCCTCTGTTGAAGCGAATAAGTGTGCTGCCTTGAATGCTTCTGTTTGACTATATGCCATGGGCTCTATTATTCCTTTACGTACTAGTAGACATAATGTTGGAGCATCACCATGATATCTTAAGCCGCCAGCATGTATTGGTGGTACACGATATTTATGGCCAACAGTATACATCTTTAGCAGTGGTGTTAATTTAGCTGTATCACCATAGTCGTATGCATATACTCCCTTAGTTAATGTTGGACATGCTTTTGGCTCTGTAGCTATGAACTTTGTTTTACTTTTACCCTTTAATCTATCTTTTACAAACGGGTATGAAAGTCCTGCAAAATTGCTTCCTCCACCAACACACCCTATAACATAATCTGGGTATTCACCTATGACTTCCATTTGCGTTTTAGCTTCAAGGCCTATAACTGTCTGATGTAGCAACACGTGGTTTAATACACTACCTAAACAGTACTTACTGTTGTCACTGTTTAATACGTCCTCTATTGCTTCACTTATTGCTATACCTAGACTGCCAGGATTGTTTGGATCCTCACTTAATATTTTTCTTCCAAAGTTTGTTATGTTACTTGGACTTGGGTATACTTCTGCCCCATAGAGTTCCATTAACACTCTACGATACGGCTTCTGCATGTAACTACTCTTAACCATGAAAACTCTTACTTTAACATTGAATAATGCTCCAGCTAGTGATAAAGCACTACCCCACTGTCCTGCTCCTGTTTCTGTAACTACCCTTTCAACACCTTCAATCATATTGTAGTATACCTGTGCTACAGCAGTATTCACCTTATGACTTCCTGTGGGAGTTATACCTTCATATTTGTAGTAAATTCTCGCTGGCGTTTTTAATGCTCTCTCTAATCTGATTGCCCTGACCAGTGGTGTTGGTCTTCCAAGCTCAACATAGACTTCTCTAACCTCTTCAGGGATTTTTATGTACTCTTCACTGCTAACTTCCTGTCTAATAAGCTCCTTTGCAAATAACCTTTCTAACATTTGTGGTTCTACAGGTCTCCCATTCAGTAGAATTGGTGGTGGTAGTTCATTGCCTATTTCATGAAGAATATTATACCATTTATTTGGAGTTAAATCTGGATTTAAGAGAACTCTTATAGACTTTAAGTCCATTGGTGCATGATGTTCACCGAGACCACAGTAGTCCCACTTGTAGTATAAAAACGTATCTATAGGGGATTCAATTAAAACTCTTAGTATTCTGATGTTAATGATCCCATGAGTATGAAGATTTAGTAAAATATACAACAGTATATAGGAAGGAGCAAACGAAACTTATAGAAATCTATTTATCCTAGATGATTATCCTCTTTACCAGTTATAGTTTTAGGTGTAAAAAGGATGCGGAGAGTTATAGTGCAAGGTGTAAATGGTATTAAATTTGTTAAGATAGTAGAAGAGAGTAAGCTTAGAAATCCCATTAAAGGTTTTGCTGAAGAGTCTCAACATATAGAGTATAGACGTGATCCACTTCTTGGTAGATGGTGTAGAATAAACATTTTAAGATCAAAGAGGCCTAAACAAGCAGAAAAGGCTATACCAGCCCTTAATGAGATCATTGAGTCTAGTGCATGTAAATGTCCTTTCTGTAAAGAGAGAATTAATGAGAAAACGCCAATGTTCCCTAGTAGAATAATACCTGAGGGAAGAGTCTGGTTTGATAGTGCAAGTATGTTTCCCAATCTCCACCCATTTGCCAAGTATCATTCTATTGTAGTATTAGATGTGAACAAGCACTATACGGAACTAGGCGATCTTAACCCTAAAATACTTTATGATGCCTTTGAAGCAATGATAGAGGCATCTACTAAGATTTACAAGAAGGACAAAAGAGCAAAATACGTCACAGTATCCATGAATTTCCTATTCCCAGCTGGTGCATCAATAATACATCCACACTTACAAGTCATACAAGACACTAAGCCAACCTGGCTTTTGAGAATGGAAATATTAAAGTCGAGGAGATACTATAGAAAATTCAACTCTAACTACTGGCTTGACTTAGTAGAGTCAGAGAAAAAACTTTCAGAGAGACATGTATTCGATAGTAATGTTGCCTCATGGATATCTTCATTCGCCCCACTAGCAAATTATGAAATTACAGGTGTAGTAAAGAGAAAAACAAGTATTATAGAATTTACATCCAAAGAGTTAAGAGAGCTGGCCTGCGATATATCGAAAGTGCTTAACTCCCTAGCAAAGATAGGCGTAATGAGCGCTAATATGACATTCTACGACTTAGGATTCAATAGTGGATCAAGTGAGTTCTTTAATTTACATATAAGAATCATTGGTAGAAAGAACCCGTATCCAAACTATACCAATGATAGGGGCTTCATGGAAGCACTACATCTAGAGCCTGTAATAGAGATGTTACCAGAAGACTTAACCTTAAATATAAAAAGAGTTATAACGTAATTGAATCCCTCCTGTCTAAACTATATTATTTCACTAAACGAGTGCTTTATGAACAAAATACTCAAAATAAACACATTAATTAATCTTAGATTAGTAACATTTATGTACATACTTAGAGGATTCGTTTATAAGGTAAACTTTAGTATCCATTATAGTTAGTTTTATCTATACATTTCCATCCTAGTATATACTAGTCAGTTTGTCTTGAGGCCAGAATATGAAGAGACTAGTATTGCTCACTATGCTTACTCTAATGCTTACTAGCTTACTGGTACCGCTTATCAGAGCTGACACTACAAGTGTAGACTTCGTAAGGATACTGGGGAGACTACCAGAAGGTGTCATTAGTGTGAGGCTGTTACCCGCGTATGAAGGATTCTTCGTAATGTACGTTAAGGATGATAGAACTATTGTAGAATATGTTCCCCCAGACGGAACATTAAAAGACGCAACCAAAGTAACAATATTAAATGGAACATACACTGAAGCAAACGTATACTACGATAAAACCAGTAAACTACACTACATAATACTAAACAGCATAAAACAAAAGAAACTAACAACAATATGGTACAACACCAACACTAATAAGCTCATAAACACAACAGTAGTTTCTTACGATAAAATATTTAATAAAGTAGAACCAGTATTCGTAGTAAGTAAGGATATGATGGAAAAAGTGTTCACTATATTAGCTGAAGCAACCAAACTTCATAAACAGAATAAACATGAGGAAGCAGTAAAGCTAGAAAAAGAAGCAATGAGACTTATCAATGAAGCAAAGAAACCACTGGAATGTATTATTAAGCTTCCTGTACAACATGGTCTTTCATACTTAAACTATACCATATTAGTGATAGTACCAGTCAAATTAATGAAAGAAATAGAAGAGGCATGGAAACAATACCTAAGGATGGAAGTACCACCTAGAGGGATAAACCTTACTAGAAAATATGGGTTTGAAGCAAATTTCATTCAAATTAAAATCGCTACTTTAAACAGAAATCTAAATAAATTAGTCTATGACTCCTTCAAAAGTCCACCAACAATCTATAGTTATATGATTCCGCAAATATCAGCATATAGACTTTTTATCCTATGGAAATGGTTTTACAATAATATGGTATATCCCATAGAGTTACATTACGATATCGCATTTACAGTTGATGAGAAAGGTATACATAAATATATGGAAACAAAAATGTTGGTTATTGGCGAAGCATACTGGATACTCTGTACTGACCTTAACAGAACAACCTACTTAATAGAGGAAATTTCCTCTGGGAAGCTAAGTGTAGAAAAAGAAAATAGTGGTATGGGTGTTGGGTATGGTAAATTATTCTCATGGCTTACTCTATGTACGCCTAAGTCTACTGGTCTTGGCGATTTACTGGAGAGGGAGTATAGGGAGTACGGTGGAATAGCGGATTATTATGTCAGGATTGCTGAGTGGTTACCAGCACCAATAATGGATGTATCCGTCTCAAATGAGAGATACTATTCATTCTACTTTACAGAGGCAAACGGAACATCACACCTTGTCATTGTAGACTTGGGAAGGATGATACCAGTGATACTGAAGAATCTTAAACGTGAAAAAGTTGAAAGAGCCTTCCTCAAGTCATACATGTTCAACGCGATAAAACTAAACGTAGAGGGTTGTAGTAAAATAGTAGATATTGAAGGTGCAATAAACAGTAGCGTAGTATATGTTCTCATGGAAAACGGGTATATAATGAAGATACTTTGCAAGGGATTATCTTACGACAATAGGGATATTAATGTAAAAGTTAGGTTAGTTTCAGGAAAGCCAAAACTAAAATGTGAGTTTACAAGGGAAATGTATGAAGGGATAAAGGAGATACTAATGTCAGGAGAGAATATAAATAAACCATTAGAGGTCGCGCAAAAACTATACTATGGTAGCACTTCTAGAACATCACCACTTAACATAGTAAGTGTAGTGTCTGAGACAGGAGAAAAAGCGAAAACAATATTTCAAGAAATACTAGAGAAATACATGCTAATAATCCTCATATTAGTGTTAGGAGTAGCAATAACGATAGCAGTACTAATAGCAAGAACACGGTAAACTTTTATGGCGGTGGAACAGGCGAACATGCACACGAGTACGTTATAGTACACGTACTAAAACCATAGCAGAAACCACCAAATACGAGAGAGCAACCACCCTTCTCATAGAGCAGTAGAGTTTGATAGTTATTTAACCATACATCATTAACAATTACACCACAGCAATGGTACCATGTTATACATCCACAATATCCTGTACATTGTCCGCTATATCCTACTCTATAGCAGTCACATACTACACTAGGAACAGGTTCTGCATTAGTATAAGCTCCGTTTATGTATTTACATGAGTAGCATGTTTTGTGTTATTGTGGTTGTTACTGTTATTTCTGTGTAGTCGTATACTTGTGTTGTTTCGGTTACTGTGTCTGTGAAGGTTTCCGTCACGGTTACTGCCTTGGTTGTTGTAATGGTTATAATTGAGGTTATGTACACTCGATTGTAGTCTGTTGCTGTAATAATACCATGTATAGTACTGGCTGTATTTAATAGTGTACATTTAATAGTAAACGAATACACATGTATATAGGGCTGTGTCTCGTAAGACTAGATTAAAGAAGTATGAGAAAAGAAGAATGAAGTATTGGATGTTAAAAGAGCTATTCTTGCCACCAACTAAACAAAACAAAATACTGGTTTATTACATTTGAGATAGTAGCAAACGTAATCACTCATCCCCTTTAATATTTTTACATTATTTTTTCTCTATAAAAATTAAGATAGAAACTTAGAGTGCTATAGAATTAGTCATCGAAACTAGTTTAAGTTTACTAAGACATTATACTTCATAATTATTTTAGTATATGAATTTATCTGACCTTGTGAAAGTGAAAATTTAGTGTTACATGATACATCTTTTATTGTGTCAGTCAGCCACCGCCTCTTCACGGTATTCTGTAGTGGTCGGTAACGGTCATCATCCACTAGGATTATAATTCACTAAAATACATAACCTTAACTCTCTTAAGTAGTAGGCTATAGTCTCGTCAGAAATATTTATCTACCTCTCACTGGGAGGTACTGTATGGGGATCCAGGTATGTCTGTTCCCGGAAAAGTTAATGATATTCTGGTTACAACAACAGAGAACATACCTGGCTATAGAATAGTTAAAACCGTAGGTATAGTTACAGGTAGTGTTGTTCGAGCTAGACATATAGGTAAAGATTTCATGGCAGCATTAAGGAATATTGTTGGTGGAGAGGTTAAGGAATACAGTGAGCTACTAGCTCAAGCTAGGAGAGACGCATTAAAACGTATGGTTGAGGAAGCTAAGAAACTTGGTGCCAATGCTGTTATTGGTGTTAGATTTGCTTCTAGTATGATTATGTCTGGTGTAGCTGAGATACTGGCTTACGGTACAGCTGTGATAGTGGAAAAGGAGCTGTAATTGTTTTGATAGCATCTTTTTCCTTGATTTTCGGTGCCTTATTAGTACTACCATTCGTACTTAAGCAGGTAAAGTTTAACGCTGAGGCATTCATTTTAGGATGTGGAGCATTCATTATCGTACCTATAGTTCAAAGTCCTTTACAACACTTGTTTCTAATAGCACGTAATATTCAAAACCTATTACTTATAATAGCCATTTCATTATGTATAGGTTTCTTCACGGGTTTAATCCAGGAGACAATAAAATTTCTCATAACTAGAAAAATTAAATCACCAACTGCAATATGGGTTGGTTACGGTTTTGGCTTAACTGAAGCGTTACTCATAGCCATCACATCATTTACTGTACTTGCTCACGTTAGGGACTTATCATTCCCTCTCATATCGTTATATGAGCGTTTTCTTGCAACATTCTTTCACACTTTGACGACAGGTATTTACGCTTATGGCATAATGAAAGGTATAGGATTAAAAGTGTTAATACTAATGATAATAATACATGCCGCTATGAACTTTAGTGCAACAATGATTAACATAAGGAGAATGCATCATATTCTGACACCAATGGATTTAACCATATTCTACATCACACTCACTCTTCTAACGTTTATACTCTTTCCAATATATTTGAAAGTGAGGGTTAAACATGGTTGAAAGTAAATATGTACTTAATGGACTTATAGCAGGATTTATAGCTGGCTTAGTTACGTCAATAATATTAATTATTTCTATCATCACGCAAGATTTAGACACTATTATAGAGTACTCTATAAAAGAAGCCCAAAAATTCATCCCACTACATGATATAGGTATAATGAGAGAGTACATAAGATTAGGTATAATAGTATCACCTATAATTACAATCATAATTATTAGTATTTTGGGAGCATTATTTGGGCATTATATGAGTATCTTGATAAAAAGATGAACTATCCTGCAAGAGTCATACCAATAGCTATTACGGGACTTCTACTATCAATACTCTTAGTTTTACCCAACGTGGTGATTGGAAGCATAGGTAAAGCCTACACAAATTCAATCACCTGTTTAGTCTATACGTTAACGTTATTACTATTGGCGTATAAAAAGAATCCGAGAGTAACTGTTAAAAATGAACAATAATAAATAATGGTCATGGTAGTTATAACCTTCCACATAAATACTAAAAACTGAGGGTTACTTTATGACTTGGACTTGGACAGCTCAATCAATAAAAAGGCTAATTAGTCAAGAGGGAGTAATAGGCAGAGTTGCCGCATTATATGCGGCTGCAGGATATAGTATAGATCTTAACGTAGAAACACCATCTGGGACAGTGAGCTTCATAGCTAAAAAGAAAGGTGAGAAACTAGCAATAGACGTTTATTATAACATTAAAGACGTTACTGAAGAAAACATGAAGAAACTTACTGAAAAAGCTAAACAGGTTGATGCTAAACCAGTACTAGTTTCGAGGACAAACTTACTATGAATAAAAGATTTAATTTAAGATCTTTAAGGTTTAACCCTAGACCCCCACCAATAAAGGGTGGTAGAGAGTTTTCACGAGATTATTATGAGGCTTTCTATAAAATAGAGGACATCTTTAGTCACTATGTTTTAGGAAACATAGACTTAGATCATGCGTTGAAAGCACTAAACTATGCGAGGTATGCTATAATACCTAAGCTAGGATATCCTAGTGATGTAAAGAAAGAGTTACTAGAGGCTTATGATGAGGCAGTAAAGTTGCTTAACCGTTTAAGATCTAGAGAGAAAGTGAAGGAATGGTTACTAAGTAATGGTCCCCCACGAGAAACTAAGATTAAATCGCTTTTAGACTTTATGTAACTGCTAAAATACTGTACTTAATAGCTAACTTGACTATTCTTTTAGCTTCATCTCTAGACTTGGTTCTGACGATAACTGTATCTCCATAGTATTCTATTTCGGCATCCCTCACCTTTGATAATACGTTATCTGTAGCTTGTGTCTTCCTTAAGGGTATTACGTAATATCCTTGAGGATCTCGTTTGGATATTATTGCCTTGACTAAATCGCTCATTACATTGTCACCATTATTTAAATATGGAGACTGGAATGTAGAGGTTTATTGTGTTCACTTTAGTTGTAGTATTACCTTGTATGCTCTATTCTGTCTTCGATATAGCTTTTTCTAATAATTTCCTAATAGCTCTGAGTTCTTCTAATATCTCTTCTTCTATCGCTTTTCTTCTCTCTTCAGTTAGTTTACCGCTTCTTACCCTAAACTCTTCATTCACTTCTTTAGCTAGTTTGAAATCTAGCTGAAAGTACGTTAATTCTGGTCTCATTACACCTGTTGCAGGAGTAAATACGTCAACATTAGCCAGACCAAGCCTCCTCTGTAATGGTCCTTGTCTTAGTCTGACCTATGATACCAGATGATATGGTACTCTTTTTTCACGTTTCCACCATACACCAAACTTAGCATAAGCATATTGATCCTCAACAGAGAACTTTATTGAGTCATAGAATTTACTTATCCAGTACATTACAAAGAGTGTTAGACATAATGTTGGTACTAATATCACTAGTGATATCATGTAATGTTTGAGAGCTAGGAGAATAATAGCTAAAATTATTAATGGAGATATGCCTGCTAGTAAGTATATCTCTGTATATTAACTTCATTTTAGTGCTAGGTTTAAACCCCTTATGTACCATAGTTTCATCTACCTCCTAAATGCTAGTAGAGTTTTTCTTCGAGTTTTTATTCTACCTATAAGTAGTCTCTCCGATGAAAACATTCGTGACATACCATAGATTGCCGCTATGGTGTAGCATGTAGATGCAAGACAGCTTACCCAACCCAGTATGGGTTCGTTTATAAATATTGATTTAATACTCATTATTGGCGAGCTAAAAGGTAATAATGCTAAGGCGTATCTTGTTGTTTCAGGCATAATGGAGAGATCCATGTACGCTAGTATCATTCCTATAATGAATGCTGGCATAGCTACAAACTGGACCATGCTAGTAGACGATCTCACATCGGTACCGAAGCTCCCAAGGAGAAGGCCTAAACTGGCTCCTAAGAGGATTGTTAAGAATATTGCTAAGCCTATTAAGGCTAGGTCACTTATACTTAAAGCGAGCCATCGTAATGCTTGGAATGGTGAGAAGAGGGCCCCCGAAGCCTCACTTTCAAAGCTCTTGAATATACTGTACATGTAGTATGTATAACCTGCAACGTACGCTATTGACTGTATTATTGCTATGATCATTGTGCCTATGAACTTTGATAATGCTAATTTAAACCTGCTTATAGGTAGCGTTAACAGTACCTCTAGTGTTTTCTCTTCTTTCTCAACACCAATACTTGTAGCTGCCATTGAGGCTGCGAATATAACAACAATTAAAGGTATCCAAGCTGTAGCCATGAAGCTTCCTGTTAAACTACCCCATAGTTGTAAAGGTATGCTTCTACCTCTAAACATTATTGAGGCATCCGACACCACGGGTTTCACTATGAAGTTTAGATTAGTAATACCATGAGCTAAAGCTATACTCTGAGAAAGGGTTCTACTAAACCCATTTACAAGAGCCTCAACCTTACCCCTAAGACCAGTAGCTGTGAACGAGACTTCACTAATTAGGTGATAAATTTTTAATACTCCAGGCTTCATGTTACTAATGTTTTTTGAGAAACCCTCAGGTATAACTATAACTGAGAGGACCCCCTTCACTAACGCAATCTTCATTGCCTCATTTAAGCTTGATGCCTCTACATATGATGCATTAACCATTTTGATGAATTTCTTAAATGCCTCTGCATAGTCACCCTTATCTAAATCGACTAAAACAACGCTAACTTCAATTCTCCTTACTTCTTCAATACCCTTTTTCACGGTAACCCGAAACATTGCCCCTAAACCAATAAACATTATAACTGGAATTATCACCGACATTACAAGTATTCTTGGGTCTCTTAAGAGATCCTTCAATTCTTTAATAACTATGTTAAGGAATTTAGACTTCAAAGCTCACACCTCCAACAACCTTTTCAAAAACTTCTTCAAGATTAGAAGCATTATACTCTCTCTTTAGCTCCTGTGGTGTACCTTCAGCTACAATGAGGCCTTTATTTATCAGAGCAACTCTATCACAGAGAAATTCCACTTCAAGCATATTGTGACTTGAGACTAAAACAGTAATACCGTAATCCTTAGCGTATTTTTTGATAATTCTCCTTACATGAAGTGCGTGGGTTACATCAAGTCCGGATGTTGGCTCATCTAATATTGCTAGCTTAGGCTTAACCATGAGAGATCTGGCAACTAGTAATCTTCTTTTCATACCCTTACTGTAACTTTTCACTTTATCTTGTATCCTATCGCCTAAGCCGGAAATTTCAATAGCTTCTTCGATCATATTCTTTATCTCATCCTCGCTCTTAGCATAAAAGCGTGCCATAAATAGTAGATATTCATATCCTGAGAGATTACGGTAAGCTCCAGCTTCCTCAGGAAGATAACTAATTAACTCTCTGACCTTATCAGCTTCCTTTACTACGTTGTATCCGCAGACTAACGCCTTCCCGGAATCTGGTTTTAGTAGTGTTGCTAGTATTCTTAGTGTTGTAGTCTTACCAGCACCATTAGGCCCGATCAACCCAAAAACCTCACCCTCAAAAATGTGAAAGGATATGCCTCTTAGAGCTTTTATTGGTCCATAGTTTTTTATAAGGTTCTTAACATCCACTATACTCCTTTCCACTAAAGGGTTCCCCCTAAATAACATTACTATTATATTTGTGTTATTAGGAAATAGCTGAGACATATTTATTTTTCTATACATAACCCATGTTATATATTATAACTTGACTATGATAGATTGACGTAGGTTGCATTACTTTAATTATGTAAAGGATTCTTTACATAATTTATGATAATATCTATTTAGATTGTTCTAATAACATATAACTAATTTGTTATTTCCTTCTCTTCTTTAGTATTCTTATAAAGAACTAGTAGTATGTCCAGAATCCGTTTGGTTATACCCCATATCGGTTTTTTAGTGTAAGGTATGGTGTATGCTTCAGTATAGATTAATACTCTATCTATGAATGCAAAGTTATGCTGAAGCGAATCCAGAGGAATAATAAAGATATTAGAGACCTCTCTTGGGTTTAGCCTAAACTTAACTTTCTCTTTAAGCAATGAAACAACAGGTACTACTGTTACATTGAACTTTAGATGTGAAAGTATAGGCTTAAGATATCCTAGTACTTCGAGCTTTTCTTTAGGCACACCTATTTCTTCCCATGTCTCTCTTAAGGCTGTTTCAGCTGGATCAGTTTCATTATCAATTTTTCGACCTCCTGGAAACGCTATATCACCTTTCCAGAAGTCTTCCTTACGTTCAGTTCTCTCTATAAGTATAGTACTGACACCATTTGAGGGTATGAGTATAATATTTACGGCAGCATAATAGTCAATTATTGGTACTTGCCTATAAACTTTCTCGGTCAATGCCTTTATTATGTCCATACCCAATGTCATAATGATCCTCAAGGAAAACACAGTGTAGATTTCTACAATCTTATATTCTCAAGTTTAAGTTTGTACTTATAGTTGATAAATACTACCTACAACACCACCTAGTTTAAGGTAAGAGACTAAGAGAAGAAAATGGATACTATACTTCATATAACTATTTTACGACTGTATGGGTTTTGATAATTTTGAACTGTTAAGAGCCATATAGCCTATTTCTAATAGTTTTAATCCATCCTCTAAAGGTATAGGCATGTTGTCCTTTCGTAGAATTGACTCGAAGAATGCCCTTAACTCGGCCTTTAATGGTTCTTCTTTTTGTATATTTGATTCCATAGTCCATCCATGAGTGTATATTGTTAATCTTTGATTAATATAGTCTAAGTATGCCACGGCCTTTGTACCTGTGACTATTAGTTTTCGTTCTTTAAATGGCGTTATTCTATTTGTCTCAATTATTGCAACTTTACTGTCTGAGAATTTTAGCATTATTATTGCTGAGTCTTCATAGACTTCATTTACTACTTTCTCTACTTGTGCATACACACTCTTAGGCCATGAATTATAGATTAAATGTGCTATATCTATGTCATGTGTTGCCAAGTCTAATACCACACCTATATCCCTTATTCTAGGAACGTAGGGACCTACACGTCTAGCAATAACTGATATAACGTCTCCTAATGTACCCCTCCTTACTACTTCCAATAGTGTCCTTACAACAGGGTTAAATCTCTCAATATATCCTACCATACCTTGCACGTTATGCTTTCTACAAACTTCAATAATCCTTCTACCATGTTCAATAGTATCTGCTAATGGTTTTTCAACAAAAACATATTTTACCTTATCAGCTACCTTCTCAACCACAGTATGATGGCTTGATGTTGTAGTTGCAACAATGGCCACGTCGTATTCGTCTAGATCATCAACACTTGAATACGCCTTAGCGTTATACTGCTTAGCTACTCTTTCAGCTTTCTCATAATCTATATCAACAATCGCACTAAGTTGTATAGGGTAAGTTAATGATAATTCATTCACAACTCTACTATGTGCACGCCCCATATACCCTGCTCCAATAACTACCACTGAAAGCATCTGATAACACCTACGTCCTTTAACTCAAGCTTTAAATCAAAGTTAGTAAGATAATACTATAAAACTTACTCATTAGTATATTATTCTTGGTGGAATTAGTGTCTTATACCATATTTAATGAGAAACCAGAAGACTACGATAAATGGTATATAAAGAATAGGCCTATACTTTTCTCAGAAGTAGAAACAATAAAGAAAACCATGGGTGATTTAGGAGCCGCTGCAGTAAAAGTTGAAATAGGTGTAGGTACAGGAATGATAGCATTCCATGTTGGTATCAACTTTGGTATAGACCCTGCCATTAAGGCATTATACCTTGCGAAATCAAAGGGTATAGATGTCATTCAAGCTTTAGGAGAGAATCTACCTCTTAGAGATAACTCAGTTGACCTGATTCTGCTAACTACAACACTTTGCTTTCTTGAGAAACCAGGAGATGTCTTCAAGGAAATTATCAGATGTTTGAGAGAAAACGGCCATCTCCTACTTTGCTTCATACCTAAAGATTCTTTATGGGGTAAGGCATACGAAGAAAAGGCACGAAAAGGGCATAAATTTTATAGTCATGCACGTTTTTATAGTCTTGGAGAAGTTAAGGAGCTTCTCAGTAAATATGGATTTAGAATAATTGAAGCTTACGGCACATTGAGCTTTGACCCCTCAGAAAAACCTAAATATGAACCTCCAACTTCAAACATTCAAGGTAAAGGTTTTGTATGTTTTAAAGCTACAATTTAACATGAAGAATAACTTTATCCCTCCGTTCTAGTGCGATGCCAAAGGTCAATAACACGTGCTAAGAGGGTTAAAATGAATATTCCAGTAGCTGTAATGTTTACTGGGGGTAAGGACAGTACTTATGCCCTACATTGGGCTATATTACACTCTTTTGACGTAAGGGTATTAGTTTCAATAAAGCCTAAACGTGAGAACTCATGGATGTTTCATTACCCCTCTGTTGAGATCACGAACTTACAGGCACTAGCTCTCGATATGCCACATGAGTTACATTATGTTAGTGGTATTAAGGATAAAGAAATTGAGGAATTAAAGAACATATTATTGGAAGTTAGAAAGAACTATAACATCAGAGGTATAGTTACAGGAGCTTTACTTTCAGACTATCAGAGAATGAATTTTAATCTTGTATGTGAAGAATTAGGGCTCAAAGTATATTCCCCTCTATGGAGGAAGAAACAAGACAAATATTTGATAGAGCTGATCGAATCAGGGTTCAAAATAATTCTTACAGCTATTTATGCTATGGGTATACCCTTACGGCTACTGGGTAAAGTATTAGATCGAGATGATGCGCTAGAGATCATAAGATTATCTAAGAAGTTTGGTTTTAATCCAGCTTTTGAAGGAGGAGAGGCTGAAACCTTAGTCGTAGATGCACCGTTATTTAAAAAGAGAATAGAAATTTTAAAATATGATGTAAAGAAGGAAGGTCCATACTCTTATAGGCTAATACTCAAAGATGTGAGGCTGATCGATAAATGATTCTTAAGAACTGTAAGTTCATAGTAACTCAAGATACATCAAGAAGGATATTAAAGAATAAAGATATACTAATCGAGAATGGAACCATAGTTGAGATCGGTGAAAATCTTTCAGGGGATGATGAAGTTATTGATTGTTCAGACAAGATAATCATGCCTGGGCTAATAAATGCACATACTCATGCCGCAATGACTCTTATGAGGGGATACTATGATGATGCAGAGCTAGATGAATGGCTTAGAAAGATGTGGACTCTAGAAAGGAGATTAACACCTAGAATTATTGAGTTAGCTACTAAACTCGCCATATATGAAATGCTGTCCCATGGAGTAACAGGCTTTATCGACATGTACTTCTACCCGGAAATAGTAGCTCAAGTAGTTAAGAAAATGGGTATTAGAGTAGCATTAGGCTATACAATAATGGATAGGGTTAGTCCCATACCATTAGATAGAAGATTAAAAGAGTCAAAGGAATTCATAATAAAGTATAAGAATGACCCGCTAATTAAGCCACTGGTAAATATACATTCTGTTTATGCATGTACAAGAGAGGGCATCATAGAGGGCTGTAAGTTAGCTAGGGAATTTAACGTTAATGTACATATCCATGTTTCTGAGACAAGAAGAGAAGTATATCAGTGTAAAAAGGAGCATGGAATGTTTCCTGTAGAGTACCTAGCCCACTTAGGTGTACTTTCTAAAAATATTATTATGGTTCATTTAGGATGGGTTACCAGCTGGGAAATAGACTTAATAAAGAAGTTTAATTGTAAAGTTGTACACTGCCCTACATCAAACATGAAGTTAGCAACAGCAGGTTCATTACCTTTACTCTATATGCTGAATAAGGGCATTATTGTGGGTTTAGGAACAGATGGTGCTGCAAGCAATAATGTATTGGATATGTTTAGAGAGATGAAGAATGCTGTGCTATTACAAAGGCATAGCTTTTGGAATACTGATGTAAAGGCACAACACGTTTTAGACATAGCCACTATTAATGGGGCAAAAATATTTGGAATAAAAGCTGGAAGAATTGAGAAAGGATTCTCAGCGGACATTATAGCACTAGACTTATACGCAGTAAATATTAATCCGATAAGAGAGGACAATCTCATATCAGCTATAGTCTATGCGGCTACAGGATCAAATGTTGAATTCACTATAGTTAATGGCAAGCTAGTTTATTCCCGAGATTATGAGGGGCATAGGTTGAGAGAGTTAAAAATCATATATAGAGAGCTAAATAAGTTTATTATTGAATCGAATAAATCAGATTGAAGACACTATCCATCCCTTTACCAAAGGTGTAATAAGTATCAATAATAAATTAATGAAAGACTATGTTATTCTCTCTAATAATCGGCTATAGTAATTTTTATAGTATGACCTGTCTATTGTTAGATTTGAATAATTTCATAATGGTATGGGGCAAACAGCAATAAGCAAGGGGTATGAAATATGGCTAAACGTCTATCAGTTGTAGACACAGAAAGATGTGTGGGCTGTCAGCTGTGTATGTTTGCTTGTGCAAGGAGATATGGAGAAAGTGGAATAGCTAGATCAGCGATCCATGTGAGAAGCGCAGGTGGTGTCGAGAGAGGATTTATTGTAGTAGTATGTAGGGCATGTAAAGAGCCTTCATGTGCTGCTGCTTGTCCGACAGGTGCATTAAAGCCTAGGAATGGAGGTGGAGTAATAATAGACTATAGCAAGTGTATCGGGTGTGGTATGTGCAGAAAAGCATGCCCCATAGGGGCTGTGATGTGGGATGAGGAATTGAATAAACCTGTCATATGTGTTCACTGCGGTTATTGTATTAATTATTGTGTGCATGAGGTGTTAGCATTAACGGAGGTGAAAGAGTAATGACATGTATTGATAAATCATTATATAAAGTACTATATGTAGATTTAACATCGAAGCGCTTCTGGATCGAAGATAGAAGTGACCTCTTCGAGAAGTATCTTGGAGGAGTTGGTGTAGCAGTAAAACTATTAGAAGAAGAGATGCCGAAAGGCGCAGACCCATTAGGTCCAGATAACGTTATAGTGTTTGCCATAGGTCCATTAACTGCAATGTATCCAATGGCCTCTAAGACTATAGCAGTATTCAAGAGTCCATTAACAGGAAACTTTGGAGAATCACATGCTGGTGGAAGATCAGCCGTAGCAATAAGAAACGCAGGCTATGGTGCTATAGTAATTAAAGGTGCTAGTGACATTCCCGTATACTTAGTGATAGATAATGGTGGAGTAAAGTTCAGAGATGCAAGAGCACTATGGGGCATGAGAAGCGCTATTACCGTAGGTAGAATCATAAGAGAAGCAGAGGGAGGAGCAGGCGTAAGAACTATTATGAGAATTGGTGCAGCTGGCGAGAAACTAGTACGCTATGCATCAGTGATGACAGAAACATACAGACACTTTGGTAGACTAGGATTAGGTGCAGTGTTTGGCTCAAAGAAGCTTAAAGCGGTAATGGTCGCCGGTAAAAGAACAATACCAGTAAAAGATAAGCAAGCATATAGAAGTGTATACGATGAAATATTTAAGACTGCTGTTGAATCACCGGCCATGAAGAAATATCATGACCTAGGAACAGCGGTCAACGTCTTATCACTAAATAAGATTAAAGGATTACCAACACGTAATCTTAAGAGTGCGGAATTTGAAGGTGCAGATGCCATAAGTGGTGAACACTTAGCAGAGGCTAGGCTAGGTAGAAGAATAGCATGTGCCCACTGTCCTGTGGCTTGTATTCATTTAGCGGCTTTAAGAGAACCCTATGAGACTGAGCCATACTTCTATAAGACGGTATTTGTATCATATGACTATGAACTAATATATGCTCTAGGTTCAATGCTAGGTATAAGAGATCCTGACGGCCTACTGAAACTCATTGATACAGTTGAAGTTTACGGACTTGACGCTATGAGTACAGGCGTTATATTAGCATGGATGACTGAGGCTCTAGAGGGGAAGATAATATCAGAGAAAGAGACTATAACTAAATTGAAGTGGGGTGACTATCAAGAGTACATTAAAGCAGTAGAATACATCGTACAACAGCCTAACGACTTCTATAAAGCTGCAGCAATAGGCTTAGATTATCTGGCAGAGAAGTATGGTGGTATAGACTTTGCTCTCTCACACGGCGGAAATCCAATGCCAGGTTATCATACAGGACCAGCAGCGCATATAGGTTACCTCATAGGCGCCAGACATAGCCACTTGGATAATGCAGGTTACAGTCTCGACCAGAAATTATTAGGTAAAACGTACCCAACACCAGAGGAATTAATAGATAAATTGGTTGATGAGGAGAGCTGGAGACAAATACTATCATCACTAGTAGTCTGCTTCTTCGCAAGAGGAATATATAAACCTGAGGTAGTAGCCAAGGCTCTACAGCCCTTAGGATACACGTATACCGCTGATGATCTGAAGAATATAGGTTTTGAAATTTACAAGGAGAAGTATAGGCTAAAGGTGAGAGAAGGCTTCAAAGTAAGCAAACTAAGAATACCGAGGAGAATACTTAAAACACCAACACCACACGGCTATATTAAGGAAGAGTACATAGTAAAGGCACTAAACTACTTTAAGAAGAAGATGGGTATACCAGAGTAATTAGTAAAAGTGAAAATAGATCATTTTATCTTAAACCTCTAATTTCTTATCTTTTAGCGTAGAGCCAGCATGCAACATAGTGACCGGGTTCAACCTCAACTAATGGCGGCTCTTTAGCTGTACAGTATTGTTTTAGCTCTGGATGCTTATCTAATGCTACGCATCTCGGGTGGAAGCGACATCCTGGTGGCACATTTATCGCGCTCGGTACCTCTCCCTTTATTGGTACTTCTCTAATTCTAAGTCTATTCTTTGGTTCAGGCTCTGGAATTGCCTCAATTAGTGCCTTAGTATAGGGGTGTAGCGGATTTTCAATAACCTTTCTTGTTTCACCTATTTCAACTATCTTACCGAGATACATTATTGCTATCTTATTAGTTATGTAGCGTGAGACTGCTAGGTCGTGTGATATGAATATGTATGTTAGGTTGAATCTTCTCTTAAGCTCCATCATCAATTCTAGTATTTCAGCTCTAATAGATACATCAAGCATTGATACAGGTTCATCTGCAACTATAAATCTGGGGTTAAGTATTAAAGCTCTAGCTATACCAACACGCTGTCTCTGGCCTCCAGAGAGCATGTGTGGATAGCGGAACATAAACTCTTCAGGAGGTGTTAGCTTAACAGCTTCTAAAGCTTTTGCTACAAGATCGTATCTTTCATCCCTTGACTCTCCAATACCATGGATTACTAGGGGCTCCTCAAGTAAATTATACACAGTAAATCTTGGATTAAGACTACCATAGGGATCTTGGAATATCATTTGCATTTCCTTACGTAGAGGCTTAAGGTATTTCCGTGGAATAACTGCAACATCAATACTACCATATTTATCTAGAGTTTTGGGAGTATAGCCTATAGAGGTCCATTCTTCTATTAGTTTCTTTCTAGGCCTATAGGCTATAATTCCTGATGTTGGATCGACTAATCTTAGGATTGTTCTACCTGTTGTTGTTTTTCCACATCCACTTTCCCCAGCTAATCCGAAGACATCACCCTCCTCAACAGTAAATGATATCCCGTCAACTGCACGAACCCATCGTCGTGTTTTTCGTGTAATTATCTCAGTTAAGCTTCTTCTAACAGGGAACCATGTCTTTAGATCTTTAACATAGAGTACTGTGTTTGACCTAGGCTTAATCTCATATTCTTCCATACTCATATGTAACTCCCTCCTTCATCTTTTAGCGTAGAGCCAGCATGCAACATAGTGACCGGGTTCAACCTCAACTAATGGTGGTTCCTCTTTATCGCAGGGTGCAAACTTATATTTACATCTTGGGTGGAAGCGGCATCCCAGTGGCGGATTTCTTAAGTCAGGGGGTACTCCAGGTATCCACTCCAACTTTGATATCTCACCTTTAATTCTAGGTATGCTTGCTAATAATCCTCGAGTATATGGGTGATGTGGGTTGTAATATATTTGTTCGGCAGATCCTAATTCAACTATTTTGCCAGCATACATAATTGCTACTTTATTAGCTATTTCAGCTATAAGGCTTAGGTCGTGGGTAATTAGAATAATTGACATTCCATGTTCCTTCTGTAGTCTCTTGAGTAGATTCATTATCTGAGCTTGGACGACTACGTCTAGAGCTGTAGTTGGCTCATCAGCTATTACAAGAGGCGGATTGAGGGCTAAGGCCATAGCTATTAGGACTCTTTGTTTCATACCACCAGATAACTCGTGAGGATAGCTATTAGCTCTACGTGGATCTATACCTACCATTTGTAAGAGTTCTTGTACTTTTTCATAAGCCTCCTTTTTCGTCATATTCTCATGTAGTACTAGTACTTCAGCTATTTGGTCACCTACCTTATGTACGGGATTCAGTGCATTCATTGCTCCCTGGAATACCATTGATATCTTCTTCCATCTTATTTTGGTTCTAAACTCCTCCTTAGACATCTTGAGGACATCTTTACCTTCAAAGTATATTTCTCCCTTGACAATCCTTCCCGGCGGGGGGACAAGTCTTATTATAGAGTATGCTGTTGTACTCTTCCCACAACCACTTTCTCCAGCTATTCCTAGGACCTCTCCTTTTCTTAATGAGAAACTGACATTGTCAACTGCTCTCACTACACCCTTTATGGTGTAGAAGTATGTATGTAAGTTTCTGACATCTAATAAAGTCTCACTCATCATGTACACCTCTAAATACGAGTAAACGTCAGCACGCTCATACTCACTTCTTCTCGCCTTTGTATCCTTATACAGTAAACTACGCTTTAAAGATTTTACTTTATTCCTTCTCATAAAATATATGGTAGTGTTTCAGTCTCGTCTACTCTTGTAAGGATAATTTTCAAGATTAAGTTTAAAAACCAGGTAAAAAAGAATTTAGTTTTTATAAAAAGAGTGAAATAATTCTTTATCTTCTCTTTAGCGATACGCCTATGGATACTATTGATAGTATTAGTGCTATGATTACTATTGCCTGGACCGTTGCTAATGTTGATGATATTTCATCAAGCTTTCTTGACTGCTCTCCTAGAGTTGTCTTTAATCCACCAATGTCCTTCTTTAGGCCTTCTACACTACTCTTGAGGTCACTTACCGACGATTTGAGATCACTTACCGCTGACTTTAGCTCATCAACACTACTGCTTATGGTAGCACTGGATTCTTTGATTACGCTTCCAGTCTTCTCGATAGCCTTGCCGGTGTCTTCGATAGCTGTGGTAATGGCCTTTTCTAGTCTTGATAATGCATCAGCTAGATCCTTGGCTATACCACCTAGCCTGGTTTCTAGCTCGCTTCTAATATCCTTCATGCTCTTGCCGAGTTCTTTTCTTACTGACTCGATTGACTTACCAACTTCTTCTACCTTTAATCCTAGCTCTTTAACTTTTTCTCTTAACTCCTTAACTTCCTTCTTTAATCCTAGTACTGTTATTGGTATCTCTCTAACAATCTCTGATATCCCGGCGAATCTACCGATTCTGACTTGTAGTGTGTATGATCCTTCAGCTAAACCTGCAGTTACATCCTCTGGTATCTCTATAATCCACTTACCCTTCTCTACCATCTTACCCTCTTTCCTATAGACTTCTTCACCAGCAGGTGATATTAGTACTACCTCAACCCATGCCTTCTCCGCGGGTATTATCTTCTCCTCAGGTGATATCATGTGGTCTACAACTTCAACTGTTACTGTGAGTTTCTCACCGGGAGCGATTATACCTGCACTTACCTTTACTGCCTTGAGCTCTAGTACTACATAGGGTAACTTCTTTGTCCAGTAGCCTTCAGTGAATGGATACTTTGGATTCCTGAATGCCTCTAGCTCTAGGTGTAGCTCTGCTGGTAGATACTTTGATATGTAGAATGGTCCGTTACTGATAACTCCATGTCCATACTTGTCTATGAATGCCATTGCCTTCTTTGCGGCATCACTTAGATCCTTAACTGTGAACTTAAATGCCTCTAGTAGTTTATTCGTTGATTCAACATATGGTGGTACGTATTCACCTTTCCCTAGAATTTCTAGGGCAGCCTTGATGTCTACTAGGTGGTCTTTGCTAAGTGCATCAATGTATCTTTCAGCTTCACCTTCATGCCATCCATAGCTCTTTCCACTTACTGGTCCCTTGTTGATGACACAATACTCCATGGCCATCCATATAGCGGGGCTCCATGTTGGGTAGAACATGTAGTAGCCTGCGATTTCACCCTCGCTGACCGGGTGTATGTAGGTGCCATAGAATGCTATGGCTGTCTCGTTGACTATTCTTACACCTATTAGTGTAGTGAATATTGGTGCCATTGAGGACTCTATACCTGGATGGTACCATGGGTCTTTGCCTCTTATGTCAGTGTCGTTGGAGGCCCATTCCCAGTACCACGAGATGTCAAAGAGAACATCCCATAGTGTCATGTCCTCGCCGTCATGATAAGCGTTTGACTTGTAGTTGAAGATTATCTCTACTGGTGCAACCTCCTTAACATACTTAGCTCTCCAGTCATTCGGATACTTCTTTAAGTACTCTTCTAAGGTCATCCATCCAGCCTTGTATACGTAAACTTTTGATAGGTCTACTGTTGTGTTGTACTTTATCTCCCATGTTGTAGCCATTGGTATGAACTCGCCTGTTGATGGATGCCAGTATCCACCATACTCATGTACGAATCTCCATATGTTAGTGCTATAGATATCTGTCATTCCTCCAACCGGGTTCCATGCACTCATGAATAGTGCTGCTTGTGCTGAGAACTGTACAATCCTTATGATACCATCTACGGTTGTTGCTGTTCTTAGTACGAAGGGTGAGTATAGTCCTGTGCTTCTACCCGGGATAAGGTTTGTTACACGCTTATTTACTATGAAGAATTGTACGTTCTCTGTTAGGAAGACTCTAATACTCTCCTCTATACCTAGCTTTATTAGATCTCTTGCTGTATCCCAGTACTTGTTTCCTTTATATACACCCTTAGTTAGCTTGAGTGATTCATCCTCAATCTTCTCTTGTATTGTCTCTCCCCATAGCTTCTTTTCATGCTCTGGTGTGTAACCCCAGTGTATGTGCATCCATGTTGGTAGTAGACCATAGTACCAACCAGCGTAGTACCATGCTATATCCCATTCAATCCATGGTGATTCAGCTGTTGAGACCCAGCCTTCAGTGTAAATATGCCAGTCTAGTGCTCTAGGATCAGCACCATAGACTAGTTTGAATACCTGGCCTCTCTCAATGTAGACTCTGTTTACCTTGATACCCATTTTCTCTAGTAAGCTTGAAACGTAGTCTCCAATCTGTCTTCTCTCATCCTCAACTCTTATTAGGAAGGTTATTGTGACTACTTCTTTGCTACCGTCTGGCCTCTTGAATACCCACCAGTATCCTGCTGGTGAGTCTGTTGCGGCCTCCTTGTATAAGTCGTAGCCATGCTTCTTTAGACCCTCCTTAGCCTTTGAGAAGGCTTCCTCTATCATCGCCTTTGCCTTGTCGAAGTCGCCTTCAGGTGATAAGCCTAACGCCTTAATTGAGGTCTCTATTTGTGGGAAGGCTGGATGTGATGGCCCTATTACAGTGTATTGTGGGTTAGCACTACCACGCATTATCTCTTCAATAATGTACTTCCTGCTAATGAGGAAGTTCATAGCGAATCTGATCTTTCTTAGAGCGAATGGGTTAAAGTGTGTCTTATTGTCCTTTACTGATGTTGCAACACCATACTTTCCTAGTTCAGTGTCATCACAGTACGGGTTGAATAGGAGGGCGTCCAATGTTGTTGTCTGAGGTATTAGGTAGACCTTCTGGAGATCCTCAGGTTTCAAGCCTAACCTATCTAACTGGCTTTTAGTTATGGGCCAGTAGAATATATCGGCTTCTCCTTTGATAACTCTTAGAATACCATCTTCAACTTTCGTAACTACATCATAAATTATACGATCCGAGGGAGGTCCCGGCCTTCGCTGGGCGTATGCTACCACAGTGAATGATGATAATATGACTAGTAATGCTATTAAGATAGCAGGGATATATCTTTTAGAGAGTACACTCATTAGATACACCCGTGAATATTCTTTATTAAATGATATTTAAGCCTTTTTTTGCTTTCCACAATAACTAAGGCATGATCTTTACAAAAAAACTCTAAATCCCCACCCGGTATACAATTATGTAGAATGAATGATTAAGTGTTGAGAAAGGGTAGAGTAGGTAATTCTATACGGAAGTATTGTGCTCTCTAGGTATGTTGCTTTTATACCTTGATATTGTCTATTTTGCTTATGCTCTTCTAAGTTTGGGATTAACTATGGTATCTAGGGCTGTTCCTATGAATGCGAAGGCTACCGCTGTTACTGTGATCATTAGTCCTGGTGGTATGACCCACCACCATGCATAGATTGCTCCTTGTGCTTCATTTAGCATTCTACCCCATGATGGCATGTTGGGGTCTGTTAGTCCTAGGAAGCTCAGTCCCGCCTCCATGAGTATTGCTCCTGGAATGCTAAGAGCTATAGCTGCAAAAGCGTATGGCACTAATTGAGGTAGTACGTATCTGAATAGTATTCTTCTTCCACTAGCTCCTACAGCTATTGCTGACTCTATGTAGGGTTGACCCATTATTGATAGTGCCATACTCCTTGTTACTATAGCTACACCTGTCCATCCGAAGATTAATAGTAATCCCGCAATATGCCATATGTTTGGCTGTATCTTGTAGACCATTCTTAGGTAGTATGAGAATATTATTAGGAATGGTAGGACTGGTAATGAGTATATTACCTCATTTATTCTCTGTAATATCTCATCGGCCCATATTCTACCGCTACCTCTTAAGTAGCCACTCAGGGCTCCATAGATTACACCTACTATTACTGCCGCTACTGAGTATGAGAAGCCTAGAAGAAGCGCTAGTTGAGAGCCTAGAAGTATTGTTATGAAATTATCCCTTCCATTACCGTCAGTTCCTAGAAGGCCATAGCATGCACCAAGCATTTTAAACGCTACTCTAGGTACTGGTAGTTCTTCTAGCTTCACTTTCGTATCTTGAGCTTCTATTCCTATAACTAACCTATATTGCCCTTTAAGTGTTCCCGTTGCTAAATTGGATATTCCTGGTTCAGCAATTGCGAATATGAATGGTATTGTCGATACCGCTTTTATACGGAATTTTTGACTTAGACTCCGTGCGGCATCTTCGCCATCAATGGGTTTTACTAATGCTTCAACTATTCTTTCAGCTAATCCTTTATGGAATTGTAATTTTATGTATGTTGAGTTTATGGGTGTTAGTCTAGCTAACTCTATATCTGTTATATTAATTCCATCAGGTCTGTAGATGTCCATGGTTATAATGGCGTTAAATTGTATGTTTTCTATAATCACCATGGCATCCTTGCCTACTTCATCCCAGTGATTATAGAATTCAAATACATAGTAGTATCCCTTTCTCTGCTTACATACCTTCTTTAAATGCTCAATTATTAGCTTTTGTTTTTCTGGGGAATACTTCTTCAACTCCTCCTTATACCTAGCTATTGACTTGTTGAGGCATAGCTTCCAAAATTCATCCATAGATATTAGTGTTAGATTTGTTGGCTCAAGGTATTTGGTCTTAGAGAACATGTTGACCCATGCTGGTGGAGCCTCCTTTGGATTAAATGCCCACCGGGGATTGGTTGCCCAATGCTCTCTTATATCCTGTGGTACTACTATATTCGCTGCTATAGCCATACCAATTAATATGAAGAGTATGACCAGTCCTGCCAACCCAATCTTGTATCTCTTATACTCTGCCCAAAACTCCTTTAATGCTGTAATTTTCGTTTTCACAAATTCTGAGGTACGAGAAGCTGAAGGCCTACCCCTCTTATACCCCATACTCTATCACCTCTCCCTCTTTAAGCTGTTTTAATTCTAGGATCTAGAAGACCATAGATTAGGTCTAGAATGTACTTTGTCACCACAATTAACATGATAGATAGATAGGTTATTCCTGTTACCACTGGTGTATCTGAGTTGGCTAGTGCCGTATAGTATAGTCTGCCCATACCTGGCCATTGGAATACTATTTCGCTAATTATGGCTCCAAAGAATGAGGAGATTATTGTGAATGTTGACATGGTTGTTATTGGTGGGCTTATAACCTTTAGTACGTGTTTGAATAGTATATCTTTATCTGGTAAACCTTTAGCCTGAGCTATCATTATAAAATCCTCTTGGAATGCACCCAAGGCTATGTTCCTTGTATACCATGCTAAGCCACCAAATGCTACAAAGATTATAGTGATCAAAGGTAATGTCATGTGATGTAAGTACCATAGGATTAGTGAGCCCATATTTGCCTTTACTTCCTCTGGAATATACTCCCATGATGCTGATGGGGATATTTTTAGTGTATAAGCGAAGAATAGTATTAGTAACATACCAAGCCAGTACATTGGCATACTATAGGTGGTTAGAGCAAGTACAGATAAGGATCTATCGAATATTCCTCCTCTCCTATAGGCTGCGAAGAGGCCAAGCATGATGCCTATAATTACTGCTATGATGTATGCTGTTGTGAATAATAGTGCTGTCCTACCTAGAGCTACTAGGAGAATTGACCTAACATCTGCTGTTGCACCATAGGCTGGGTAGCGTTGTCTAGCTTCTCCAAAATCTAATGTTAGAGCTCGTACCATCCACCTTAGGGCTTTGATGTATATGGGCTCATTTAGTTTATATTTAATGTTGAATAAGTATTCTCTATACTCTTCAATTCTTTTCTTCATCTCCTCAGGAGGTAAACCTTTGAGACCTCGAGCGTAGTTTTGAAGTTCTTCATAAGCTTTAGTCTCTAGCTCTTGTTTTTCCAAAGCGGCGAAGATGGATACTGAGATTAACAAGGCTACTAAGAGTACCAGGAGAGCATTAAATCCACGTGTAACCACATAGCGCCCATAACCCATAAGTAGCACCTCTATCAAGACTGGATTAATTAACGTATATAAATCTTATGTGTATCATTTAATGTTAAAGAAACTCTTCAAGAATTATTACCGCTAGAAATGGTCTCACATAAATATACTTCGGCTACTACGGCTAATAGCCAATTCCCTCTTGATCCCATTTGAATGTAAATGAAGATGAAAACTTAATATTTCTCTAACCTACTAACCTATATTAATTTTCGATAGAGAACTTTAACTAGATGTGAGGATATGTACCTTTTACGTCTAGAAGAACGTGAGTTTCAACTCTACCTCATTGCAGGAGTAGCGTTAGTTGTAATAGCTTTCATCTTATCCATTATTGCTCTCCAATCATATGTAATATTAGAGAAAAAGATAGCAAAAATTAACCTTATGAATGGTCTTCATCAATCAGTATCGTCAATTTTTAACTATTCACCTTGTGAGGCTATAAGGAATGTAACCCTACACTTCGTATCATACTGTAAGAGCCCCATAAATATAACATTAGTATAGATCGCCATGAGGGGTAAAACTAAGCACCAAAGCTTCATAATTAAGCCTTTAGCCTCAAAGCAACTAGGATAGATGATGTAACTTCATTTATATCTATAGAGCTTACTAATGGCACTCTAGTTATTACCTTGGAGGCGTTTATAGAGGAAAGGCCATACTTGATCTTATCAATACCTTCCATTCTACTATTTATTATAGGTTTTAGTTTATCAATTATACTTATCATGTATAAAGTTCTCGAAAAACGTGTTATCCAATCTCCCTGGTAAAGAGATACATGTTTAAAGCTTTAAATAGAAAAAATAACTTCATAACTTGTATATGCATAAATCATAGTGGGGGCTTTATCTCTATGAGTATAAGAATGGTTGATATAACCCTTAAGCCTGAAGTTTATCGGGAAGCAGTAGCTGAGGGTAAAATTAAGTTACAAAATAGAACCTTAGAGCTTATTAGGAGTGGTAAGGTTGAGAAAGGTGATGTACTATCAGCTTCACAAATAGCCGCAATACTTGCTGTTAAGAGGACTCCAGATCTCATACCCTTATGTCATCCTATACCTATAACCCATGTTAATGTTGAGTGGTTTTATGGTGATGACTATCTTGGTGTTAGAGTTACTGTTAGAACTACAGCTAAGACGGGTGCTGAAATGGAAGCACTAACAGGAGTTTTAACGGCATTACTTAATGTTTGGGATATGGTTAAGAAGTATGAAAAAGATGAGAAGGGGCAATACCCTTATACATTGATTTATGATGTGAGAGTTATAAAAAAGAGTAAGCAAGAAGCCTAAATAAGAGGTTATTAACGCTTTATTTTGGGTACCAGCGGAGTCATGATAGCAGTACCATATGTTCCTACACCAGAGAATATGATCAAGAAGATTTTACAATTAGCTAATGTTACATCAACTGATATGGTTTATGATCTAGGATGTGGTGATGGTAGAGTGGTTATTACAGCTGCAAAGTATTTTGGCGCTAAAGCTAAGGGCATAGAAATTAGGCATGATCTTGTGGAAGAGGCCCGCCAAAGAGTAATTAAGGAAGGTGTAAGTGACAAAGTTGAAATAATTGAAGGTGACATGTACTCTATACCTTTACATGATGCTACCGTCGTCTATATGTACCTCTTA
>Ga0190367_1000425_pt1 | contig 31298 bp, 24 predicted proteins | sample 4872181011_MG_FD_171838 | JGI IMG/M metagenome (GOLD analysis project Ga0190367, IMG submission 171838) | Hydrothermal vent microbial mat bacterial communities from Southern Trench, Guaymas Basin, Mexico - 4872-18-10-11_MG | ecosystem: Environmental > Aquatic > Marine > Hydrothermal vents >...
CTGTAGTTTCATCGACAACGCTTTGAAGGCTGATTCTTTCTATGGCAAGTCGCTCGATTTCCTCGTTGCACGACTCTAGTTCCTCCCTGAGCTTTGAAATAGAAACTGCAAGCTTTGTCTTCTCTTCCTGAAGCCTCGCAATCTCTCTTCTGTAAAGTTCTCCAGACTTTCTTATTGCCTCTATCTCCGAGTTTATTTCAACAACCCTTTCCTGAATCTTCGTGTATGCTGCTCCGCTTACCTCCGCAATTTTCGCAGAAACTTCCTTAGCCTCACTATTTAAAGCCTGAATTTTTTCGTTTATCTCTACTATTCTTGCCGATAGTCTGTCCTTCTCCTTTTCCATTCTCGCTATTTCACTTTCGAGCCTTTTTCTTTTCGCCACAAGATTTCGATAGCGATGGGTTGTTAGTAACCTGTTACAGTACTCCTTCTCTTCCAGAAGTGCTTTATAGCGAAGCGCCTCCTGCCTGTCCTTTTCGAGTTGCTGAAGTCTGGCGTTAACTTCTGCAAGAACTGCATTTATCCTCTCTATGTTCTCCCTCACAATCTCTAACTCTTCTATGGCCTTCTCTTTCTTCTCGTCAAACTCGGATATACCGGCGATGTCATCTATGATCTTCCTCCTCTGCATGGGAGTCATTTCTGTAATGCGCGTTACGTCGCCCTGCATTATCACATTGTATACATCGCTGTGAATGCCTGCATTGCTTAACAAACGCTGAATTTCTGAAAGATTCGTGGATTTCCCGTTTATGTAGTAGTAGCTGTAGTAGCCCTTATCTGTCAGCCTTATGCGCCTCGTTATGGTTACATCACCTTCAAATGGCAGTTTTGCATCGCTGTTGTCGAATACTATGGAAACCTCAACCTCCTCGCATTGCTTACCGTTGCAACTGTAAACGAGATCGGTTAGTCTTTCAGCACGCAGGCTTTTAGCAGTTGAAAGGCCGAGACAGAAAAGAATAGAATCGACTATATTCGATTTGCCACTCCCGTTTGGCCCGCTGATAACCGTAAATCCCTTATAAAATGGAATCTCAACTTTCTTGCCGAAGGATTTGAAGTTTCTTATGATGAGTTTCTTAATGTGCATGACACTAATCGCATATGATCAGGTTGTCCTCCGTACACTCCTCCTCTCCTTCCTCTCCTTGCTCCACTTCCTTGCTTTCCTCACTTCTCTCAATTTTATCGATTGGATAGTCCTTCCTAAGTTCCGCCTTTAGGTAAAGAATTTCGGACATGAGGCTTTCCACGGTCTTCGAGAGTTCGACAACCTTTGCTTCCAACTCAAGAACCCTCTTGAATTCGTTTCTCAAGCTAGCGATTTCCCCCTTTATCTCCGCTATTCTATCGTCGTCAATTACCATCTTTTTCATCTCCTCCAGCTCTTTCTCCTTCTGAGCAAGCTTTCTCTCCAGCCTCTCAAGTAGGATGTCTCTATCCAAGGGCCTTCCCGCCATTTTATAAAAAAGTGTAAAAAGGTATTAATATATCTTTCGAGTAATTTCGCTTATTTCTTCACCTTTGCAAGCACATCCTTCGCTATGAGGAAGGCCGTTACGTCTTCTTCACTTTTAACCTCAAACTTAAAGTTCTCACCCTTTGCAGCCTTGAGTATTATCTCGCCCCTCTCAGAGTGCTCGAGGTTTTCTGGAAGTGCTGCACCAACCCTGTAGTAGTATTTCATTATTGCGTTCTTCATTATCGCCGCATCGCCCTTCATTTCCCCACTTAAGAATTTTTCAGCCTTCTCAAAAAGGACGACAAAGTTTGGAGAGCTGTAGCCGAACTGTCTAAAGAGGTTAAATGCAAGGCAGGCGGAGCGGAAGTAAAACTCTCCCGCTGACTCGTCACCCTTCTTTTCCAGAACTTTAGCAGCGGTAATGTAGCACTTCATCCTTATCTCGGGCGAAAGGAAAGCTTCATACTTTAAGGCTTCGGCAATAAGCTTTTCTGCATCCTCAAATCTCTCTTCTTCCACATATAGCGATGCTAGGTTGTTGAGAGCTGTTGCAAGATAAGAAATCAGCTCATAGCTTTCATCAGACAGTTTCCCGAGTATTTCGAGGACCATCGTGCAGCACTTCTCAACTTCGTCAAGCTTTTTCAATCTTCTGTAGAGGACACCTAGGTTATTGAGCGTTTTTGCAAGTTCGGGAATTCCTTTACCTTTCTCGGCCATCTCCTTTCTTATTAACAACGCTTCTTCCAACGCTTCTTTTGCTTTTTCCAGCTTGTTCAGATTGAGGCATAGTACGCCAAGGTTGTCTAAGACCACCGCAAGTTCTTCCTTCATCCCAAGCTCTCTCATTATTTTCGCTGCCCAGTCGTAGTGCTCCTCAGCTTCATCGTACTTCCTCATAAAGTGGTAGAGGTTGGCCAAGTTGTTGAAGAGCTTAGCCAAATCGCTCATTTTCGATTCGTCCTCCTTCGACAACTTGATGTACTCGTCTATCGCCATGGAGTAGTACTTCTCGGCATCATCCTTTCTACCTGCATCAAAGCACAAATTTGCGAGGTTTCTTGCTACATATGCCTTCTTTTCTCCTTCAAGCTTCTCAACAAGCTGTTCTCCAAGTTCTATGATCTTTGCTGAGGGTTGTTTTTGCTGCATGAACTCTTCATAAGCTTCGTCCAGCATTCCAGCCTTTATTGCATGCTCTATGAACTCGTAAACATCGCCGCTCCTTCTTCCATACTTCCTTATCCTACTCCTCCAGTACTCTGCTGCGAGAGTGCTGTTTCCTTCAAGCTCGTTCTGCAATGCTTTTAGAGAGAACCTTACAATATTGCCTCTCTTTTCCAAAATCCCAACATCAATAAGCCTGTCAACAATTTCTGGGGGATACTTAGATGAAAAAACTTCCTTCAGGATATCGTAATCTGCTTCGCTGAGAGGTGCAAAGTCTTTGAGGAATTCAAACGCTTTATCACCTGCAAGCGAATTTACAACTTTCTTGAGCATCTCTTCTGGATCTTTGATTGTCCTCAGCCTGTCCGCCTCATCTCCAAGCCGTTCCTCATTTCTTATAATTAGCTCATTTGCAATTGCCCTTATACCCGCCCTGATCAAACATCTGTCACGTTCTTCCCCCATTTCTAACACCAGTCAAAGTTTGGCTGAGCCATATTTATAGATGTTTTTATAACTCACGACTGTAATCGCATTGTCGATTAGGGTAAGCAAAGGAATACAGTTTTTTATTTTACGAACTCGAAGCGCCAAGGCACTTAGAATTGTCAAGATATCTCAAAAGAGTCGTCCGACATTCAATGTAAGACTTCTTGGAGATTTAAATCAGCGTTTGAGTATAAAGTGCTCAAAGAATAACCTATCCATTCGGCAATTTGATCGTAAGTATACTCTTCAGGTTCTCTTATTATAAGAAATCTCAACATTTCTTTTTCGGGTTTAGGTAGTTTATTTAGCCGAAAACTCTTAGCAAACTACGGGTAATAGAATGAAACTGCCAGTCGTGTCGGGACGAAAAATTGTGAAAGCTCTTAAAAAAGCTGGCTTCGAGATCGTTGGTAGAAAAGGAAGTCACATCAGGCTGAAAAAGAAGACCAGCGAAGGAACTTTCATAGTTGTTGTACCTGATCACGTGGAAATTGCAAAGAGCACTTTACACTCAATTATTCGCCAGTCGGGGATGACTCGCGATGAATTTATTGAATTGTTAAAGCAAGTTTAACACCAAACTTTAAATAACATTGAATCAAACCAAAGCAATGATGAAACTCACGGCAATAATAAAAAAGGATGATGAAAGCGGATTGTACGTCGCTTGGTGCCCCGAAGTAGATATTGCCAGCCAAGGTAAAAGCTTAGAGGATGCCTTAAATAATCTCAAAGAAGCATTAGAACTGTACTTCGAAGATGAAGATGCCATTTATCCATCTGGAGACATATTCGTTTCTGTAATCGAGATATCGCCAAGCAAGGTTAAAGTAAGTACATAAATATTTTTAAGTTAATTTTATATTTAATTGCGAAAATAATATCAAAAATAAAATCACACGAGATTTATCAACCGTATTTTTTCGTTATTTCCGTAGCTCTCCTCATTTCATCAAATGTAAACGCCTGAAAGTTGGTACTGAAAACATTTAAATCTAACATCTCCAAGACTTTCGGCAACATTTGACCATTGGCATTCGAGTGGCATAACAAGGTGTCCTATTAATAGCTCTCCATTGTCTTTATCCCTCGGCAAGTTCGACGCTGTGGTACATGTTTGAATTCCATACTACAGGCAGTTTGACTTCACATATCTCAGAATTTCGAGGATTGTGTGAGCATGCTGATCAGGATCCCTCCAACGAAGTTCACGTTTCTGCTCCCCTGCCTGAAACGCCTGTCTATCTTTCTGCGAGTTCTTTCGGTATAGCTTTGTAATCGTCATCGTATACGATATCGTAGTTCTGACAGGAGACGCATGCAAATGTGCAGCGGCTGAAAAAGATCGTATGCGACGGAATCAATTCCACTTCCTCACCCACGTGTAGAAACTCTGAAGAAAAGTAGCTTTCTACACCAGTCTTGCAAAAGCCCTTTTTCTTATGTCTATTCACTCCACATCGATCTTGAGATGGAGAATAATCGGCAGGCTTAACGCTGAGAAATTCCAAATCATCGCCTACTTCAGCAAGTAGCTTTTTAAACTCTTTTTCGAGCTCTGAATGGTATTTCTGCATCTCTTCGATATTTTGCAGCTTTTTAGCTTCTGTGTGCTTCGCTATTTGGAACTTCGCTATCGCTTCTTCACGCCTATTTTATGATATCTTTAATCAACACTATTACCACTGAATTCAATTAATCTAATTAAATGTTAGCCGATTAAGCTTAAAGTTTATTTTAGATTATATAATTATACTTGCAATTATATTGCAGGCAGATAAAAATTAAATACCTGCAAGGTGATAATCATGTAATTATTTCAACAATAATGAGGGAGTGGTATGAGGAAGAACGATACCGTTAGGGCTGTGATGCTGTTGATGTTGCTACTGCAGTTTTTAGTGAGCATTTCGGGAGTGCAGGGTGCGACAATTTACGTAAACTCCACGGGGTGGTGGTTGGAGGGGAATTCTTTTAACTCAACCAATACACCGATTCAGGAGGCGGTGGATAACTCGTCTGTTCTCGGTGCAAATGTGATAAAAATCGATGTTGGGCTTTACAATGAGACTGTAAATGTAACACAAATACCCCAATGGCTCCTAATCACAAATAACGGAACAGGCATGCCACACATAAACGGCATATTTTCAGACTACGTGTTCAATATATCTGCTAGCAATGTTACAATCCAAGGCTTAGAGCTAATTAATGCAACCTATGGTGTGTACACACCTATCCCCGTTGTTAACCTGACCGTAAGAGACTGCAGCTTTACCATAAACCTAGACTACGGCATATATCTCGATGGTTGTGTGAATTGTATGTTAGATAACAACACCATATCAAATTTCCAGCAGTATGGAATATACCTGAATAACTCAACAAATTGCCAGATTTCAACCAATACGATCAGCAGTCAAACTGGATGGGGAATATATCTTAATGCAAGCAGTAACAATCAAATTTATACCAACGGACTTCTCTGTAGTGGGGGCCTATATCTCAATTCGAGCTACAACAACTGGATTTTCGACAACTACTTCGCAAACAGCCAGTGCAACGCGTATGATAACTGTCAGAACCACTGGAACTTAACGTTACCAAGGCAAGGGCCCAACATACTTGGCGGTAGCCTAGTGGGCGGCAACTTCTGGAGCGACTATGCGGGAGATGACTTTGATGAAGACGGAATAGCAGATCACCCTATTCCCTACAACTGCAGCGGGAATATAACGTATGGTGGCGACTACATGCCCTTGCTCGCTTTGTACTTCGTTGAACCCACTCCCCAAAGCTGGAATGCTACAAACGCGAATGTTACGATAAACGTCACATACGTTATTTCAAATCCGCGTGATATCTGGCTTAACTTCAATAATACCCTTATTAATATAACCTCAACGTTAAATCAGACTATTGATACCAGCCAGTATCCTGAAGGAGTCTACTGGTATTACGCAAACATGACCGACAGAAGAGGTATGATGTACTGGACCGCTACAAGGTATCTAATAGTCGATAGAACACCACCTGTTTTTGACTTTTTCGTAACTCCAGATCCAGATTCTTCAGTTTACGGATATGTGAAAATTAAAGTTGCCTTCCATGAGGAAGAGGGTTCGGGGATTGCAAATGTAACCTTCTACTACAGTAATACCTCCTCAAGCAATGTTCTAATAGGTACATCCACCTCTCCCGAAACTGGAAAGCTGCAAGAAGGAAGGTGGTACAGCGGAATTTGGAATATAACATGGGATACGACAAGCTTGGCAGACGGTCCCTATACTTTGATAGCAAGAGCATATGACAACGCCGGAAATTGTGTTCAGAGTCAGATAAATGTTACTTTAGATAATGATAGACTCGTGCTTTCAGCCAGTAGCGATACCACACCAACCTATGCGAATCAGCGTGTATACTTCTACGCTAACTACACCCACGCTGGCAATGCGATAACTCCTGCAAACGGCGGAACGTGCACGATTCAGATAAACTACAGAAGCTGGAACGGTTATATCAATTCTACATCCGGACAGATGACCTACAACTCCTCCTCTGGGTTATACGAGTTCAACGTTTCTGGCTACCCAGACTGGGGGGTTATAAAATACACCATCCAAGCCAACAACACTGCAGGCTTCGAGAATATAACCAAGACATCCAAGACTTGGATAATATTCTACCGCAGCAGGAGCGGTTACGTTTACGACTTCAACAATCCGGGAGTCGGACTGGCAAACGTAACGATAAGGGTTGTTGAAGATGTACCAGGTGGCACGGGTAACCCGTGGACTTACACAACAACAACGAATGAGTCGGGATACTATGAGATAGTCTTCAACGATACAACTGATCCTCTTGGCTCTTGCTATCTAATAACCGCCTATAACGAGTACGGCAACCTTTCAACGCCAGCGATACCTTCCTTACCCGGCCCAATGCCCAACGAGCCGAACGAAACTGTAAACATGTACCTCGTTCCCGCAGCCAATTTAACACTCCACGCCTATAATTCTGCCGGAGCAACGACATTCGACGCAATGATATTCGACAGAATTACAAAAGCACCGATAAGAATTCTCAACAAAATAGGGCCGGCAAACTACTCAATATACCTGCCGCTTAACAGAACATACGATATAATTATATGGAAGGAACCAACACCCGGTGTATTTCCTCCAGACGGTTGCCCACCAATAAGCTATAACTGGACTCCAACTACTGCTGGCGAGTTGCGTTACATTGATGCCAACCTTACAGTTAGCAAGGTAACCGTAGAGGGCTACATGAGTGGACTTACAGGAGGCGTATATACCAACGTAACAGCCTACATGACAATCGGAAGTTTTACACCCCTCGACTTCGATGCAGGATTTAGCTCTTATGTGGATTCCAGCACTGGCTACTACAACATCACACTGCCCGGAACACAGGATGGCATAAAATACATCATAATGGGCTACGGTCGCAATGCATCGGGCTACTACATGGGCATTAAAGAGGTTACAGTTCAAACCACAAACCTACAAAACCAGAACATAACACTCCTACCCCTTGCCGGAGAATTCAGGCAAGGAAACATACCAACGAACAAAACGAGGTTCTACTTCTACGACGATAGTGGAAATAACGTTAGCGGTGCTTTCGCAATACTCAACGTAGCGTTTGGAGATAATAACTGGGTTTACGTCATATCGTCGAGGGTGAACAATACAATAGACGTGCCATTGCTCAAGGGGAGCAGCGTTGTAGCACAATTTATGACCCCGCAATCGGCTCCGAGGCAGTACAAGTACAACGCCAGCTACATCAACAGCAACGCAAACATAAACGTGATACTTCCAAAGTTTGAGCTGAAAGATCCCGATACGGGCAACATTCTGCAGAACGCTAAACTGAAGTTCTTAAGGAGCAGCTCTGAATGCAACGGGCCTTACCCGCCAGATAGCTGTGTGATTGCAGAAGTTAAGGACATAACAACCTTCAACCCAATAAAGATACTAATGGGAGGAAAACTCAACATACGCATCGAACAGCCAAATGGACTCGTTGTTGAATTTATAAATGTGGATTTAATCGCTTCTGGCCCGCCAGATGCGCAATTCTCGCCAAATGCAATCGAACAGGAAACTGCCAACGTCCTTGCGCAGATATGGAAGATAGGCTCATTTGCTCCTGAAATCTACGACTACGTGCTGATAGGTGTGCCGTACAACGATTCTGAGGTTAATGAATCCCAGCCAGCGAAGGTACACTTTAGATACCTATACGATGACAACTTCAACGTGATATGGGACTCCCAGGTTAACAGTTACGCCGATGCCGTTAACCTCGGTTATGGCGACTATAACCCAGCATATCTCAACGGAACTGGCCTGACTTGCAGCGACACGATGCCATCGAGCTTCTCACCGAGTGGAACGGGTTACAGAGATAAAGTAAACAACACGATATGGTTCACAATTCCACACTTCTCCGGCGGAGCTCCGATGATTGAGCAGGCAAAGGCTGAGGCTGGGGGCACTACTGGTACCAGTACTACTGGTGGAACTAGTGGAGGTACTACCGGCGGAACTGGTGGAGGAGGCGGAGGAGGTGCCATTGTAGTATCGCCACCTCTCGAAGCCACAGCAGAGATGGTGACTTCTGAGAGCAAGGTGTTTGAAGCAGGCAAAGAAGTAAAGCTGAGCATATCCAGCGAACTTGCAGAATCCACGCACATCCTTGAAGTCTCTGCCGTTGTCGATGAAACGATGACCCTCACATTCACGCTGTCAAAGGCAAAGCTGCCCGAAGATGTTAGTCCGCCAAAAGGAAAGGTGTACAGCACGTTTGAAATCGTCTTCACAAAGTATGGCACAACGCAGAAGGTTGAACCGAGAGGTTCCATCAAGTTTAGGGTTTCCAAAGCCTGGGCTGAACAGGAAGGGGTTTCTCCATCCCAGATAGCCCTTGCAAAGTACGCAAACGGATGGGTTGAAGTTGAAACGAAGTTTGAAGGCGAGGATTCGGAGTACTACTACTTCAGAGCAAATCTCGACAGCTTCAGCCTATTTGCAATAGTCGCCAAGACAGGAGCTGTGAAGACTCCAACTAAGGAGACTCCTACTGCCATAACCCCAACACCAACAGTTGTGAAAACTGTAGAGACTACGACTCCCCAGGAAATCGAAACAACTAAGGGTATACCTGGATTTGAAGCAGTTATAGCCCTTGCAGTAGTGGCAATGGCAGCACTGGTTGCTAAGAAATTATAATTTAATTTATTTTATTTAAATCTTTTTCATTAAAAACATGAAGTAGCCGGGTCTTACTTCATACTTTCCTATTGCAGAGTAGCCTTTCTCTTCAACCGCTTTTTCCTCTCTATCCGACGTAACAACGTAATCATAGCCGGAAAGCCAAACAGTGCTATACGGAATTTTGTAATGCCTAAGATACCAAGGCAAAGGCCAGTAATCATTTTCTGGCTCGTAAATAATAATTTTTTCTCCAGCCGTAAACTTCTCCTCTACGACTTTAGCAAGTTCAACAGCTGTAGGTTGTGCTTGTATGTAGATCAGGTCTTCATTTGTTGCATCGTTATAGTTGATGTACGTGACGTAAAATGCTACAACAAGGGTTGCTATCGCTGCAATAACCGTTGCAACTCTAGCGCTTTTTGTGTTTCTAGCATATATCGAGCCGAGAAGGGCAAGAGGGATTACAAGATGTACTATTAACCAAGGAACTTTATGAGCAAAGACATGATAAGCCAAAAGAGCTGTTGCAGCCCAGTAAGCTGCGAATAGCTCAAACTTCGTAGCTTTTTTCTCTTTCAGTCTCTTAACAAAGAAGTAGAAGCCAGCAATGGCCAAACCAACGAACATGAACTCGTATTCCAATAGAATTTTAGCGTAATAGCCAGGGTGTTTGTAATGATCCCTCTGTTCGTGCTTTTCAAGCCAGTGTTCCACAGCTCCGACGGTTCCCCTTTCAAGTCCGCTGAAGTCTGAAAATGCTGAAGTGTAAAAGAACGAGAACACGAGAACAAAAATTGCAAGGCAAAGTACTGTCATTCTAAGTTTTTTCAAATTCCATTTCAGGAGCTTCCTTATAACGTACCTCCAGCCTTCAGTGTAAATACCGTAGAACAAAGCAAAGGATAGAAGTGTTGCGAGATATATGTAAGCGTTCTCTTTTGAACATACCATTACAACAAGAAAGAGCGTTGATGCATATGCAAAACGCTCTTTTGAAGTTTCCGAATACCTGAAGTAAGCGTAAATAGCAGCTATAAACGATCCGATAAGAATTATATCGTTTCTCATGTACCGAGAGTAGTACAGTATGGCAGGAGAAAAAAGCAAGCAAAACACAAAGAGGTAAACATTACTTCCGAGCCAGCGCCTGTAAAAGCATGCAAATAAAACTCCAATGAGGCTAAAAATGACAGGCGTCAATCTGGCAATAAATTCAGAGTCGCCAAAAAGAAAGAAGAGAAGGGCGGAAGCGTAGTAAAGGAAAGGACCATGAAACGCCGGATCATAAGTATAAACATCCTTTGTTAAGAGCTGATATGCAATCCAAGCGTGAACGCTCTCATCGTGATCCATTGGACGGACGTCGAGAGCCACGAGCCTCGTTACAAGGCATATCAACAGAATCACAACCACTGCCCTTCGATCCATTGGTAAGCGTTTGGCAGGAGTAACAAAAATGTTGTGATTGGGTCAGCGGCGCTGTCAAATTAACACCTCCAGTAATTATAGAAAGCCATAAAACTCTCTTTAAACCTGGAAAAGAAGCTTTCTACAGCATTTCTTTACCAAGTTTCGTGCCTGTACTTCAATCCTAACCTTTGTAAAGTCCTATACAGAACCCTCTATCTACAACTATTTCTGGCTCGTTTTCGCAGTATTTCAGAACTTCTTTCAAGAAAACGTAAGCTTGGAAAGAACTTCAGAAGCCCAAATAGCTAAGCATTCTTTTGTATCAATGCAGCCCATACAAAGATTAGCTTCTTCTCAAGCTTTAGCTTTGTCTCATCTATGCTTAGCCTTCTTTCCTTCTTCCTTGGTTTCTTTAGAACTTTCTTAAGCCTATGGTAGTATTATTCTGACCGATTCATGGCTTATCCTTCGAATAGGGATAAGTATTTACTTGTTTTCCTTAAAGAAAGACCAAAGAAATGAGGGTTGCATATATTGTATTTCTTCTATTTATTTTTTGTTGCTATTCTTGACAACGCCCGATGGGTGAACGCTATAAAATTTTTCATATACAATGCATAAGAGTAAATAATATATTTGTGTATAAGTAAATAAAAACAATGATGGAGTGGTCAAAGATCAGAAGTTGTATACTAGAAGAGGAGAAGAGAATAAAAAATGACCATAATTTAGAGATCCGTGTATTTTGGAATGCCAGAAAAGGTTACAGATTGCTTGGAGAGTGTTTATACGAGGGAGAGTATTATAAAATGGGAAGGTACACCGCTGAAGAGATATGGAATGGAAATACACAAAGGAGTAAAATCCTAAGGAGGCAAATTCACGAATATTGGACTTTCTTATGCCTTGTGAGAGTACTAATGCAGGGATTTAGGATGGAAAATCTAGAAGAAGTAGAATACAGGGCTGTTATCGAACTCCTCAGAGTCGGGGTCAATACCTGCTCTAATAACACCTAATGGAAATATATTCGTAGAACTGGCTCTCTTACCTTATGATAGGGATAAGATATTGGAGGAGTACGGTAATATACCTTATTTAAAAAATACGAGAAGAATTAACATCGTACCAGATTTTGTGATACTAAGGAGTGATAGAATTCCTTGGGGTGTCAGTAGAATTCCATGGCCTGCCATGAGAGGAGTTAAATGGATGTACGAGATTGATAAGGAAGCTTACATAAAGTTCAGTAAAATGTGGAAGGAACTGGCAAGGTAAAAAAAAATGAGGAAAAAGAGCTACTAAATCAATGTGGGATAGATGTTATCGAGGATTTCAGAATTTGTGACTCAGAAAAAGCTTCAACGTGCTGCGTCGTACATGGGAATGAATTAGGTGGAGTAAATGGCACAGGTTACCAAAAGAGGGAGAGATAGACCATTTAGGGACAAGGCAGTAAAAGAGTACTTGCTAAAGCTAGGTTCGAAGAATGAATGACTTTCAGTTATTTTTAATTTTTAAACTCCTTAGGAACGAGAAAGCACATCGAGCTATTTTGAAAAAGTTAGCTAAAGCTGACAAGGAAGAATTTTTGAGATTGGTAGAATTGGGAAGACGAAATACAAAAGAGTGGAGGAAGATAGTCTGGAAATGGATTAAATGAGCTTACTATTGGTAAAACTTGGTAGAACTTATATTTAATAATTTAATAATTTCATATAGCTTTGAGATATTCTTTAGTAGAGGAACATAGATTCAATGCTATTACTTAGTATTATTTTCAAATTGAATTTATTTAAAGTTAATTTTAATTAAAAAAGAAGTACAATGTTTTGAAGGTGTTTGGGTTTGAGTTATCCCGCGAAAAATACGTTGAACTGGCATCTGGAGTTTGTAGAGTTGAGGGGATTAAGTGGCTGAGTGGTCAGTAGGTGGATAAATAATGCAATTTCAAGTGTTGCGCTCATTAGAACCTGGGATTTCAATCGATTCAACAACCAGACACGCATTACTTAAAGCGGATACCTTTTTAAGAACTTACCGCAATGATTGAGAGATGGCTGTAGTTGAAGGCTGGTTGCTCGATGCGGATTATGTAACAGAAAATGGAAAAGCCGTAATCAGACTGTGGTGTAAGGACGATAGAGGTATCTTTGTAGCCTATGATCGCTCTTTTCAGCCCTACTTCTATGCCCTAAAGGAGGAAGGTGTGACGGCTGAAGATATAATGAGTATAAAAATACAGAAGAGAAAAGAGGTAATCTCTCCCGCTAGAGTAGAGGAAACAGTTGCAAAAAACCTCGGTAAAGAAGTTGAGGTCTTCAAAATCTATGCAAAACATCCCCAGCACGTCCCGAAGCTTCGTGAAGCTGTTGGAGAACTTTTGGAGGTTAGAGAAGCGGACATACCCTTCGCCTACCGCTACCTGATTGATAAGGATTTGGCATGCATGGATGGCGTAGCTATAGAAGGCATTGAAAGAAACGACATGCTTAGGAGCTATGAGATTAAAGCGGTTGAAAGAAAACCTAAAGAGGATTATCCCGAGTTAACGACTCTTGCCTTTGATTGCGAAATGCTCTCAGCTATAGGCATGCCCGATCCAGAAAAAGACCCGATAATTGTTATTTCTGTAAAATCTGGCGACTTCGAGGACATAATAAACGGTAACGAAAGAGAGGTTATAAGGAAGTTCGTGAAATACATAAAGGAGATCGATCCTGACATAATCGTAGGATACAACCAAGATAACTTCGACTGGCCGTACATAAAGAAGAGAGCGGAAAAACTCGGTGTAAAGCTTGATATAGGCAGAGATAGAAGTAACCTGGCAATAAGAGGAGGAAGACCAAAGATTGCCGGCAGATTGGACGTCGATCTCTATGACATAGCGATGAGGAGCATAGATGTCAAGATAAAGAAGCTCGAAAACGTTGCAGAGTACCTTGGCACGAAGGTGGAACTTGCAGACATAGAAGCGAAGGACATCTACAAGCACTGGACGAGGGGTGATAGAGAAGCTGTTTTGAAGTATGCAAGGCAGGACATTCTTAACACGTACTTTATAGCTGAGGAGCTATTGCCGATGCACTACGAGCTTTCAAGGATGATTCGCATTCCCCTCGATGATGTTACGAGATGTGGAAGGGGCAAGCAGGTGGAATGGCTGCTCATGAGCGAAGCTTACAGGCTTAGTGAGCTTGCTCCAAATCCAAGAGAAATTGGAGAGAGTTATGAAGGAGCCTTCGTCCTTGAACCTGCGAGAGGTTTGCACGAAAACGTAATCTGCCTCGACTTCGCTTCAATGTATCCGTCCATAATGATCTCGTTCAACATAAGTCCCGACACACTGGTGTTGGGCAGGTGTGAAGACTGTAATATAGCCCCAGAAGTTGGGCATAAGTTCAGAAAAGAGCCAGACGGCTTCTTCAAGAGAATTCTGCGCATGTTGATAGAGAAGCGCAGGGAGATAAAGAAGATAATGAAGAAGCTCGATAGGGAGAGCAACGAATATAGATTGCTTGACATTAAGCAAGCCACGCTCAAGGTCTTAACGAACTCGTTCTACGGCTATACCGGCTGGAGTTTAGCAAGATGGTATTGTAGGGAGTGCGCTGAAGCAACGACTGCGTGGGGAAGGCACTTCATAAAGAAGTCCGCAAGAATAGCTGGGGAGTTGGGCTTGGAAGTTCTGTACGGTGACACGGACAGCATATTCGTGAAGAAGAGCGGGCTAAATCTCGAAGAACTGAAGAAAGAGGTTAAAAAGCTAATAGGGAAGCTAAGAGAAGAAATGCCTATACAGATAGAGATAGACGAGTACTACAATGCTATATTCTTCGTTGAAAAGAAGAGGTACGCAGGTTTAACAGCGGACGGCAGAATCATCGTTAAGGGACTCGAAGTCAGGAGGGGTGATTGGTGCGAACTTGCGAAACGTGTGCAGAGGAACGTCATCGAGATAATACTAAAGGATCGCAATCCGGAAAAGGCAGTAAACTACGTCAGAAAGGTGATCGAAGAAATAAAGGGTGGAAAGGTGCCAATAGAGGACTATATAATATACAAGGGGCTCACGAGGAAACCTTCGAAGTACGAGAGTGTTCAAGCACATGTTAAGGCTGCAATGAAGGCAGCGAAGAAGGGAATAGTTTATACAATTGGTTCGAAAGTCGGTTTCGTAATTTTAAAGGGAGCAGGCAGTATTGGAGATAGAGCTTTTCCATCGGATTTGATAGACGGCTTCGATGGCGATAGCATCGTGGATGTTGATGGCAACCGCTACAAGCTTGACAAGGACTACTACATTGACAACCAGGTAATCCCAGTTGTAATGCGCATACTTGAGCGGTTTGGTTATAACGAGTCGCAGATAAAGGGTAAGGAGCAAAAGACCCTTGATGCATTCTGGTAGCGTTGATTGCTTTTTAAGATTCAATTAATCCTCCAATCCTTCTTTGTTCTCTGAGAAGCACTAATTTCTTAGTGAGTCCAGAAAGCGATTTATCCCATCCACCATTAATTCTGCCCTTTTATTGAGGAATTCTCTGTAATTTTCAACCTTCCATAAGTTCTCGTCTTCTGTAGGGATATATTGTTGATTAAGCAACTCATCCGAAATGTTGAATCTTCGTATATAGTCGTGGGGTTCAGTTCTAAACGCTTTTTGGTTAGGATTAAGTATTGTGATGTTAGCAAGCGAATTTATCTCCTCCTCGCTTAACTTTTCAGCGTCATCAAGTTTCTCGTTGTACTTTCTAAGAACATTTCTCGGGAAAAAGTGGTGCCATTGCGGTCTAAAATCAGAAAATGGAGTGTCAGAAGACACGTATCCTATTCTTACCTTTTGCCTCCAGTCCAAAGCGTCATTGTTGAAAATTGCCAGATAAAGAAGGAACCTCATAAATCTGTCTCGCCTATAGTCTTTCAGAACGTCGCTCTCATCAATTTTTTCTGGCACATCCAATTTGCTTCTTAATTCGTTTATAGCATCTTCAAAAGTGGGAGATTTATCAATCACCTTGGATATTCGAAATGTAAGGTAGGAATTCTTCTTTTATCCAGCCTCTGTTTTTAATTGAAAGTAGAGCTACCATGATATCCGCTTCTTTGACTTTTGTACCAGTTGTGTTAATTCTTGTGAATATCTCAACAACATCGTCAACCTCATGTGTTGAAGTAAGAAAGAGAAGTTCTTTCTCCAAACGTTTCGTACCTGTACTTCAACCCAAGTCTTTGTAAAGCCCTATACAGAATCCTCTATCTACAACTATTTCTGGCTCGTTTTCGCAGTAGCGTCATAGATTTTCACGTTATCCAGCGAGTACAGCGAGAGTAGAAACTCCTAGAGAATTTACAAATTTCGCAGCTTTTTCATTCTCAGCTGCTTATCAGTTTAATTTACTTCTGGGTTTGTAAAAAGCGTAAATGAAGACGTTTGCATCAAGAAAACCTCATAAAATCTCTCCTCAAATTCGTCCCATTCGTCTATATTCGTTCCCAAGTCTACGCTGTCGAAAAATTTCTTCAAGTCACGCCTTTTCTTAGGAATTATCCTTAGCTCTCCTTTCTCCTTGATAATAAAGACCTCGTTGCCTTCAAGCTCATTCTTCCTCCAGTCAGCCGGTATAATCAACCTTCCCTGTCTAGTTTCTATCCCATATTTCATTATGTTCACCAACATTTTTCCTCTGGATAACTTTAACTTGTCGTTCCACAAGCCATCAGCTTTTTAACAGCAAATGCTAACGAGAAGCGATGACGGAAAAGTTGGAAAAGTTCAGCTACGCAAAGTCGGGAGTTGACATAAAGCAGGAAGAAAGGGCTGTTAAAGCTCTTGTTGAGAAAATCAAGCACGTTCGAAAAGGCTTCGGACAGCCAATTTTGATGGGTCACTACGCAAGCATCGTCGATTTCGGAACCTTTGGCGTTGCAATAACAACAGATGGCGTTGGCAGTAAGATAATGGTTGCAGAAGCTTTGAACAAATTCGACACGATCGGCATAGACTGCGTAGCTATGAACGTCAACGATATCGTTGCTGTAGGAGCTGAACCGATAGCGATGGTAGATTACATCGCAGCAGAAAAACCTGACGAGAGAATAATGGCAGAAATCGCAAAGGGGCTTGAAGAGGGTTGCAGAATGGCGAACATAACCCTGGTTGGTGGCGAAACGGCAACTCTGCCCGACATGGTAAAAGGGTTCGATCTAGCAGGCACGGCAATAGGCTTTGTGGAGAAGGACAAGGTTATTACGGGAGAGAAGATAGAGTCTGGTGACGTTATTTTCGGCATACCCAGCAGCGGAATACACAGCAACGGCCTAACCCTCGCAAGGAAGGTTGTAGAAAAAGCTGGGCTAAGCTATACAGACGAGTTCGAGAATGGAAAAACCATAGGGGAGGAGCTCCTTACTCCAACGCGCATATATATCGAAGTTCTTGACGTAATAAGAAACTACGAGGTACACGGCATGGCTCACATCACGGGCGGGGGCTTGCTTAACCTGAAGAGGCTCAAAAAGGCGAAGTTCGTTATTTCGAATCCCTTACCGCCTCAAAAAATATTCAAATTCATTCAGGAATTGGGGAACGTTGACGATGACGAGATGTACCGAACGTTTAACATGGGTATGGGCTTCGCCATTATTATGCCAGAAGAGGAGGCTAAAAGGTTGGAAAAGAGCGGAATTGAAGGAAGAATCGTGGGTTACGTGGAGGAGGGTGAGGGAGTATACCTAAGCGATCTTAGGATAGACCTTTGACGATTTTAAGAATTTCAGACGCTAGATCAGCCTTCAAACCCAATTTTTTAAGCGTTTCTCTTGCTCTCTCGGCATGTTCAACGGCTTTTGGGGTGTTGCCCATCGCAAGATTGATGGATGCTTTCAGCATATTGACAAGGGCAGAAACCCTTGGACTCGTTACTTCTGCCTCTTTAACAAGTTTTTCTGCCTTTTCGATTTCCCCAAGGGAAAGATACATCGCTGCAAGCTGGAGACTCGTCAGGACGTAGTTCTCTCTGCTTGTCTCCTTCCAAGTATCTCTTATGCTCTCAAGAAGCTCTATTGTTTTCTCCATTTTGCCTTCTTTCATCAAAGCTAGGCACGCGTTTTGAAGGGATCTTCCCATACCGTCTACATCTCCAATCTCACCAAACATGTCGAAGGCCTTCAGCGAGGTTTCAACAGCCTTTCCATATTCCCCTCTCTCGAAGTAGAGTCTCGCTTTGGCCACATAACAGCTGGCCTTCAGCCACAAACTTTCACACTCCTTTGCAAATTCCATACACTCCCTAAGAACGTTCTCAGCTTTTTCCACGTTCCCACGTTCTACGTGGAGAAGAGTTATGCAGTAGAGGGTTCTCCCAATTCCAAGCCTGTCGCCAATTTTTCTAAATAGTCTTAGGCATTCGTGATATCTACCTGCCGCCTGCACGGTATTTCCGAGCAGACACTCTATTCTGCCCAGCTCCAAAAGAGTTTCAGCTCTCTCTTTATCATCTTTTATTCTGGGAAGATAGTATTCAAGAGTATTCTTTCTCTTCTCGAGTTCGGGAGGTGTTAAATCCTTTAAAAACCACATAGAGTCGAGAATCCTAATGGCCAGTTGTCTTGCAACCACCATGTACATTACAATCTAAATAAAGAAAACATTCTATAAAGTTCTTGTGATGACAATATTGAAAGTACAATAAAATACAGGTGGAGGTTCCGAAGTGGGTTAATTAGACGAACATGACGCCCTTTAGCTCTATAGGCTGGGTCTCCTTCTTGAGAACTTTCTCCACAGCCCTCATGAAATCATCCATGTTTACCCTCGTTCTCTCTTCTCTTATTGCCATCATGCCCGCCTCGGTTACAATTGCCCTTATGTCCGCTCCACTCGCGCCCTCCGTGATTCTTGCCAGCTCTTTGAAGTCAACGTCTTCAACCAACTTCATTTTCCTCGTGTGAATCTTAAATATCTGCACTCTGCCCTCAAACGTTGGTAAGGGTGTTTCGATTATGCGGTCAAATCTGCCAGGCCTTAGGATAGCTGGATCGAGGATGTCGATGCGGTTTGTAGCTCCAATTATCTTTACATCTCCCCTTGGATCAAAGCCGTCCATCTCAGCAAGCAACTGCATTAAAGTGCGCTGTACTTCTCTATCGCCACTCGTATCGCTGTTCGTCCGCTTTGCGGCAATTGCATCAACTTCATCGATGAATATTATTGCCGGTGCTTTTTCTTTTGCGAGCTGGAAAACCTCTCTAACGAGCCTTGCTCCCTCTCCTATGTACTTCTGAACGAACTCACTGCCGACGACTCGTATAAACGTCGCCTTTGTGTGGTGGGCAACAGCTTTAGCAAGCAAGGTCTTGCCTGTTCCAGGCGGGCCGTAGAGTAGCACTCCCTTTGGCGGCTCAACGCCAACTTCTTGGAAGAGTTCGGGTTTGATTAGAGGTAGTTCTACAGCCTCCCTTATCTCTTCGATCTGCTTTTCAAGACCGCCAATATCCTGATACGTGACATCTGGCCTTTCTTCAACTTCAAAGCCGTAAACCATTGGGTCTTTTGGTGGTGGCAATACGCTAACAACCGCAAGTGTTTGCTGGTTCATGGCAACCCTTGCACCCGGCTTCAGCTCATCTCTGCTTATATGCTGTGAGGCATGAACGACGAATTTCGGACCGGTAGAACTCTTAACCACTACTCGACCATCGGAAAGTACATCGGATACTACGCCAACGAGTAATGGCGGTGAACGCAACCTTTCAATCTCGCTCCTCAATCTTCTTACTTCTCTCTCATAGCGAATTCTTTCACTTTCAACAAATCTCTTTTCATCTTCGAGGCGACGGTAAAGTTCTTTAAGCCTGATATATTCTTCTTCAAGCTGCTTAAGCCTGTCAAGCAAGTACTCCGAAATATCAACATCCTTTATGTCCTTTGCTTCGCCCTCGCTTCCCACTTCGGAACCTCCAATTATATATAGCGAGGTTCGAGTATAAGAAGTTATTGATGTAAGCATGGTGAAAGCAATGGAGTGCGAGATTTGTGGTAGGGAAATAAAGGGCAGAGGTTTTAAAGTGATAGTTGAGGGAAGCGAAGTTACGGTGTGCGCAAGGTGTAAGGGCTATGGAGCAGCCAAGCCCGAAAAGGTTGATCAAGGTGTTAAGAAGCTCATTTTGAAAAAAAGACAGCCTAAACCCATAGAGTTTACCGAAGAACTCGTGGAAGACTACAACTTAATAATAAAGAGGGAAAGAGAAAAGAGGGGTTGGAGCCAGGAAGTACTCGCAAAGAAGATTCAGGAGAAAGAGTCCCTAATCAAGAAGATCGAGAATAAAGAGATCACCCCTGAGCCGGAAGTTGTTGGAAAGCTCGAGAAGTTGTTCAACATAAAGCTAAGGGAAAGAGTTCCAGAGGTTAAAATCAATGCCAAGAGGGAAAGCTTAACACCAACGTTAGGCGATGTAGTCATCATCAAGAAGAAAAAGAAGTAAAAAGTAAGTAAATGAGAGCTGCTGAAGTTCAATTGAGTAATGCAGATTTTGCTAAGGTAGAAAGAGCGGTTTCAAGAGCTGTAGAGCTAATAAGAAGGGGTATTCCAAAGGAAAAAATTCTGAAAAGGGTAAAAAATAGGGGACTAATACTCTCCCCAAGCGACATCTATGAGATGGCGAAATTCAGAATAAAAGCTCGAAAAAAATTTACAATTGGTAACAAACTCTTTTTTGATGAATTAGGCCTTCGTTACTCAACGCCAGAGACAATCGCAGAGTACAGGGCGAAAAGGTTGAAGTGCGACGTTATGGCAGACGTTAGCTGTGGCGTTGGAGGGCAGTTGATATTCTTTGCTAAGTATTGCAGGAAGGTGTATGGAGTTGAGCTCAATCCCAGAAGGGCAGTAATCGCTGCTCTGAACGCGATGGTGATGGAGCTTAAAAACGTGGAGATCATTTCGGGAGATGCTCTGTCTGACGATGCAGTAGCAATGGTAAGAGATGCAGAAGTCGTATTCTCTGATCCTTCGCGTCCTCCTGAAGAAGACGTGAGAACTCTAGATAGCCTCGAACCCAACCCACTGAAAGTTGTGGAAAAGTACCGCAAGATAACGGACAAAATTGCCTTTGAACTTCCACCTCAAATGCCGCCAGAAAGGGTCGATATGTACCTGAAGGGTGAAAAGGAGTACACCTCACTGAATTTCAAATTAAACAGACTTGCACTATACATGAACGAGCTTGCAGAATGCAAGATTTCAGCTGTCTCGCTGCCTTCAGAGGAAAGAGTAACCAACGAGGACGAAAAGGTAAAAATAAAAACTACAGAAAAAATTAAAACATTTCTTTATGAAGTTGACACAACTGTAGTAAAAGCGGGACTTTTAGAGAACCTCATCGGTAAGATAGGGCTAGAAGCTGAACTTCTGAAAGAAGACAAGCGCAGAACACTTATTACCTCAAACGAGGACGCGAATTCGGCGTTCCTTAGGAAGTATGAAGTACTAGATGTTGTCAGTTTCGAAAAGCAGGCAATAAAAAAAGCTCTCAAAGAGGCAGGAGCAGGAAAAGTGACCCTCCGTTTTTCACTACCTCCCTCGGAATACTGGCACATAAGAAAAAAGTTCGAAAACGAACTAACTGGCGATAGATGGGTCCACCTTTTCAGGGTTGGGAACACGGCAATAGTAGTAGAAAGGCGTAAATTTGACTCGCCAAATTAGAAAAGCGGATCAAATTGATGAGGGTTTAGTCTATCTAAACTATTTTTAGCTGTTTTTTGTTAAAAAATACCTTAAACTTTATATATGCTCGAAGCAAATGACTTCGAGGAGGTTTTAGGATGCTTATCGAGGCTCCAAGACATGCCGAGATATTTGGATCAATAAAGATATACGATGTTCAGAAAGTTTTAAAGCTCGACTCAGAGAAAGTTGAGACTCCGCTACTGCGCAGCTTTTCAAAGGATGAAATAGAAGACATACTTAGCAGACTTATCGTTGTCGTGCCCATCAAGAACGAGAAGATATACCTGCTCGACGGTGTGCTCAGAGCAATACCGCGCAACTGCCCGATAATAGTCGTTTCAAACAGTCAGAGGGGAAAAAGAGACGTATTTAAAATGGAGAAAGACGTAGTAGCGCACTTCTACAACCTTACTAAGCATCCAGTTTCTATTATACACCAGAAAGACCCCGGTTTGGGGCTTGCGTTTAAAGAGGTAGGTTACACCCACATACTCGACGAAAATGGGTTCGTTAGAGATGGGAAGGCTGAAGGCATGATAGCTGGCATGTTGCTTGCAAAGCATATGGGAAAGGATTACATAGGCTTTGTCGATGCAGATAACTACGTTCCGTGCGCAGTCAACGAATACATAAAAAATTTTGCTGCCGGTCTTTGCATGTCAGACTCGCCATATGCAATGGTCAGACTGCACTGGAGACATAAACCCAAAATCATAAGAAGTAAGCTCTACTTTAAAAAGTGGGGCAGAGTTTCCGAAGTAACCAACAAGTACTTAAACCTACTTCTCGCAGCCCAAACGGGGTTCGAGACGCACATAATAAAGACCGGAAATGCTGGAGAGCACGCAATGACGATGGAACTTGCCAACATAATGGGCTACTCGACGGGTTATTCGATAGAACCGTACCAGTTCATATATCTCTTTGAAGAATTCTGGAGAGGTGAAATAAAGTTTAGGGAAGCCGCAAGTGCCGGAATAGAGATCTTCCAGATAGAAACCCTCAATCCCCACATCCATGAAGAGAAGGGAGAAAAACACGTCAAGGATATGCTTCACGATTCTCTGTCAACTATATACCACAGCAGACTGTCAGACAGGCAATTAAAATCAAAAATACTCGAAGAACTGAGGGCAAACGATGTGTTAAAGCAGGGAGAAAAACCTAGAAAAACAGTCACCATACCTCCAATCAGAGAAATCGATGTAAAAACATTCATGAAGGTTTTGGAAGAGTACTCTGAAACGCTCGTGAGCTATGACTAGCTATCACCACATTGATAGCGCAACTTTAATATACCGATTTTTGATGATAATAATAGTGAGGAAATTTCGAATAGTTTAAAAGTATAGTAGGAGAGGTGATAAAATCTACATAATATTTACGGATTTGGATGGTACGCTGCTGGACGAAAACTATTCCTACAGTGAGGCGTTGCCAGTGTTAAATGTTCTAAGGGAAAAAAATATACCCATAATCTTCTGCTCTGCAAAAACCAGAACTGAGCAAGAGGTAATAAGAGAAGAGATGAGGATTCACCATCCCTTCATAGCAGAAGACGGCTCCGCAATTTACATACCAGCCGGTTACTTTGGAAAGAGGGTCGGTGAAGTCGTAAACGGTTACGAAGTAGTTGTCTTGGGTGTCAGATTTGAAGAAATACAAAAAGAAATTGAAAGACTGAAAAAGAAATACAAAATAAGGGGATATTACGATATGTCCGATGAAGAAGTGGCGAGAATAACCGGACTAAGCCTAGAGGGGGCTAAAAGAGCGAAACAGAGGGAGTTCAGCGAAACGATAGTTGAAGCGGACGAAGAAGCTCTCGAAGAGCTAAAAGAAAAATTTAACGTCGTTATTGGAGGGAGATTTATACATATCTTTGGCAAAGGAGCCGATAAAGGAAAAGCCGTCAGAATCCTCACGGACATGTATAGAGAATCCAGCAAAGAAGTTACGACGATAGGGATAGGAAACTCGTACAACGATGAACCAATGTTGCGTGCAGTTGATATTCCGGCTATTGTAAAAAATCCCGACGGAAAGTGGGCCGATGTGAAAATTGAAAACATCTACAAAGCTGAAGGTATCGGGCCAAGAGGATGGGCTGAAGTAGTCAAAAAGTTCGTATTAAATGCAGGTGAGTGGCATGACCGATGAAAAATCAGATGTAATATACCTCGTACCCCACACGCACTACGACGCCATCTGGGTATTTACCAAAGAGGACTATTTCTACATTAATATAGATTTGATTCTAAAGAAAGTGATTGACCTGCTTGAAAAAACGACCGACTACAAATTTTTGATAGAGCAAGTGTACCTTCTAGAGGAGGTCGAAAGGAGGTATCCAGAGATTTTCAAAAAGATCAAAGAGTACATCAGAAAGGGGAGAATCGAGATTGCCGATGGAGAATACCTCATGGCCGACACTATGCTTCCGCAGGAGGAAACGCTAATACGTGAGATTCTCATCGGCAAAAGGTACATCAAAGAAAAATTTGGAGTTGACGTAAATGTGATGTGGCAAGCTGACAGCTTTGGTCTTAATGCACAGCTCCCGCAAATATACAGGAAGTGCGGCTACAAATATGTCGCTTTCAGGCGTGGTTGTCCAGAAAACAAACCATCTGAGTTCATCTGGGAAGGACTTGATGGGACTAGGATCATTGCCCACTTCATGCCTCTCGGTTACAGAGCCGGTTTGGACTTGAGAAAGCTCGAGAGTAGTTACAGGAAGCTTAAGAGGGTCGCTGCTACAAATCATATACTCATGCCTTCAGGAAGCGGAGTCACGATGCCTCAAGAGGAGACGATTGACGTTGTCAAGGACTGGAATAAGAAACACCGCTCGGTTATGAAAATCGCAACACCTTCAGAATTCTTCAAAGCTATAGAAAAGTACGCGAATAAGTTGCCTATCAGAAGGGGTGAGATGTACTCGGGACGATATTCAGAGGTATTTCCAGATGTTGCTTCTAGTAGGATATGGCTCAAGAAAAACTTGAGGAGGTACGAGAACCTATTAATGTGCTTCGAGAGGTTTGCGACGATATACTCCCTCATGGACAGCTACACTGCTGAAGAATTGATGGATTGCTGGAAGAAAGTACTATTTCTTGCTTTTCATGATGTTGTTCCCGGAACAGGAATGGACACGGGGTATGCAGAAGTCAGACAACACATAGGGTTTTTGAATACCCAGTTAACGTATCTAATGCCTCGAATTCTAAAATCCATAGCAGAAATGGATGCAGAGGATGAAGACTACGGAGATGTCATAGTGTTCAATCCCCTCTCGTGGGACGTTTCAAACTGGGTTGAGGTCGACCTCAACTTTGACGAGGGACAAGTAAGCAACATAGAAGGCCTCAAGTGCGGTAACGAGGAAATAGATGTCGAAGTTATAAGGTTCAGAAGGTATGAGGACGAATCTTTGAGCTACGCAAGGATAGGTTTCGTTGCAAATGTTCCAGCCTTAGGATACAAAGTCTACAAGATTATGGAGAGAAAACCAAAGCGCAGGAGTGACGGATTCATAAGGATAGTCGGCAACACGATCGAGAACAGGTACTTTAAGGTTAGATTTTCTCCCGAAAACGGGCTCATAGAAATATTCAAGGAAGAATCAGCGGAGCAGGGAGGTATATGTAGAGGAAACGAACTCGTAATTGAAGAGGAAATAGGAGATCTCTACTACCATAAGGAAACAATGGGAATACCTCTGAAAACCGAGAGCGGAGAGGGAATAAAGTACGGATCATTCAGAGTTAAGAACTTCTGGATAGAAAAATCGCCACTTAGAAGGGTTATAAACATCGAAACAGACTACTTCTCCTTGCGATGGCCATACAGACTAACGGACAAGCTCAAACCGATGATGTGGAGGCACAAGTTCATAAGCTTTAAGAAGAGAATAATTGTGTACAGAGATATTCCAAGGATAGATTTCATCACAACCGTCGATAACAACCACCCAAGGGTAAGGGTTAGGGTAAAGTTCTCAACCCCTATAAAATGCCCCGAATACGTTTGCGACACGCAGTTCGGAGCCATAACAAGAAAGACGAATCAATACTATTTCAAGCCAAAGGACTGGAAAGAACAACCTTCTGGAGTTTATCCAACACTGAGATGGATGGACTACAGCGATGGTGAAAAGGGAATTACGGTTATAAATAAAGGAACACCGGAAAACGAGGTGAGAGATCAAGACGTCTACATAACCCTGCTGAGATCCGTAGACATGCTCTCTTCCGATGGAAAGGCTGGCCCAGTCATTCCGGTTCCAGATGCAAGGGAGCTAAAGAGGTACGTGTTCAGATATGCGGTATACCCACATGAGGGTAACTGGATAGAAGCAAAGTCGTACAAGCAGGGTTATGAGTTTAACTACGACCTAATAGCTCTACAAATACCTAGGGCTAACAAGTACAGACTTAAAAGGTCGTTCTTAAAGATAGAACCCGACAACGTCGTGCTTACAGCACTAAAGAGGGCAGAAGACGGAGATGGTATAATAGTGAGGTTCTACGAAGCTACAGGAGTAGAAACAAAGGCTACCATAACGTTTTTCAAAAAACTAAAAGAGGTAGAAGTTGTAAACATGATAGAGGAAAAGGATGAGGAGTTCGATAAGGAGGTTAAAGTCGAGGGCAACACTATTATTACAGAGCTTAATCCGTTTGAAGTCGTAACCCTTAGACTGAGGGTTTAATTTGTCCCTAATCTTAATTTTTATTTAATTGAATTTTGCATTTAGAGAACAGCTTCTGAATTCCTAAAAAGCAACCGCAATTTATTTAAGAGGAAGGTTATTAAAGTTTTGAAAGGTTTACGGTCTTTGCGTTATTTGGAAAAATCTTGGGTGATTTGGATGTATACGGTTATACTTGCCGGTGGAGGTGGCACAAGGCTGTGGCCTCTGAGCAGGGAGCAGTGCCCAAAACAGTTCATTAAACTGTTCGACGATACTTCTCTATTTCAGAAGACCTTTGAAAGAGCGCTATTATTTTCAAAAACAGACGAAATCTACGTAGTAACCAATGAGAAGCACAAATTCATGATTTTGGAGCAGCTTTCTGAGAAGGGGTTTCAGATTCATGAAGAAAACATCCTTCTTGAACCGGTAGCGAAGAACACGCTACCAGCGATATATTTCGCAGTGAAGACAATAACAGAAAAACACGGCGATGCCAAAATCGCTGTTTTACCATCGGATCACATTATCGAGGTTAACGAAAACTACAGAAAAGCGTTTCAGGTAGCCGAAAAGTTAGCAGAAAGCAAGCTCGTCACATTCGGAATAAAGCCCACACGCCCGCATACGGGCTACGGCTACATAAAACCGGGAAAAGAAATCGATGGAGGTTACGAGGTTGGAGCGTTCGTTGAGAAACCAGACTTCGAGAAGGCTAAAGAGTACATTGAGAAGGGCTACCTGTGGAATAGCGGAATGTTTTTGTTTAGGTCGAGCGTTTTCATAGAGGAGTGTAGAAAGTTCCAGCCTAAACTTGTTGAGGCTTTCAAAGGCGATCTGCGTGATGCATACGGCAAAGTGCCGGAGGTGTCAATAGACTACGGAATAATGGAGAAAACAGAAAAAGCTGCGGTTGTAAAGCTTGACGTCTTTTGGAGCGATGTTGGCAGTTTTGATGCCCTCTACGATGTGCTTGAAAAAGATAGCAACGGAAACGTAGCAAAAGGGGAGTGCATACTTCTCGATTCCAACAAAAACTTCATACTCGGAGAACGACTAATAGCCACCGTAGGAATAAACGATGCAATAGTTGTAGACACAAGGGATGCTATTCTCGTTTGTTCAAAGGAGAAAGCCCAAAGAGTCAAGGATGTCGTTGAAATTCTGAAATCTAGAGGGGATGAAAGGGTAGAAGTTCATAAAACCGTGTATCGCCCTTGGGGATCTTTTACAGTTCTTGAAGAGGGAGAATTCTACAAAATAAAGAAGATAACAGTGTTGCCAAAGCGCAGGCTTAGCTTGCAGAAACACTACCACAGAAGCGAACACTGGGTCGTTGTTAAGGGTACGGCAAAAGTTACAGTTGGTGATAGGGAGTTCCTCCTTCGAAAGGGTGAGAGCACGTTCATACCCACTGGCGAGATTCACAGGCTTGAAAACCCCGGATTAATAACCCTTGAACTAATAGAGGTACAGATTGGAGAATACCTGGGAGAAGACGACATAGAAAGATTCCAGGATGATTTCGGGAGGAAATGATAGCTAAAATTTTTAAATCAGCTTCCATCTCGTCCCCCTTGGAGTGTCTATCAGTGCATAGCCTTTACTCCTAAATTCCTCCCTTATTTTATCGGCCTTCTCAAAATCCCTTTCTTTTCTTGCAAGTTCCCTCTCCTTCACGAGTTCTGCCTGTTCTGTACTCAGGGGAGGAATTCTACGATAATCAGCAAAAATTCCAAGTATTCCGCAAAGCTCGCTGAACTTCTTAAAAGCTACTTCAAGCTCATCAAGCGATACATTTCCCTCATTAACAAGTTTATTGGCACTTGTAGAGAAATCGTGGAGAGCTGCGATTGCTTTCGGCGTATTGAAGTCATCTTCCATCGCCTCTTTAAAGTTATTCAGAAGTCTTAGCGTTGCATCGTTTAGCTCTCCCGATTTTTCAACATCTTTAGCTCCAAAAGTTTTCAGGGCAGCGATCTCCATATCTATTAGCTCGAGAGTATTTCTAAGAGCGATGTACGCCTTTTCCGCCCTTTCAATAGCTCCGTCGCTGTAATCGAGGGGGCTACGATAGTGGGCTGAAAGAAGAAAATAGCGCAGAACTTCTCCACTTTTCTTCTTCTGCACGTCTTTAATCCTTACTATGTTTCCCAAGCTTTTGCTCATCTTTTCCCCTCTAATAGTCACAAAGTCGTTGTGAATCCAATAGCGAACGGGTTCGACTCCATACAAGGCGTAGCTCTGCGCCCTCTCATTTTCGTGGTGCGGAAATATCAGGTCCTTGCCTCCACCATGGATATCGAACGGGATACCTAGATACCTTGTAGCCATCACGGAACACTCTATATGCCAGCCAGGTCTTCCAAGCCCCCAGGGGGATTCAAATACCGCCTTAGCTTTGATGTCCTCATCCTTTGCCGCTTTCCAGAGAGCAAAATCTTTAACATCCCTTTTTCTTTCATCGGGCTCTATCCGATGTCTGTTAAGCTCGTCAAGACTCATGCCTGAAAGTTCACCGTAGTGGGGGAAGGAAGGAACGTGAAAGTAAACATCTTTATTTTTCTCACCAAGTTCATAAGCGAAACCTTTCTCCACCAACTTCTTAACAGCGTTTATAATGTCAGGAATGTGTTCCGTAACCTTCGGATGATACGTTGCTCTCTTAACGTTCAACGCCTCCATATCCCTGAAGTACTCAGCTATGAACTTCTCTGCGATCTCTTTTTGTGTTTTTTCCTCAGCTACAGCTCTCCTGACTATCTTATCGTCAACGTCGGTGAAATTCTGAACGTAAACGACTTCATGCCCTTTCCATTCGAGGTACCTTCTCAAAGTATCGAAAATTACAGCACTCCTCGCATGTCCTATGTGGGAATAGTCGTAAGCTGTTATGCCACAAACGTAAATTCTAACGGTTTTTCCAAGTTTTAATTCTTCTTCCCTTTTTGTAAGGGTGTTATACATGCGCATGTGCTTTCTTCACCTTTGCACAATAAAAAACTTCGGAATGGTTTTATTCCGAAAACAGCAAACCTTCTTCGTGTTTGAAGGAGTTAGAAAAAAGACCAAAAAGAAGGTAGAGCTTTACAAGCTTTACTGCGAGATCACAAATTTAATTCCAACTTCGAGGCGTTACTTCATTATAGGCTACTTTGACGGAGTTTTAACGATTCAGGGGCTTATATTAGGTGCCCACCTAAGCGGAAAGGCTACACCGGAGATTATAATTTCCGCTGGCGTCGCCACAGCCATAGCCCTTGGCATATCAAGTGGATGGGGGGCATATGAAGCGGAGGAGATCGAACACCAGGCAGCAAAAAGGGCTAAGGCAAAGGCGATGCTTAGAGATGTGGGAGGAATAGTCAGTAGAGCGCATAGTTTTGCTGTATACGTCTCGTCACTCGTGCATGCAATTTCACCCGTAATCGGAGCATGCTTACCGCTACTCGTCTATCTGCTCCTACCGATGGATGTAGCTTTCCCGATTGCGCTTCTTGTAGGTTTCATACAACTCTTTGCAATCGGAGTGGTGATGGGAAGAATTGCAGGAATTAACATTCTAATTGCTGGCTTTAAGCTAGTTCTAGCAGGAGTAGTCACCCTCACCGTTATCACCCTGCTCAGTCCAAGCCACGTGATTTGAGGATAAAAAAGAATACATCAGTTAACTTCTTAAAGCCATTTGAGAAGGCTGAACCATGGGCAGAGCTTGGAAGTTTGACGATGATATCGATACGGATGTCATAATCCAGGGAAAGTACCTTGTGATCAACGATCCCATTGAGCTCGCAAAACACGTTTTCGAGAACATAAGGCCAGAGTTCGCAAGAGAGGTCAAACCGGGAGATTTTGTTGTAGCAGGCGAGAACTTTGGATGTGGGAGTAGCAGAGAGCACGCCCCTCTTGCTCTAAAAGCGACAGGAATTGAAGCGGTTATAGCAAAATCTTACGCAAGGATTTTCTTCAGAAACGCAATAAACATAGGTCTAAAGGCAATTGAATGCAGCAACGCTGATAGAATTGAAGACGGCGATGAACTGGAGATCGATTACGGGAGGAATGTTGTTATAAATAGAACGAAAGGAGAGGAGTATCCTATTAATCCGCTACCGGAGTTCCTCCTTCAGATAATGGAGAAGGGTGGACTCGTTGGTTTTGGGAGAGCTCTCGTAGCGAGGTGAGAGTATGGGAATGGAAGGTGTTCTTAAAAAAATTACAGATTACAAGTGGGAATTGCCGAAAGGTTACAAACCGGGCATGAGAGTTTCCGCGTACTTCTACATAAACAGGAAGCTCATGCAAATGCTGGAAAAAGATGCCGTAGAGCAGGCTGCAAACGTTGCCACAATGCCCGGTATTCAGAAAGCCTCGCTTGTAATGCCAGATGTCCATGTCGGTTATGGATTTCCGATTGGTGGTGTTGCTGCCTTTGACATCGAGGAAGGCGTGGTTTCGCCCGGTGGAGTTGGATTCGATATAAACTGCGGAGTCAGACTCTTAAGGAGCAATCTGAGGGTTGATGAAGTTAAGCCGAAGATAAAGCAACTGATAGATGAGCTCTTCGTTGCTGTCCCATCTGGTGTTGGCAGCGAGGGCAGGCTCAGAGTAAGTGACAAAGAGCTTGACGAGATCTTTGTTGTCGGTGCTAAATGGGCCATTGAAAACGGCTATGGCTGGAAGGAAGACTTAGAAAACTGCGAGGAGTACGGTTGCTTGGATGGAGGAAAACCGGAAGTGGTAAGTAAGAAGGCAAGAAGTCGCGGAAGACCGCAACTCGGTACATTGGGAAGTGGAAACCACTTCCTCGAAGTGCAGTACGTGGATGAAATTTACGATGAGGAGGCTGCAAAGGTAATGGGGCTCGAAGAAGGCATGGTTACGGTTATGATCCACTGCGGGAGTCGAGGACTTGGACATCAGGTTTGCACCGACTTCCTCGAAGTTCTTGACAGAGCAGTGAAGAAGTACGGAATAAAGCTGCCCGACAGACAGCTCGCATGCGCCCCGATTAAAAGCAGAGAGGGGCAGGACTACTTTGCCGGAATGGCTGCAAGCGCAAACTATGCATGGTGCAACAG
>Ga0190367_1000426_pt1 | contig 31218 bp, 33 predicted proteins | sample 4872181011_MG_FD_171838 | JGI IMG/M metagenome (GOLD analysis project Ga0190367, IMG submission 171838) | Hydrothermal vent microbial mat bacterial communities from Southern Trench, Guaymas Basin, Mexico - 4872-18-10-11_MG | ecosystem: Environmental > Aquatic > Marine > Hydrothermal vents >...
CTCTAGTCACAGTGGACTTCTTTAGTAGTTTTGCTATGCTACTGTTCTGGTGGTGTCTTGTAAGAGCGTTCAGTCAGTACTCATGGATTAAAGTAGCCGTCATAATAGCAATACTATTATTCCCACTACAAAAGCTAATATATAATACCATTATGAGCGAGTATTTAACAATGTATCTACAGCTCTCTACATGGCTTAAACTAGGAAGCTACATTCTAGCCGTTATCAAAAATGATTGGAGAGGCCTCTCAATAGGCACAATACTAATACTCATTAGCTCTACCCTAAAAACCCTATAAACTATCAACCATAAACTCAAACATAAATAGACAACTTGATCACTCCAATAAACCCTATACTCCATTGATAAGTATCTCTTAAAACATTACATATAATATGTGGAATTATAGTTTAGTCGGTTATAAATATAAATCTCTAGGTTAAAATACTCTAAAGGGTTTACATAATGATTTTCAAGCTCTTCCGTAAAAAGAAAGAACCCGAAATCCCAGAGCACACTGAAGTAGTTGAGGTATCTGAAGAGCCTAAAGGGAAGTTTATAGTTGAAGAGGTCTTCCAGATTAAATGGATAGGTCTCATTCTAGCAGGAAGAGTATTCAAAGGAGAAATGAGTGTAGGAGACATACTCAAACTACCTGATGGTAGATTCTTAAGAGTGAAGGGCATAGAGAAGGGGAGGAAGAAGGTGGATAAAGCAGTAGTTAACGAGGCTGTAGGAGTCATAATCGAGGGTGTAGGATGGAAGCCGAGTAGGAAGGATCTAGAAAAGCTCAGAGTAAGAGAGATCATAGAGAGGATAAGAAAGGAAGCCACAAGAAAGTACTCACATATGCCAAAAGATCTAGTCAAAAAACTAGTAGAAAAGGAGATTAGAGATAAATTAGAAAAAGAGTTAGACAAGATAGCCCTCGAAATCTACACACCAAAATAAATCAAATGAGTTTTTAGCAGTACTAAATTCAATTTTTAATTGTTTCCAGAGGTTTTACATATTCATTTGTTAAACATGATAAAGGAGAAAGGATTTTAGAAAAGAACTGGACTAGTCTATAGGGGGAATTTGTGTATAAAAGGGTAAAGTGTTTTAGTTTAGCAATTGTTATTATCCTATTATTACTCAGTATACCCCAAACAGTAAACAGCAACTTTAACCTAAAAGTCGAAAGCCTATGTGACATATCTGGATCTCAGTCTGAAACTGGAGGACTAGAGGATGTAGAGTTAATCTATAATCCCTCTCCTCCTCCAGCAATATTCCCGATTGAGAGGTGGGGAAAGTATAGGATTAGCATAATTAACCATGGCTCTAAACCGGTTGCACTACGTTATGACGTATTCTCAATATACGATGGAAACGAAGTTGGGATAAGCCCCTTCCCCCAACCGGGCGTGATATATCTTCAGCCTGGAGAAAACCAGACAATATGGTACTTTCTAGACGTCAGCTATAGAACGGGGATTTCACCTGAAGAGGAGGAGGGAGAGCATCATATTAAAGTGAAGGTTGTATTAGAGGATGTCGAGAACCCAAGCTATAGGAAGGAGTTCTATATAGACCACACGATTAAGGTTGAGCCTCTAGACAAGTATGAGCTTAACGCCCTAATAGAGGGTTAAGTTTTCGACGCTAACACTGGAAAGCCGCTAGCTGGTGTTGAAGTACTCTTTGAGGGAGCTAATGGCGTCCCCGTATACAGGACTGAAACAGATGATAAGGGATATTATTCAATAGAATTTCATGCTCACAGGTACTCTGATACTGGAGAATACCATGGGTACTGCTTATTTGTAGGTGGAGAGTTTCGTAAAGCATTCTTCCCTAAGCCTGGAGAGAAAATATCCTACAATGTATCGTTAACTCCCCGTGACTACACTGTAGAAGTAGACTACAAGGTTATAGCCAAGTACGCTACAGGCTACCCAATATGGCTTGCTGATCTCGACAGAGAGGAGCGTTACATAGTCTTCGCTAGCGGGCATCATACGATAATGGATGTAGACCCAAATAGGCATGGGATATACTTCTTTGATACTAATGGTACTCTACTTTGGAGGTATCCAACTAAATATCAGGTTTGGGGTATAGACCTATCTGACGATGGAGAATACGTTGCAGCATGCTTCCTAGGCTTAGAGAAGGCCATACTCTTCCGTAGGGACGGATCAATCGTATGGGATACTGAGAAACTAGGCTATGAGAGATTTGAGTCTAGAGAGATAAGGATAAGCCACAACAGCAAATACGTGGCCATAGGAACCACTCCTGGAGACTTATTACTCTTAGATCTAAAGACAGGTAAGCTAGTGTGGAGAATATTCTTAAACGGCCAAATCAGGGGTATAGTGTTTACAGCAGACAATAAGTTAATGTACGTGTCTAGTGGGGATGGCTATCTCTACAAGATCTCCGTAGAGACAGGTGAAATCCTAGGTAGAGTCTACATTGAGGCATGGACTCCAAGGTACAGTCTAACCCTATCTGAGGATGAAAGATACATTGTAACTGTAAGTAAGATTGGAAGAGTCTACTTAGTAGACGCAGTTAACATGAAGCCCCTCTGGAGCTTCGACACGAGGGGAGGAGGACATTGGACCCTAATAACCCCAGATAACGAATTAATCTTAGCAGGGAGTGGCGGATCATACGGATTGGTTGCCTTCAGCAGTAACAGTAGTATCCTCTGGTTCACCCCGTTCATGTCGACAGCTAGAGCCTTCATAGCAAACAAGACCCTCATAATCGCAGGCAACTGGATCATCGACTTTAATGGTAGATTCCTCTACGAGTTCAAGGAGCTACCTCCACACATAGACTTCATCTATGTAACTAGGGATGAATCAAGAATAATCGCAATAGACGGAGAGGGAACACTATACATACTAAAGGGGAAGCTTAAAATAGAGAAGAAGGAGCATAAGGAGGAGAAGCCACCAAGACTCGTAAACCTCGATGAAGTCCCCGAAGTGAAAAGAAGCTACGAAGAAGCCCTTAAAGGCAGGTTTGGAGGTGGAGGCTCAGAGAGCGTAGACTTCAAAGCAATGGTTGAATTAAACGTGACATGGAAAAGATTCGGCATAGACATATTAAACCCAGACTTCATACTAATGGACAATCAGGTTATGGCATGCCAGAAGGCTGGAATGATACTCCACGTAATCATAGACCTCCCCTTCCCAGATATACCCCCAGACGAATTCGCCAACCGAGTCAGAGAAATAGTTGAACGCTATGACGGCGACGGAATAAGCGACATGCCCGGGCTAAAATTCCCAGTCAGACACTACGAGATCATGAATGAAATCCATGGTAGACCCGGATGGAACCTAGAAACATACAAAGAATACTACATTAAAGCCTACAAAGCCATCAAGAAGGCTTGTAGCGGGTGTAAGGTCTCCCCATCCTCCTTCGTAGGCCCCGACAGAGAGTACCTAAAATTCCTAAAGGAGCACAACCTGAAATTCGATTACCTAAGCTACCATAGCTATGTAGACTACCTAGAAGTAGACATGTTAATGGAGATACTTCACGAACTAGGATTCAAAGATGTCGAAATATGGATTACTGAGTCTCAGTTTGGTGGAATGGAGAAAAAGCTTGAGAGAAGTGAGGAGGAAGTCGCTGAAGCCCTAGTCAAAAGCTACGTCTACGCCTTAGCAAAAGGAGTGGCCAAGGTCACACCATCAGAACTAGACGCTAAGGAGTACTTCCCAGAAGGACTAAAACACTCATGCCTAATAGACGTAGATGGTAGAAGAAAACCAGCATTCCACGCGTACAAAACACTAGTCAAAATGATAGATGGCTTCAACGAAGCCAGAGTAGTCTCCAAAGAGCCATTCCTAGCAGAATTCAAATTCGAGGATAAAGTAGTCTACATAGCATGGGGCCAAGGCAAACTACCACTAGAAGGACACGCCCACCTAACAAGCATGTACAGTAAGGGCCTTGGAGAAGTAGACCTATCAGAATACAAGCTAAAAGGCGAACTAGTATACATTAAGCCAGTTAAGCCAACAACAGAAACCACAACCCCACCAACAACCACTACAACAAAGCCTATAACACACACCATAACCATTAGGGAAACAACCACAACAACCAAAACAGTAACGAAAACAGAAACCACCACCCACACAACAACAATAACCCAACAAGTAGAAACCGTAAAAACAAAAACACTAACAGAAACCATAACCCAGAAAACCACAACCATAACAACCAAAACCCTAAAAGAGACACAAACACTCACAAAACAAGTAACAACCACAATCACCAGCATCACCGAAAAACCACAAAAGATTCCAACTGAAATACTAGCACTATCCATACTATTACTATCGATCACACTCATAGGCCTAATGATATACATTATTAAGAGAAAATAAAACTAAGAAACAAAATAGCAGCATGCAATCCTTGTAACCCTCAATAGCGTCAAGAGGATAATCCTACCCTTCTTTCTCTACTATGCCTCTTATCTCCTAGTTATTGAGCATCTACAATAAAGTACTAGGATAAAGGTAGTGGATAATTCCGAAAGTATAGTACCTTAATGTTCTAAAGTATAGCATCTTATAGTTGGTTAGCCTTAACCTATAATAGAGCAGGCCAAGGAAGAAAGAGGAGAAGATTACAGAATGAAGTTGAAACATGTTGTAGTAGTGGGTGTATTCTTGTTAGGTGTAGCATTAGGATTCCTAATACACTACATATCCGGATATCCATGTCTCCACCGTGTAGAAGTTCAAGAGGGCACATTCCTTGGTAAGCCTGTAGGATACCCCTACCACTTCTTCAAAGAAGGAGTAAAAGTAAAATTCATGGATATCGAATTCCACATCCTCAAAACCCAATACACAGGTCCACCCATGGTCACAGATTTACCCCATGAAGCCGAGGTAGAGATAGTCCTCCCCGACGGCTGGAAAACCAAACTCAACATAATATACAGCGGTTACGTCCCTGTTGGTTTAACACGAATCTACATTGTAGAACACGAAGACATGAAAGCTGGGATACTAATAATCGAAGGCAAAGAAACAATACTCCTAGTAAAAACACCAAGACAACACGAAACAAGAGAATAAAAAATAAGGTGGTGAAATCCGCCCATGAAACACTCAAAAACACTAATAATCTTATCCATACTCCTAGCATGCACCCTCTACATTACACTATTCACCATCAAATCATACAGTATAATACAACACATCTACGAGGACCCCAGGAGCGGCGAGATATACTGGAGAACAAGTCCACCAGGAACAATCTTCCCCTGGCCAAGCAGACCAGGCCGCCTGGAAGCACTATCACCCATGAACCACGTAGACACACTCATATACAAATACCTAATAAAAACCCAAACAATAACCCTGTTACCAGCAGCCATGCACATAATATTAGTCTACTATATCATATACCTCATAAAGGGAGAAGGAAAAGCACCCTAATAAACCCCAACACCCCTTGATCAAATACCTCTTAAGCTCACCTCAATCTCTAAATGCACCACATGGGGCATCAACCTTTATAGAATCGAATAATCCCTTAAAGCTCCTGGGAGAATAGAGACACTAAAAACAATCCGCTCCTCTCCTTTCAATCATTATCAATTCATCTAATCCTGTGAACTTTAAGTTTCTCATCTATAAAGTATATCTCTAGGTCGCCAAGCCATGGATCATATCTCCTCTTAAACCTCTCGAAGATCTCACACCTACCATAACCTACAATAATCTTTCTCCACTTCACACCAGTATACTGCTCTAGCTTCTCCATAAGCCAAACATACTCAACAATATTACTAAACTCAGCAGCAGCCACACCACCATAAGTAAACCCCTTTATATCACCGACAATTCTTTGAGCAACATTAACTAGGTCAAACTCCTTAAACTTACCAAAAATATTCACCCTCTCCTTATACAATGGAACATCAAGAAACTCGCTAATAACCCTTCTAGCAACATCCTCATCAACAACTGAGGGGCCACGAGAAATCCTCATTGAAGACTTCACCTCATCAGTAACATCCGGTTTCTCTTTAAGACCTAAAGCTTCCTCTATTCCACATTCTTCAATCGGAACAATCTCATAAGTGAATGTGGTCGTAGTACTCTGCCCCGGCCCCTCCTTACCCACAAACTTAATACAGTAACCTCTACCTCTAAGTAAGCTATTAGTGAACTCAATAAACTTCTTAGAGCCAAGAGCGGTTATAACGGCGGGGACACGACCAGTCAAACCCTTAGCTTTATGAACATCACCAGCTCTAATCCTAACTATCCTACGACCTTCCCTTATTGCAGGTAAAATGTACTCCTCAACTACAAACCTACGAATAGAATCAACAAGACCGCACATTAGAAAACCACCAACAAGCTAAACTAACACAAGGATAAGATATAAATGTAATCCTCATCTTAAAGATAAAAGTGGATAATTCAAGGGAATAGAAGGTGTTAAGAAACGAGGATACTCTTAATAAAATGTTAACCATGTATTATGAGATTATATGGACCCCTAATAGCCATAGTTTATAGTGTGTCTTGGAGAAAACTTTAACATTAACTTCTAAGCTAGTATTCTACCTAGTCCTAACACTAATAGGAGCTATTGTATTCTTCTACATATGGTTTAGTGTTAGGGAGGTACATTATAGTGTATTAGACGCTATAGCTGACATATATGTTAAGTACCTCATAGACTACCTCACAAAAAGAGAAAGAGATGATGTACTAAGATTACTAATAGGAGCATCAGCTTCAGCAGTAAAACTAGCAGAAAAACCAGAAGACATATACAAAGCCATAAAACCACTAAAAGAATACCTCATACAGAAAACAAGAGGTATAACATAGTAACTAAGGAATCACATTGTAAGACGAACAAAAAAATAAAAACTCGAGGGACTAATCTACTTAGGGGACGAAAACATGATTAACATTTCTGAATTAGAAGAGATAGATCCAAGTGATATACCTTGTCCTATATGTGGATCACCTTTATCACTTTTAAGGAGGATACATAGAGAAACAGGAGAATTAGTCATAGTGGTCACCTGCGAATTTTGCGATGAATATGTTGGATTCGCTATAAAGACAGGGCTAACAGTAGAAGACTTAAAGAAATTTACCAAACCAAGAAAGAGACCAATAAAGAAGGGAGTAGCAATACACGGGTTAACCTACTGAAAACTAGACCACCACGATTATCGAGGGCCATTAGAATGAACTCTTAAAGAAGAAAATGTATTTGTGATCCTATTTTTGAAGACTTCAAATGGATTGATCTAGCTACAGCATTAGATAACGTTTTGCCCAAAAAGCCAGGGGTTTATGTACTCAAACTCGCCGTAAGCGAGGATGAAGATCTTATAGCTCTTAGAAAAAGAATTCTAAAAGCTTATGGTATTGCAAGAGACATCCTTAAGAAAGCCAGCTGGAGAAGACTAACAAAATACTGGGGTTCAAGAATTGAACGTATTAATAGAATAGACCCTTTAACCTGTCCTACCATTTACATTGGCGGTACAGGCAAAGGTAAAGGAACTATCAGATCCAGATTTACCGATCTAGCAGGACTACGACATACGATATTTCCATGTATACTTGCACTTAGGTTAGCAGGCTTAAACATAGACTTTGGATATAAAACAGTTAACACAGGCCAAGAAGCCTTTAAGACCGAACAAGAGCTAATAAAACGATACATAAAAATACATGGTAAACCACCAGCACTAAACGAAAGAATAAAGACAAACACCAGTTAAATAACCAAGCACCAGGACCATTTAGTCCTCGACTCCGACACAAAGACCATTCAAAAGCCATGCGGTGACTTTTTAGGAAGAACAATCATTATAAGGAGTATTGCATCAGCTAAGATGTTAAAACAATATTTATTTAGAAATTCGTGTACAAAGAACATCCTTCCACAGCTATAGATACGAATGTACTCCAGTTCTTTCTTTGAAGACAGTGTACGTCTTTTTAATATTTCCTTTAAGTATTGGGAGAAATATTATGAAAAAGAGTGATGTAGAAATTATTTTATCTCTTAAGTGTTGTCGTGTGTACTATGTAGCTTCAAAAGTAGAGGTTATCCGCCTATTATCTGAGCTTCTTAAACAGCTAGAACATTCTTCAAAGTAGAATTAGCAAAGATCCGTAGCAATGGATAAATATTACTCTCAATTAAATCATTGAGTTTCATGGGTTTTAACGGAGCGATAAAGAGCATTCTATTCTTATCCATAATTATGGCGCCACTAGTCTTAGATAATTCCCTCATGAATTGTATATGATCTCCTATTTCCTTATCATCATCCTCGTGGAACTCTATAAGTGTTGGATCAAAGAATAATGCTCCTATAGGTACATTATATTCGTACATATATCCTAATATTTTAAATCTAGCTTGAGATAGCTCCCTAGACGAAATTCTATACTTAGCATCACCAATAGCTATAACCTTTTCAAAGCCATTTATCATTCTTATTTGAATTGTAAAGTCAGGTCTACTGCTAGGAACATCAACTCTACCATCATCAAGTATACATACTCTTCCATGACTAATCCAGCTTTTACATATTGGGGTCTTATCATATGTTACTATTATATCTCCGAAACCTACATCATATTGTGCTTCATCTGCAAGTACTCTAAGAGTAATTACTTGTCTTCCCCGTGACTCCAGTTCTCTAAGAAATGTGTACAATAATGTAAAGTAAACGTAAACTTCATATAACTTGTAATCCCAAAACTTTAATCCTAGTTTCTCAACACTTTTAGCTCTCTCCTCTACTATTTTTGATAGTATCCATACAGTATCCTCTCTCAAATAGTCTAATACCCTTAGTGCCATAGAATAGTAGGGTTCAACTCTTCTCTCTGCAACTTTGAGGGCTAACTTCCTTAATGCACAATCCTCAAGTAAATATCGTTCAACCTTTACGAACCTAAGAAACGTTAAGTCTAGCACTTTGTTAATCTTACTTGAGATACCTGCTAATTTTCTATCTAAACCTGCAGTCAAAGACTTAAATAGTATATTATATACGATATCATTACATGAGAAGTCTTTCAAATACTTAACCATTTTATCTATGTCATCCCTTACTCTAAGTAAGAAAGCCTTTACAAGTATGTTTTCAAGAGATTCAAAACTCAATCTCCTCCTACGTGAAGCTACTAATGTTAACCCAGATCCTAAAAGCCTTGAGGTTAACGGTATATCAAGTCTTCCTTCGAGGACGTTTGAAACCTTAAGCTCTTCAATTACTATTCTAGAGGGGGACTGCAAAATTAAAAGTAAGTTCTCCAAGAACTTGCCAAAATCCTTAAGAATTCTAGCATGACGTACAAGATTTAAAGGTAAATGAATCTTGTGACCGCGGAGCAGAACCCTAGGTTCTTGTATAACGTAAGCTCCTAAGCTGAGAATCACATAATAGAGGTCTATAAGGACCTCAGTGAGCAGTTTTAAGTGTTTATAATGGTCCTCTAGAGCCAAGGCTCCTCACAGCCTTAGCTAAAATAGTGTAGCCCAACTCCCTCCGTTCCAGTTCACTAGCAATTTTCTCAACAACTTCACCAAGGAGCTCAAGTTGAGGCAAAGCTATGTGAATTGCAGCTCTCTCAACAGCCTCCTTAACGTTACTTGTAAAGCCAGACTTAACCATCTGATAGGCGAGATATGCTGAGTCCACAGCAATACCAGTACCCAAAAGTCTACCAGAAACTCTCCTCAACACGTTAACAAGCTTTACAGCTTCATTACTTATTCTCTTAACAAGTTCGTCCTCCTTTAGTCCCCTCAGGATAAGCTGATTAATAACAGCCTTCCTCTCGGCTTCTACATCCCCCGGAGGAAGTATTTCTACAACAACAAACCTCCTCTGTAGAGCATAACCTAAAGTAAACAGGAAGGCTCTGTCAAACGTATTTACTGTAGCAATAATCCTAAAGTCCTCTGGGATCTTACGATTATACTTATCAAGGTATTCTAGAAGCTTCTTTCCAGCCTTATCTATTGTTCCCTTCTCACCAGACTTATAGATCTTCATCTCCTCATATAGACCTTCAGGGAAGATCCAGTCCTCAGGATTACTACTCGGGAACATAGTGAAGAACTCTGCAAGAACCTTATCAGCCTCAGCCCTATTAAGCTCCTCAACAAGGAGGATTACTCCTCTACCTTCTTTCTCTTTTAGCTCGTAGTGTTTAGCGAGGGCCCTAAGGAGGTGACCACACCTCCACTCAAGCCTACCACCCTCACCAAGAACAGGACCGCCAATAAAGTCGTATCGAGTCCAAGTACTAGAAGCAGTACAAGCCTCCAACCCAAAACCAAGCGCTTCAGCCAAAACCCTAGCCAACATAGACTTACCAGTACCCGGAGCACCCATAAGAAGCAGATGCTTACCACTCCTCAAAGCAGCAACACAAACAGCCAAAACGTCAACAGAATAATATAAACTATACTTCTCAGCAACCTCCCTAACAACATCCACGTTAAACTCCTCAAAACCTCTTGGAACTTTAACCTTCTTGACATTCTCAAAGAACTCTATGGGTAGGGCCCTGTCGGGTAAGTGTTCAAGAAGATATTTGACAATCGTGTCTCTATCTCTACTTATCCTTTGAAGGCCAACCTGGGAGACCCAAGTTAAAGGCCAAGTCAAGCCTTTCCATTTCCTAGGATCTAAGGGATTATTTTTAACACTTTCGTGTAACCAGAGAACCCTCATCTTATATCTAAATGGGAAAATGACCTCCTTCTTCTCCTTTTCCTCAGGCCAGAAAAGCTCAAATAAGTCCTCCTCAAGAGCAACGACTAATCCAACACCAATAACTCCTACACCACCACTAACATAAAACAAAACCAAATTAGGCCTATCAAGAGAATAACGTGTAACAAGTGAGCCAGAGGCGCCAACAACTCCACCCCTACCTTTGAAAAGCTCAGTAAGACTCCTAATATCCCTAATTCTAGAACCCCAATAAGTAAAGCCAGGCTCAAACTCGAAAGCATATCTAATACTCCAACCCCAATGCTCCAAACTACCAGCAGAAACCCAAAACTCAGCCTTCCTAACAGTTTCTCTTAAATCCTTAAGCCAAGAATCAAGAACATCAATAGCCATTGCTGAGGAGTAGTAAACCATAAGGTTTACACCAATAAGAAGATAACAATAGAAACTATTAAAATATTAGTAAGTATACTGAAGGTAACAACTTATTATTCTACGACTTCCCCAAGATTATAGATTATATTATTAAGGGGTATAGTGAAGGTATGATTGTACAATTCTAAATGAATAATGTATCTTGACCCATTCATTTAAGTCTCTAGAACCTCTCACTGTAGGCCTTTTAACTTCAACTATTTCTTGTTCATCATGAGAGTACTTTAATATGCCCAAACCAAGGTCTTTAACATATTGTTCAACTATAGGGCTATTGGTTGCCACGTAAGCTTCATCAGCAACTTTAGCAGCATAACGGAGCTTACCTAAATGTCTTAAAGTATTCCTTTTGTCATCCACTATACCCTCCACGGCCACAAGCCTATCTAGGGTTTCATGATATGCTATGTAGTCCAATTTCTCATGGTTAATAGGCCAGTCAGCTAACCAAGAACCGTAATGCTCCCTCTCTAGCCACCTCTGAACAGCCGGATAAAGATCCTCAAGTTCACTAATTTCCGGCTTATACTTAGGCCTACTATCAACAATACCCCAACTATGCACCAGGATCAGGTCTATTCGCTTCTCACAAACATCACTCAATGGACACCTACCAGGACAGTAAGATGCAAGTGAACATCTCCTCCTTTTCTCTTCAGGACATGTGTAGCATGAGAATTCACCATACTTTCTTGAACAACAAAGTCTACCAATATGCCAAGCCGGCTCATCCAAATCCAACGGTAACACGTTGCATCCCTTAGCAGCCTCCCTATAAGCCTCCTCAACCCTACGTATCACATCTGACCTTCCAAGAACTACAGGGCCTTTAGATGACTCTATCATTCCTGTCCTAAAAGCTAGCTTCTGCAAATGAATATCAGCAGGAATATTAACTTCATGAGCATTTCTAACGTCACTCCAAAAACCCATTTTATACATAAATCTAAATATAAAATTTGAAAGCTTATCACCCACACCATGAAATATCTTTAGCTCTCTCAGTACCCTTAAAGCATCATAACCGCACTTCTCAGCTATTCTCCTAGGATCACCATTATACCTTCTAAGGAGAATTCTAGCATTACTAACCCAATATCTAGCACACTTATCTGGAACACCTAAACCAGGATAAACACACATGAGAACGTATGTTAAATTATTACTAAATCTAACTATAACCTCAGGCGAAAACGCATAAGGATTAAGCTCTACAAGCCTACGGGAATAAAACCAAAGTGCTTCAGCACCAAATAAAACTCTATTCCTATCTAGCACTACAGGCCTTATTCTTCTCAAAGTCATAGCCTGATCAATATTAGCAGTAAAAAATAAGAAACATGTGTGTTCACGAGAGCCTTCCTCTATACTTGGGGGAAGTTTATACTCCGGGGCATGCCTTTCAATTAACTTAGCCCACTTAATTAAAATATTACCTATTTCATGGCATTTTCTAGGCTTAAGTGTAAGCATTTTGCATCTAGTACTTATGCTAGCCAAAAACTATTTTTATTTATTTATGATATTACTAAACATTAGATCATACGTCAAGAGCTATCCCTTTATTAAGAATTGATGAAACAAAGGAGTATAAGAATAGGAGGCGGCTAAGAACACCAAATAAAGAAAGAACAATTAATTAAAGCAGTCATGTTGCTTCTTTTATTTCACTTTTGTGGTTTTTTGTTATTATTTTTATTAGTTTTATGTTTGAGGGCGGTTTTGCTGCTTGTGTTAGTTTTCTTGTGAAGTTTTCTGCTACTATTATTCCTCTCGTCCTTTTGCTCTCTATTTCTTCTATTCTTGACATGTAGGCCAATAGCTGGGTTAGTGTTGAGTTGTCTGCTGTTCCTCTTTTTACCTCTATGATTACTGGTGTTCCTTGCTGGTCGTAGGCGAGTATGTCTATTCTCCCTACTCCTGGTAGGTGTACTTGTCTTCCTGCTAGTTTTAGTCCTTTTTCTATGATTTCTATGTTTCTGGCTAGGGCGTCCTCTATGAGTCTTTCTGGTATTTCAGAGCCTGGGTATTGCGGGTAATGTTCTTGTTGAACTTTCTCTTTAGGATATGCAGGTTTGGGTTGGAGTGGTGTTGTGGGTATTTGAGTCATTTTCTCTAGGTGTTCTTTGAGCTTTCTAAGTCTACGGGTAGCTTCTTCCGGGTTTGCCCATAGTTTACTTCTAATACTCTTTCTTGTAATGTTTCCGTGTTCTAGGCGAGTGTAGGTTACTTGCCTAGGTTCTATATAGATTTATCGTTGTGAGTGTGTAGTGTTCTCTCATAGTTTGCGAGCCCAAGAGGTAATGAGTTATATAGGTGTTTTACTCTTATCTTATTTTAATGAGTAGTATACTTAGATTTATGTTTCTGAGTAAACATGTCGGAAACTACAATCGCATATTTTGATAGTGGAGGTTAAGGTAAGTTTAATCTTGATCGTTCAGTATTTGAATATCTGAAGTTTTAAGAGTTATTATTTTTGTATGGTTTTTGAGTTAGCCTTTTTCTTAGGTTTAGGATTACCTCTTTTGGATCTTTGCCTTCTGCTAGTTCTTCTACTGCTTTGGTGTCTAGGGCTTTGAATGATTTTGCTTGTAAGCTGTATAGTATGAAGTCTTTGTCTTCTGTCCATACTGGTATGTTGAGTTTAAGTGATAATGCTATGAAGGGTGTATCTTTTGGGTCAAATTCCTTTGCATAATTGTATGCCTCCTTCAGCTTATCCTCATAGAATTCTCTGGGTACTATGTGTACAAGTGTGAACGCTAGCAGTAGCTTTGTTTTTGAACTCTCTTGCATACTTCTTTTGTTTTTCTATGTGCCTATGGAATTCCTTTAGAGCTTCCTCGGGCGTGTAGAGTTCTAGATCGTATTTCTCTATTATTTTGAAGGCTTTTGAACGTTTACCAGCTATTATTATGGTGAAGAGTATTATTACTGTCTATGATTAGAGTAGTCCTCTCTCTTTGTACTCCTTTTCTATCTCTTTCCAAACTTCACGCCTCGTTTCCTCAAATTCTTGGAGTGCCTGCTCTAAGTTGATGTTGATTCCTTCTTCAAGGAGCTTTAGTATTATCTTCTTTGCTAGTTTACGTGAAAGACCTTCGGCAATCCAGTGTTTTACATCCTCCTCGGAAACCCACTCAGGAACTCTAATAGATATTACCTTAGCCAATCCCCGCCACCTACACAGTATTCTAGAATGCTAAGGCCAATAAAGTTTGTCTAGTCCCACCATGCCCTTATGTATTTCCTCATCTTAGTTATAATTCGACTTCTATCCTCTATTCTTGTGAAATTCTATCCATTTCCTAACTTTACCCTCTCTTAGATCTTCCTCGGCTTCCCTCATTTTGTCTTTAGCCTCTCTATCTAATAACATGAGAACGTCATCGATTATGTCCTTGACTATATCATGTATTTTTCATGACTTTCCTTGATTCATCCACGTTTAATACGTACTTAATGGTGTTTCTTCTCTTCATATATTTTACCTGACTATATTCTCTATAGTATCATCATGACTATTTGGTAAGGGTTTTTATTGTATTTAAGTGGTTTTTGAATACTGTGTTTCTTAGTTTGGTGTTTGTGAGTATTGTTTTGTATACTTTTATTCTGTCTTCTAGTTTTAGTTTGTTCCATTCTCTCTTGGGGTCTACTTTGTCTGTTATTTTTAGTATTCCTGTTTTCTCTGCTATTGTTATGAGGTGGTCTTCTATGGTGTGTTTGTGAATCTTGGGTTGTCTATCCCGTTTACTATTATTTTTATTGTTGCTTGTTTGTTGTACCATTGTGCTTTTATTTCTGCTGTTCTATTGTTTACTGTTATGTTTTTGATTTCCAGTAGCATTTGTTCTTTGAAGTAGTTGTATATGTTTTGTAGTTTGTCTTGTTCTTGGTCTAGTATTACTATTATGTTGTTATAGTCTTGGTTTATGTATGAGTGTATGTATTTTGCTATTGCTGTTCTCTTGTACTTGGGGAATGCTAGTGCTACCGTGTGTTCCCCATTGAGTGTATGTAGCAGTATTGCTGCTACTTCGTTATCTGGTGTTCCATTGGCTATTATGATTAGTTTATTTGTTTCTATGGGGGAACGTACTACTGTTTCTTCTATTCTCAGTCTTCTGAGAAGCTGGAAGGTGTCTATGCTTAGTCGGTGGTTTGGATCTAGGAATACTATTTTCATGCTCTAACATCCACTCCTAAGTCCTTAAGCTCCTCGACTTCACTTAAACTGTAATATCTTGTCTTGAGTTTTCCATTCTCTAGTCTTAGTTTGACTATTTTTGCTTTCCCTTCTGGTACTAGTGATGCTATGGTTCTTAATGCTTCATAACTATGTGTTGTTAGGACTACTTGTACATTGTCTTCTACTAGTTGGGAAATCCACTCCCCAAGGAGTAGTAGTGTTCGTGGATTCATATGTGATTCAACGTCATCCCATAGGAGGAGGTTTGGTCTAGAATACTCGTACATGATCTTCGCGCTTATGAGGAGCTGTACTCCATCACCTAAATCTCCAAGTCTGATCCTCAATCCATCAACTCTATAGAGGTAGAGTGCCTCAGTGTCCCCTCCGAAGGGTTCAGCTGTTATGTCAATATACTCCTCTCCTAGACACTTTGAAACCCACTTAGCAGTACTCCTTGTTATACCTTTACCTACAAGTTCAATCCACCTACGCCTCATATAATTGTATACATGCTTTATTATTCCATTACGGATGAATAAAACCTTAGCTATGAAAGGTTTAGGATTTAATCTTAAATCACATTTAAATCTAGGAGTAAAAGCTTCAGGAGTTTTGCCTTTTACTATATTAGTTATAGCATCTTCACTAAGAGTATTAACTTTATCAAGTAGATGTATTTTCACAAGCCTTTCCGTTATATCTATTACTGTGGCTGATAATGTTGTATCATGCAAGTAGCCTATCATAGCTCTAGATGTAATAGTGCCATAACTGTAAACTAAGTGTTCAAGCCCATTACTTGATAGTGTCTCGTGAATAATGGATAATACACTATAAGGTAATAAACCATAAGGTAGGTTTTGGGATCCATGAGTTAGCAGTAGTGCTTCGAGAATTGTTGTTTTTCCGCTGTTATTGGGTCCTACGAGTATTGTTAATGGTGCTAAGTCGACTTCTCCCTCAATGACTCCTCTAAAGTTTCTTAAGATGAGCTTGGATATTGTCATGGTAGTGGCCTATACTATCCTTATCTAGGTTACATATAGTTTATCCTTGAAATAAAAACATTATCACCTCTACCTTTAAAAATTATCTACCTGTTTGCTATAGACTTCCGGAGGAGAGCATAGAATTGTATTGATAACGCTTATTCGTAGAGGAGGGGTTATAAGTGGTTAACTAGACTTTCCTCTATACTCTTTTTAGAAGTGCGGTAGATCACGTTTTAATGATTGATTGCGGGTGTTTTGAGAGTGTAGTAGGCTCTCTTCAGGGTTATTTTGTCTTCAATATTTTGACTTCCTCACCCATCTCTAGGCTTCGCTGTTTTTATAGTTTCCACATGTTTTCCTTGTGGTGTGCTGGGATAGTTATTTAAGGTATAGTGGGCTTAGTAGGTTTAGAGATAGATTAAGCCTATTGGTGTAGGGGGTTTAGTCTCTTATGTCACAGGTTGTAGTGGAGGTCCCTGAGGGTGTTGATGTTGAGGAGGTGAAGAGGAGGATTAAGAGGATTTTAGGTATTATCATTAGTGACGATTTTGAGAAGTTTATGGAGTTTCTTGAGGAATACGGGTTTCTTAAATTGCAGGAGGAGCCTCTTAGGGAGTTTCTTGAGGAGGAACTTGATGTCTACACGGAAGAGGACATTAAAGGGTAAAATAGTGCTTATATACTTTCCTTTCACGAATCTTTCTGGGGGAAGCTTAGACCAGCACTAGTTCTTCATGAAGGTAGGAATGACGTTGTAGTTGCCTTTATATCGTCAAGAATTGAGAGATACGAGTCGGAGACTGACATACTAATAACAAGGCGTCATCCAGAATTTAACCTGACAGGTTTAAAGGCGGACTCTGTAATCAAACTATCTAAAATAGCGACACTACATAAAAGACTAATAGCTGGCGAGATTGGAGAAATAGGTCCACAAATAAGAAGAGAGGTCAATGAGAAAATAATAAGGATGCTTCTATTATAACTAGAGTGTGAGCTTGGTAATGACTTCTCCGTAGGAGTTTATGTTAAATCTCTCCTTAAGCTCATTTAGTGGTTGTAGTGTTTTCTTGGATACTCTGATAGTTGTAGATGTTGATGCTATATGTGTATACCCGTAGTGCTAGATCACTTATGTATGCTTTGTATGTGAGTAGTGCACATAGTATTAATGTATAGTTATTAAAGTGTTGGTACCAGTATTGTTAGGGGCAGAAACCTTTATTAGGATGGTTTAGGGTGGATTGGTATGTGTTGAAGCCCTATGAGGGTGATGGGAGCATTGCTCCAAGCCCCGTAGGGCGTAGCCGAGATGGGAGGGCTATGCTGTTGCCCTCGACAGCCACCCATGACCCCATACGAGTACCAAAAGCCGTATGGGCGAGGTGGAAGTCCCCAGGAGGGTATCCCAACCTGTACTAAACTGCCTCAACCCACCCTCTAGGGACAAACGGGTTCTTGTATATTCTTTAAATTTGAGTTTGATAGAATTTAATGTATATGGTTACTTTTTGTATATTTGTAATTGTGTCGTCTAGTCTCTAATTGTTATATTGGATTGGGTTATTATTAATTAGAGTTAGGAGTGTGCATGGTGTTGAGTGGTGTCATGATAGTAGGGTTCTATGTCCTCCTTTTCCCTTCTCTTTAAGTATTCCTCCTGTTTTTCTTCAAGCTCTACTATATCCTTATATTTGAGTATGCCTTTGAATTTGCCAGCTAATTCCAAAGTTTCATCGGCTTTGGACCTTAACTCCATAGTGTCATCATCTAGTAGCCCTATAGCTCTATGGTGAGCATTCTTTGTCTTAGCATACTTTTAACATTTCTGTTTTATGTTTGAATGAGAATATGTAGGTCTTGAGGTTGCTGGATGATACTTTTATGGGTGAGAGATGATTATTATATATGGATGAGATGAGAATGGTTGTGTAAGAGTGGTTTAGAGTGTTGTTTTTGAAGGGTATAGTTAAGGTTACGAGGAAGGGGCAGATAACGTTACCGAAGGAGATTAGGGATAAACTGTCGATAAAGGAGGGGGACTACTTGGAAGTTGTTCTTCAAGGGGATAGGATTGTCTTAAGGAGGTTGGAGTATCCGACTCCTGGTGAGCCTGTTGGGGAGGAGAGGTTTAGGGAGATTATTAGGGAGCTTGAGGAGTTGAGGTCTAAGTGGCGTTAGTTATTGATACACGTTTTCTACTAGCATTTACTTTTCCGCCGACGAGGGAGGATAGGAGACTGCTCTACATGTTCTTTCGTAATAGGGTGTTGAGGGAGGATACGGTTATACCATCGATCATTGTTACTGAGTACTTGAAGGTGGTGCTGGGAAAATCTGGAATCCTAAGGTAACTTACTTATTAACACTCATTCCATTACTGCTACTTGCTTACTGTAGCTACATTAGTAAACACAGTAAGTATACTATAGAAGTTGTAATGTCCATTATTCTTAAACATTTATTGTTATCTATACCGGTACCATAAATAATTAGGAAGAGAAGTATGAATAGAGACAAGTAAGGTAGATACATTATTTCATATTGAAATATGGTATATGTTAATAGTGCTAAAAGGGTGAAGTGTACTCCAATTAGAAATTCGAGTAGCTTTAAAGCCCTGTCAAGCCCTAGACATATAGCACTAGTTCTTACATGGGTTTTACGGTCTACTTCATAGTCTTCAATATGATTTCTTAGCTCCAAGATAATAGAGTATACAAAGATGGATATCGCTAATGCAATGTACTCAGATTTGTAAGAGTAAACTTTCCCATTAACCGCTAACCCATAGAGGTATAGAAGTGAACCAAAGAATAACCCGTGAGATATAAGATCAAAGGGTGGTCTACTTTTTAGTCTTAATGGTGGTGCTGAATAAAAATATGCTAGTATAATGAGTGATGAATAGATAAGAGGCACTACAAAATCAGGGAAAAACAACATATTCAATATTAGGCCTATAAAGGCTAATATTATTGATATTTTATAGGCTTCTCTAAAGCTTAAAACCCCTCTTGCCACAGGATTTCTTATTCTCTTCTTTGGATCATTGCTGTCAGAATACGCATCAAAGCAATTATTAATGCTAAAGGCGAAACTAAGAAAGAATGCCAAGGAGACTAAATATGTTAATGCCTTGAACATGACATCCTCTACCCTATAAAACCATAAAGTATTTGTATGAATATAACCCAGCATACCAATACCTAAATAGCCTCTCCAATTAGGCACTCTAACGTTTTCTACATACAAGTATACTTTGCTAAGGTACCTTGACTTAGATAGTTTTGATGCTAACATGCTAGATTAACCTCTTGTAGAGTATAGTATTTGGGAGTAAACATCTATAATGTTATGTATTATCTTATCCCATGAGTACGTTCTTTCCGCTTTAACCCTAGCTTGTAGCGTCATCCTTTTATACAACTTTTTATCTTGCAATAGCATGATTATTTTATCTGCTAACTCTTTAGGTGAACTTGGATTTACAAGAAATCCCTCTGAGCCATTATCTATTATTTCACGTAGGCCTCCAATGTTGGATGCTACAACAGGTCTACCTGATGCAACAGCCTCTAATGCTACAATACCAAAGCTTTCACCATAAATGCTAGGTATAGCTACTATAGAGGATCTTTTGTATAGAGTTGGTTTCTCCTCCTCAGGCACGTACCCTTTAAATTTAACATTACCCCGAATATTGAGTTTTACTGCTAACGTACGGAGTATTGGCTTCATATACCCCTTGCCGGCAATTACTAGTATAGCTTGAGGCTCCTCCTTAACAACATAGCTAAATGCTCTCAGTAATACGTGAACACCCTTACGGTAGACTAGTCGACCTATGAAAAGAATAGTTGGCGTAATAGGATCCTTTTTGGGTGGTTTAAACCTATCAGTATCAATAGCATTGGGTATGATAACCCTTTTTACACTCCCGCTAACGAACCCGCTTATGAATTTATCAGCAGCTTTACTAACGGAAATTATTACTTGTGCTTTTGAAATGTAGTAACGGTAAGGTAATAGAAAATATGAGGAGGTTTTCCATAGGAGCTCGTAGTCATAGCCTATCATTGTGCTATGATTAGTTAAAACTCTAGGTATATTGTATACTTCGCCAACACGTAGTGATAGTAACGGTATATATGTGAAAGCGTGATGTGCATGGATAATGTCAGGCTTGATATTTGTGATTAATGTTCTTAGTTGTGATATATCAGGAGGGACAATTATGACATTTAGAGGTAATAACGATTTAACAGTATAATACCTGAGCACGTTAGTGATCTGCCCATTAAGTGTAAAGTTATTGTTAGCTCGGGAAGCTATGAATACTTCATAACCTAATTTAGAAAGATTTAACGCCAAGTCTCTAACATGCGACTGTACACCACCAATACTTAATGGATGCCACTCTGTTGCTAATAACACTTTCATAGCATCCTCACCAATAGCCGATAGTCTTATTGCTTTGAATTTTACTAACAATATTTAAGTATTTACAGGTGTATATGTATTTTATTCAAACTCTGAATATTGAAAGAGTGAATAATACCCAATATGATGATTACGGATCCGTAATCGACAGGAATGGTATAAATAACTAACTATTTGGATTAGAAACTTAGCGTAGACCTTAACCGTACAGTTTATGTTACTTCATGCAGCTTGCCCGATAATCTTGATGTGCCATTAAGGCCTCCTATAATATAACTATAAAATTTAAACATGCCTTGTATAAATGGTTATACTGGATGCTCTGGAAAGAATGGTGTAGAAGCGTGTATGATAGCATACTATACTTGCTTAACATACTCGCAGAAAGCGTAGAGCCTGTAGGTTATAGGCTTAGGATTCTAGATTTCACGAGTAAGAATTTACTGGGAAAGGCGTTGCCACGTAATGTAGAGTTAGTATCAGACGTTAGGAGTGCTGATATTGTACTGGCCGATACAACCTCCTCTAAGGGAGAGTCCCTAATAGAAGTACTGGATAATTTGGATAGTAAGAGTATGGTTATGGTTTTAAACTCCATAATTGGTGTGTATCAGTATCCAGAGTTAACTAGGGAGATTACTGTTAGAGGCTTTGTAAGGTCTTGGCTACCATTAGATGGTGGTGTAACATTATTTACTAGAAGGGGGTTTGATCACTCCTTCCTTGAGAGAACCATTAAGGTTTATAGGGAGTCATTCATCTATGGACCTTATCCAGTACACTATAACACCGCCTACACACTCTATAATCTAGCGAAATTTATTCTAACCCGTAGGAGAGGGGTAATAGTTGAGATTGGTACTGGTCGTGGATTCTCAACACTATGGCTAGCACATGTAGCTAAAGAGACAAACTCCCACATAGTATCCATAGATAATAATTGTGAAAGAGTAGAGTACGCATCAAAAGTGATGGAGGATTTTAAATTAGACAGGTACGTTAAGATCCTATGTTGTGATGGTAGGGAATACCGTCATGACGGCAGGGATGTAGTATTCGTATTCATAGATGGCAGGAAGGATGAATACCACATGTACCTCAGGGCTATAGAGAAGTATTTGACTCCAGGAGCTATAATAACGGCGCATAACACTCTATCATCAGCGCATGAGACGACCCCGTACATTAAGAGAGTGTATAGTGAACCCTACAAGTCCATAACTATCGCTACTGACCCTGCAGGAGTAACCATAACACTCTATAAAGGTTAAAGCCCACCTGCCCCCATGAAGCCTCAAGGCTGCTTCAAGAATCTCTCCATGAGCCCCATACGGTACTACCAAAGAGTACTACTATATACTTTCTAAATATGATTATCCAGGCATGTCCAAAACCGTTTAAAGATAGCAAGTGAGAATCTCAGAGAAGCCCTCTTACAGAGTTAGAGACCGTCTCCCCGCCTACGGTTTTTGTATGTTTCTGTAGGCTGGTTCATTACGGTTTCCCCTAGCCTCCTCCCCACCCAACCAAGGAGTGGGTGGCGAGAACTAAGGGTCACCATTACTTCCATTGATTTTAAGGCAAGAAGAAACCTACAAAGACCTAAAAAGACCTACAAACAAGAAACAGTTGCCCAACCTTCTCTTAAGAAGAAAACTAATAGTAGTTAAATGACTTTCACAACAACTGGGATCCGTAGTGTCATCAATTACAGTATGTTTTCTAAAAGAACATTCAAAATCTAGCTTGCTAGGCATCCTAGGTAGTGTTCTAGGATTTTCTTTTCTGCTTTCCTAAGGTGCTCTAAGACTGTTGATTTTGCTAAGCCGAGTTTCCTGGCAAGGCCGTCTAGGTTTATTCTTCTAGGCCATTCAAAGTATCCTGTTTCATAAGCTTTTTTGAGTACTTGGAGTTCGCACTCGGTTAGGTTTGGGAATGTTATGAAGTGTGAGTGGCTTAGGAGTGGTAGTTCAGTGAATCTTAAGTAGTTAGGTTTTATGATTGTCACTCTAACTTCGGTAGGTGAGTATCTTTTTACCAGTCTTATTAGCTTACCCTCCATGCCTTTAGGGATCATCACTGGGAATACTTTAACACCTTTATTCACTATTACTGGGCCTATTTTAAGTGCCTTAACCTCTGCTATTGCTCTTAAGACACCATAATTCCTTTTAACCATGTAGATGGATGGTTGAATCCCAGGGCCTCTTAAGGCTTCAGCACATTTTACATCCCTATAGCTCTTGCTTAAGTCTATGGCTTCGTCAACGGTGGTTTTGCTTAGGGGGAAGAGCTGGAATATCATGTGGCTATGTCCTTTAATTAGACTTAGGTAGTTAATGAGGACTGTTCTTCTAGATTTAGCAGTTAATTCTGTAAGATAATCACCATAATGGATAACCTTGAGTGCTCTGATAGAGTAGCGGACCTTATTCATTCCTTTCTCTCCGAACACCCTCAGATATAACTAGTGTCATACGGAGTGATAAACCTAGCCTTTTAGAAGATCGAACAAGTTAGGATCAACCTATATTAGTTTTTTAAACGAGTACTCAATGATGGGTGCCTGTTCTATGAAGAAGTCAACTATTTTTAGAAAAATGCTTCAAGAGCCAGGAGTTATTGTCATGCCGGGAGCATATGATGCATTAAGTGCTAAGATAATTGAGCTAGTAGGGTTCAAGGCTATCCAGCATACGGGTTATGGTACTGCTGCATCACTTCTCGGCATGCCTGATATAGGGTTGGTTAGCTTCAAGGAAATGGTTGATAGAGTTAAATCCATAGCTAGAGCTGTAAACATCCCTGTAATAGGTGATGCTGATACAGGTTATGGAAACCCGATAAACGTCTATAGGACGGTAAAGGAGTACATCTGGGCTGGGGCAGCAGGACTATTCATTGAGGATCAAGTCTGGCCAAAGAGGTGCGGCCACATGTTCGGTAAGATGATCATCGATAAGGAGGAGATGGTAAGTAAGATTATGGCAGCTGTAGACGCTAAGAAAGAGGAGGACCCAGATTTCATTATCGGCGCTAGAACGGATGCTATAGCTGTTGCAGGCATTGATGATGCCATTGAGAGAGCTGAGGCATATAGGAAGGCTGGAGCAGACTTCATATTCATTGAGGCATATGAAAACATAGACCAGATGAAGAGGGCAGTAAAGGAAGTTAAGGCACCTCTAATGCTCAACTTGATTGAGGGGGGTAGAACACCTCTCGTATCAGTTAAGGAAGCTGAAAAAATGGGGTTCAAGATAGTAATATTCCCGTTAACCACACTCTACGCAGCTGCCAAGGCGATGTTCGACACTCTCACTATACTCAAAGAGAAGGGCTCAGCACAAACATACCTAGACAGGCTGATTACGTTCCCAGAGTTTGCTAAGATAGTTGAAATCCAGAAGTTTAGAGAAATGGAGGACAAGTACCTTCCTGAGAAGATCCTAGAGTTAATGTACGGTAAGGGACCAAGAAGAATAGTTTAAGGTGATAGCATGAAGATGGGTCTTGGTAAAATCGTTGGACTCTTAGCAGTACTTTATACAATACTAGCTACTCCATGGTACCTTCCGAGAGACGTTCATCCTCAGGTTTTAGGCCTACCACTATGGGCGTTCCTAACGGTTTTGATAATACTTGCTCTGGGATATGTCATCTACTTTGTTTCAGGCAAAATCGAGGAGGTGTTGAGTAGTGGCTGAGACAGTATGGGGTATTGATTTACCTATACTGATTGTTGCATACCTTATCATTATAATGTACATAGGGTATTACTCGTATAAAAAGAGAATAGGGCTTACGGTTAAAGACTTCTTCACAGCAAGTAAGCTTCTAGGATTCCTAGTACTCGGAATAGGCTTATTCGCAACCATAGCTAGTGGGAACACTTTCGTCGGTTATAGTGCTAAAGCGTATAGAGCTGGACTCTACTTCCTTGTAGCACCAGCCTTCTACGTGTCAATACTTGTTGGCTTACTAATTTTAGGAGCTAAGCTAATACCTATAGCCAATAAGAGAGGCTACGTAACTCCCGGCGACTTCTACCTAGACCGATATGGCTCCAAGGCGTTAATGCTCTTCCTACTAATACTAATGTTCTGGGGTACCTTCGTCCAGTTCTTCGAGCAATCAATAGCCATGGGGTATATAGGTGAAGTGACATCAGCTGGCTACATACCCTACGCTATCTCAGCAGCTATATTCATGATTGTTGTAGTGTTCGTTATGCTCTTGGGTGGATTCAGAGGTACAGCTCTAGCCAATTTTGTAATGGGCTCTGTAATGATAGCCGCCATGTTGGGAGTACTATTCGTCATTATACCACTTCTAGGTGGAGCAGACGCACTAGCACAATTAGCGTCCAATCCCAAGATAATACCTAAGCTCGCACCACAGAAGAGTACATTCGCTACTGGATGGGCAAGCACTATAGTACTGGTAATGTTTGGTATACTCTGCTACTACCAGATATGGATGTTCGTAATCGCCTCTAAGGACTTCAAGACTCTAAGAAGACAGTACATCTTCACACCAGCAGTATACACTATTGTACCAACAATATTCGTAATTATGGGGTTAATAGGGCTAGCATTATTCCCCGGATTATCTAAGATGGAGTCAGAGCGTATGGTACCCCTACTACTCAACGAGGCTGCTAAAAGGTCTCCTCTAGGCTATGTTTTCGGTGAGCTAACGTACATATCAGTGATATCTGCTACTCTCTCAACTGCTGCAGCTGTAATCTTCGCATTAGGGACAATACTTGCCAAGGACATCTACGCTAAGCTCATTAACCCTACTGCTGATGAAAAGAAAATAATCAATGTAAGCAGAATAATAATGGTTCTTCTAGCGCTATTCGGCTACCTAATAGTTATGACACCCAAGTTCACTCTATGGAGGTGGGTTGAACTCAAATTCGAAGTCGGCATGCAAGCGGTACCCCCATTAGTACTCGGACTCTACATACCATGGGTTAACGCGAAGGGTGCTTGGACTGGAAGCATCATCGGGTTCATTATAGCGGTAGGGTTAACTCTAAGCGGCTACCCCAAGATTTACGGTATACACTCAGGAGTCATAGGATTCCTAGTAAACACTGTGCTAGTACTGCTAGTAAGCTACCTCACTAAGAAGCCAGAGGAGATTGAGGCAGCCTCTAAAATCATTAGTGGCTGAGGGACATTAACCCTTGGAGTCGCTAACAGCACGAATACTCGCGAGAGCCTCAGGTAAGAAGCGGGTTGAACCAGGTGAAACTGTAACCGCCAAAGTAGACAAGGTAATGATACACGATGTTACAGGGCCAATATCCGTAGAGGTTATCGAAAAACTGGGCATTAAGAAGCTCAGTAACCCAGACAATGTTTTTATAATCCTCGACCACTACGCGCCACCACCAAGTATTGTAGCTGCGAACATCCATAGGAAGCTTAGAGATTTTGCTAGGAAGTTTGGAATCAAAAACGTTATCGACGTTTGTGAGGGAATATGCCACCAAGTAATGGTTGAAGGAATAATAAAGCCAGGCGACGTTGTTGTTGGAGCAGACTCCCATACAACAACTGGTGGTGCTTTAGCTGCCTTCGCCACGGGGATTGGATCAACTGAAGCCGCATACGCTATGATCACGGGTGAGCTATGGTTCAAAGTTCCCAAACCACTCTTCATAAAATTTGAGGGACAACTACCAGCCTATGCCTCAGGCAAAGATGTAATACTCCACATATTAGGCCAGATAGGAGCCGATGGAGCAACATACAAGGCTGTAGAGTTCTCGGGCTCAGGGCTCAAATCACTAAGCATGGATGACAGATTATGCATAGCTAATATGGCTCTTGAAGGTGGAGCCAAGAACGCAATATTCCCCCTTGACGACGTAACCATTAACTATTTTAAGGAGCTAGAGGTAGAACTAGACCTTACCAAACTGAACTACCTAAAACCCGTAAACATCGATAAACCGGAGTTGGTAGTAGACTTAGCATCCATAGAGCCAATGGTCTCCAAGCCACCGAGCCCAGCTAATGCTGTTCCAGTAGGCGACGTTGAGGGAGTCAAGGTAGACGTAGCATTCATAGGCTCATGTACTGGAGGTAGATACGAAGACCTATTCGTTGCAGCCAAGATCCTCAAAAACAGGAGAGTAGCTAGAGATGTTAGGCTTATCGTCATTCCAGCATCAAAGAGGATCTACAAGAAAGCACTCGAAAACGGCTTAATCAAAATGTTCATGGACTCTGGAGCTATTGTATGCCCACCCTCTTGTGGCCCATGTTTCGGAGGACACTTGGGTGTTGCTGGAGACGACGATGTAGTGATCACTGCATCCAATAGGAACTTTAGGGGTAGAATGGGCTCACCTAAAGCCAAAATATACTTAGCCTCACCAGCTACTGTTGCAGCCTCTGCGATCGAAGGATCCATAACTGACCCAAGAAAGTACCTTAGGTGAAAGCCTATGAGCAAATGTAAACACGAATTCCACATAATTAAGGGTAGAGCTATAGTATTAGGTGATAACGTAGACACAGACGTCATAATACCCGGAAGATATCTAATCTACACTAACCCAAAGGACCTTGGTAAACATGTTTTCGAAGGCATAGACCCCACACTACCCAGCAGGATAAAGGAGGGAGACATAGTTGTAGCAGGAAGAAACTTTGGTTGTGGTTCAAGCCGTGAACACGCTGTACTAGCAATACTAGGTGCCGGAATAAAAGCAGTGATAGCTGAGTCATTTGCAAGAATATTCTACAGGAACGCAATAAACAGAGGACTACCAGTAATAGAACTCCCAGACATTAAGGGTAAGGTGAAGGAAGGAGATATAATCACCATAGATCTCAAGGAGAACACAATAACCTTACCTACAGGAGAGAAACTAAAATTCAAACCATTCTCCAAAGAAGTAATGGAAATCCTGAAAACAGGGGGGCTACTAGAATATCTTAAAAAGAGGATAAAAGAAGCATAAAACATTCTCCCCATTTTTTAATAATACTCTTTAAGTAAATGCTGAATTTTAAACTAGATTTAGAGAATTTAACATAATATCATAAACTCCAGGTTAAGTACCATGGATCCGTGGAAAAGGATGGACAAATTACTCCTTAGCTTAAAGGAAAAGGGGTTCTGTCAACCTGACGCTCCAAAGGAGATAATAATTATTTCTGAGGAACCACTAGAACATAAAGTGTACGAGAATGAGATCTTAAGAAAACTATATGATCCTAGCAAGGTAAACGAGAAGAGAACACACATACTCATTATAAATGGTAGAGAAGTAGAGATAATTAAGGACCCTCTGTTAGATGGGAGATTAGAGGTAGTAGTGAAAAGATATCCCAAAAACACCTTACTCACATTTAGCGAGGCATACAATATAATAGAGGAATTACAGAGAATACTAGAGCTAAACCTACACTGGAAAAGACCTTTCCCAAGAGGCTCGTGTTAAAAATAGCGATCTTTCCCTAAGATTATTATGAGACATAAAAGGCTTATTACCCATAGGCCACCCATAGTACACGTCCATAACCTAATGTTTATACTGGCAAGTATTCCTCCTATCTGCATACCTAATGCTAAACTGAGGCCACCAAGCACATCGATTATACTAAACATTTTACCTATATCGCGTGGGCTTACACGTGACGATAAGAATGCCTGTGAAGGAGCTTCCGTCAACCCACTTACCACACCAAGAGCAATCAATATTGTAACTAGAACTAAATAGACATCAGGGATTAAGCTCATCATGAATGAGATTAAAGAGATTACAAGTAAACTATAAGAAAGAACCTTATGAGCTCCCACACGATCCCCTAATACACCTCCAGGTAGATTCAATAACCAAGATAAAAGGAAGAATAATGAGGAAAGCAAGCCTATTACATACTCAGGTAATGATGGAAAATAACTCTTGAGAGACGATAGTATCAAGGATACAGACATAACACCTGAGGCTACAGCTGTTAAAGAAAAGAATAACACAACATCAAAATAGCCGATTAACACCCTAAAATACTCCCTAAGAGAGACCATTGAGGTATCATCTGATTCTCTTACTTGGAGTGTAGGCTCATAGTACTTACCTAACTTAACCTTGGCTATAAGGAGCCCAGTAAGCAAGAATGGTATAGCAAGTAATGTAGTGAGTTGAAGAGAGTACTTGTAAACTAGAAATCCCCCTACGATAGGGCCTATAAATAAGCCTAAATTGTAAGAAGTATTATAGATGCCAAAGGCTGTACCACGCTCCCCCCTTAAAGTACTACGTACTACTATAGCGAATGATGCAGGAGCATTAACCGAGAGAACAATATTCAAAACAATCAACAATAATATCACATTAACCACTGTAACATGCATACAAGAAAATAGAGTATAAGAGAGAACCAACAATATCATCGATCCAAGTATAATTCTCAATTCCAGCCCTCTATCCGTTAAAATCCCAGAGAACACACTAGCCATCGACGATAATACCTGTGCAACTGCTAACAAACTCCCTATGAAGGCTAAAGATAAGCCCCACTTAGACACCAGGAATACTGGTAGAAAAGGCATAACCATATTAGTACTATAGTACACTAACGCTGTAACCATTGCTAAATAGAGTACAACAACTTTAACCTTAAACAACACCCTTAACACACCAGCAAAGTATGTAGCTCACCATAAAAATAATATCTCTATTTAATAATGAAGAGTAGGAGCTTCACATAATCAATAGGGTTGATAGGTACTCCTAATGCCCTGTAGAGTAGGTATCTGAATGCCATGTAAAGTATGACCACAGCTAGTATGAGGAGTATGGCTCTTGTCCCTCTGCATCGTTTGATTAAGGTTTGGGGAAGAGCTAGAGCGATGATGAAGGGGAGGAGGCATGCTGAGAATACTTCTACTACTAGTGTTATCGGCGAGTACGCTAATGGTTTCACGTATGGGTTATGTTTGATTTCAACCCTTAGCTTCTTTAAAGATCCCCAAGTAACCTTCTCTACAATGACGTACGCCTTGTAGGGTGCCATTCCTTGAACTTTATCTACATCGATTGCTACATAGTCTGTAGCTACTCTTACAGCCTTCTTTACCCCCTTATACACTTCTTTAGCCCATAGAATTTTACTTGTTGAATCACATAGTATTATTCTTAACAGAGCATACTTGTCCCCCACTACTAGGGGGTTAGGCTCCATGAATATCTCGTAGGAGATGAGAAGAGTACCGTTTTCTGGTGGATAGAAGCTTACATGAACCCTATTGAACCCTTCACTCTCAGCTAGCAACTGTACTAGTGATCCTATACGGCATGAAACTGCAACAACATCCCAAACACCAACAATGAATAGCAGTAGCATTATTGCAAATAGAGTTCTCGCCTCAGTCCCCATAAGCCTACACCAACATCCAAATACCTCTTAAGCTTTACACACACTACACGGTCTATATCTTAATCTATTCTCTCTAATTCTAACATAAGTATATAATTAATTTACCCCTTAGCTTCCACAACACTCTAATCCCTCATCATTTACGTATACTCTAGGAGGTATTCGGTAGATTGCCACTCTATTATAATAGATTTAGATGAGAAAGAGATCGTATTAAGTGGAGGGTTAAAGTTATGGATTTGACTGGGTTGGTTAAGAGGGTTGCAGAGATTATTAGAAGTTCTAGTTATGTTGTTGCCTTTACTGGTGCTGGTGTTAGCGCTGAAAGTGGTGTTCCCACATTTCGTGGTCGTGGTGGTTTATGGGAGAGATTTAAGCCTGAAGAACTTGCCACCCCTGAGGCTTTTAGGAGGAATCCTAGGCTTGTTTGGGAGTGGTATAGGTGGCGTATGGAGATAATAAGCAGTGCTAAGCCTAACCCAGCCCACATAGTCCTAGCTAAAATGGAGGAGAAAGGGCTACTAAAGACCTTAATCACCCAGAATGTTGATGGATTACATCAGAGAGCAGGCTCCAAGAACGTTATCGAACTCCACGGTAACATTTGGAGAGTGAAATGTATTAACTGCGAATATAGGGGAAGGCTAAATAAGCCTCCTAGCATAATCCCACCTAAATGCCCTAACTGTAATTCCCCCCTTAGACCTGACGTTGTATGGTTTGGTGAACCCCTACCAAGAAACGCCTGGGAAAAAGCTGTCACTGAAGCAAGCATCGCTGATGTAATGATCGTTGTTGGCACTAGTGGCGTTGTCATGCCCGCTTGCATGATACCCTGGATTACCAAGAGAAGAGGGGGCACAATAATCGAAGTTAACATTAAAGAATCAGCCATAACCCCCATCACCGACATGTTCGTTAAAGAACGTGCAGGAAGATTCTTCAGCCTCCTCGAAAAAGAATTA
>Ga0190367_1000427_pt1 | contig 31187 bp, 31 predicted proteins | sample 4872181011_MG_FD_171838 | JGI IMG/M metagenome (GOLD analysis project Ga0190367, IMG submission 171838) | Hydrothermal vent microbial mat bacterial communities from Southern Trench, Guaymas Basin, Mexico - 4872-18-10-11_MG | ecosystem: Environmental > Aquatic > Marine > Hydrothermal vents >...
AGTTTGCATCTGAGATGATAATAGAGGCGAAGAGGAGGGGTTTGAGGATAAAAGAAGTTCCAATAACATACTACCCAAGGCTTGGAGAGCCGAAGCTCAATTCATTCAGCGATGGCTGGAGGCATCTTAAGTTCATGCTTCTATATACGCCTAAGCATCTTTACATCTTACCGGGATTCACGCTGCTCATGCTTGGCATCTTATTGATGCTCTCTGCCTACTTCCACATAAACATAGGCTACACCCCAGGACCGCATTCAATGATCTTGGGAAGTCTATTAATAATAGTTGGCTATGAGATATTCATGCTTGGTATATTTGCAGGTGTATACGGTAAGAGAAATGATTTCCTTGAATTAGATACAATTACGAAAGCAATTTTAAAGCACGCTTCACTTGAAAGAGGGGTTTTATTTGGAGCAGTGTTCTTCATAATAGGCTTCGCTTACTCCTTACATTTGGTTTTAAACTGGATGGGGAGTGGATTTAAATCGCTACCTTTAAATGGACAGGATATGATTGGCTTCACACTCATAGTAATTGGAATTCAAACAATATTCTTCTCGTTCTTCCTAAGCTTAATAGGAAGTGCGAGTGAATGAATAATATTAGTTGTAGCGGGATTTGTCTTGTTAAATCTCAGTTCAGCTATATTCTTTGCCGAGCATAAGATGATACTGGTTCAGCAAATACTTCACATCAAAGCTCACGAAAACTTGTTACCGAGATTGAATCTTATGTAAAAGTGAGAGGTTAGGAAGCTTAATGAATTAAGGTGACGGAAAAAACTTGCGAGGGGGAGAATTTATGGATTTATTAACACATATTTTCCTACCTTTAACAGCTTTGTATGTAGTGAAAAGAGAGGTGTTTAATACTCCTTATCCTTTCTTATTGGTTTTATTCGCTATTCTTCCAGATTTTGACAAGTTAATAGGAATGCCAGGACTTTTTCACTCACTTGTCACACTGCTTCCTTTGATTCTTTTCATTTTGCTTTTTGAAAAGCTTGTTAAGGGAACAAGTATGCACACGAGCATGGCAGCTTTCTTCATTTCCTCTCATCTTGTCTTAGATACTTTGATGGCGGACCTGTTCCATTCTTCTATCCGTTCATTAAGACGGGTATAGGATTGGAGTTCCCATTGAAAATAACTTTTCATAGTCTTACTTTCTCATTTCAAGACGCCCCGGTGCGATTGGTTTATGCAGTGCCGAAGATGAGTTTTACTTACGAGCTTCTCAGTGGGTTCAGTGTGGCATCCCTTTTTCTTTTCGTTTTTGTTTATTTAGCGAGGAGGCAAAGAGAATGAATATCGCATTTTTATGCCATCTTTGGATAAAAGGCACAAAAACGAATGCATGGGAACTGAAGTATCCGATTAAGATTAATATATTTTGCTTTAATAAATATTAATCCAATAACGGAGTAAGACCTGCTGAAAAGAGACAAGTGATTTAGCTGGATGAATCTGACTGCGAAGCTTAGATTTTTAGCAAGGATTTCTTACATTTACGATGCTGTTTATCCTTGGATAAAAGGTGGAGCGGAGAGGAGGGAGATATACTTGAGAAATGCCTTTCATCAATCCAGAATCTGGACTATGTCAGAGATAGTAATAGCCCGCGGCGGGAACAATGAATCTCAGATGGGTAAGGGTAACAGTTTTAGTTCTGAGAATGTATTATCTGGAAGAGGTGAGGGTTGTGGATAGAACGAATGAAGGTGGGAAGATTCTGGATATTTTGAGGAGATTCAGGGCTGAAGTTTCGGACGTTTTGGGAGATACATTCGTTGATATGCTGTTATTTGGCTCCTATTCAAGGGGAGATTTTTCTGAATTTTCGGATGTGGATGTTTTGATCCTTGTCAAGGGCAGGTTGAGTAGAGAAGAAAACAAGAGGATAGATGACCTTGTTGCTGAATATTCTTTGAGATACGATATCGTGATTTCGTGCATAATTTATCCTTTGAGAATATTTGAGGAATACAACACTCCGTTTCTCTTGAACGTCAAAGAAGAAGGGATAAAGATATGAAATACGAGAAAGAAATAGAGGCTTTAATAATAAAAGCAGAGAGGAGTGTAAGGATTGCAAGGAGTCTGCTAAGTTCAGGGGATTATGATTTTTCAGTCTCAAGAGCTTACTATGCCATGTTTTACTGTGCTGAAGCTCTGCTCCTAACGAAGGACTTAAGGTTTTCAAAGCATTCTGCTGTTATAGCAAGTTTTGGTAAGGAATTTGTGAAGAAGGGGTTGTTTTCGAAAGAGTTGCACAGAGCTTTCATTAAAGCATTCAGAGAGAGGCAGAAGGGAGATTATGAAGTCATAGAAATGCCGACCAGAGAGGAAGCTGAAGATATAGTAAACGAGGCTGAGGTATTCCTTGAGAAAACGAAAGAATATTTAAAGCACAAAACAGTTGGGTCCAGATAGAAGAGAAACGAAACATGTGGAGCGAAAGAGGTCCTGATAAACCCAGAGGCACCTTATCATAGCAAGCCAGAAGGAAACACCTGATCCATAGAGGCTATACCCTACAAGACCTACAATTAACGTTAACCCACCAAAAAAGTGATAAAATAACATGAAACTTGCCTACATCTACGATGCTATATATCCATGGGTGAAAGGAGGAGCGGAGAAGGTTATGAGCTTGAGGTTCATCTGTTTGGATTGAAGTGAGAAGAATAATGAGGACTTTAACTAAGCTGAAGAGAGTTTTGATGTTTAAAGTTTCAATTATCATCCCCACAAAGAATAACGGCGATATACTTGAGAAATGCCTTTCATCAATCCAGAATCTGGACTATCCGGAGGACGAATACGAGGTAATCATCGTGGATAGACATTCTACCGATGATTATGTTGAGGTGAAAGTATGAAGATCGCCTATATTTACGATGCAGTTTATCCTTGGATAAAGGGGGGAGCGGAGAAGAGGATATATGAGATTGGTAAAAGGTTGGCTGATAAAGGGCATGAGGTTCACTGGTATGGGATTGGATGGTGGTTTGATGGTAACAATGGTAGAACAATTAACCACGATGGCATAATCCTGCATGGTGTTTGCGAGCCGATGCCACTTTATATTGATGGAAGAAGGAGCATAAAGGAGGCTATCTATTTTGCCGAAAAGCTCCTGCCGAAGCTAGTGAAGGAGAGATTTGATGTTATTGACTGTCAAGAGTTTCCTTACTTTCCTTGTTTTACCGCTAAAGTTTATTCATTGTTCAGGAGATCTAGGTTAGTCATTACATGGCTTGAAGTATGGGATAGCTATTGGAAAGATTACTTGGGCTATGTTAAAGGATTGGCGGGACAAATTGTTGAAAAAATAGTCTCAAAGTTACCAGATAGTATAATTACGATATCAAAAATGGTTATGAATGACCTAATATCATTACTAAATGTAAAAATAGACCAAACTAAGATAGCGATTGTGCCAGACGGAATCGACTTTTCAAAAATACATAATGTAAGACCTTTAGAAGATGTGGAGTATGATGTAATATATGTGGGGAGATTGATAGGTCACAAAAATGTAGATGTTCTAATTAACGCTATTAGAATTCTAAAAAATGAGATACCAGATATTAGGTGTTGCATAATTGGCGATGGTCCCGAGAGGAAGAACTTGCAAATGCTATCACATAATTTTGGCTTAGATGGGAATATCGAATTTGTGGGATTTTTAGAGCGAGATGTTGATGTATATTCTTATATGAAATCATCAAAAGTCTTTGTTTTACCTTCTACAAGAGAGGGTGCAGGACTTGTAACGTTAGAAGCCAATGCATGTGGTTTACCAGCTATAACGGTAAGACATAAAAATAATGCTGCTATAGAAGTTATTGAAGATGGAAAGAATGGTTTTGTATGTGAATTGGATCCCATATCTCTTGCAGAGTCTATAAAAATTGCATTGGAAAATGCAAATAGTATGAGAAAAGGCTGTATTGAATTTGCAAGAAGATATGATTGGTGTGAAATAAGTAAATTAACAGAGAAGTTTTATAATAAATTGATATAGTTTAGAGGTGATGACATGAAAAGAGCTTTAATAACTGGTATAACTGGACAAGATGGGGCATACTTGGCAAAGTTTTTGTTAAAGAGGAGGTATGAAGTTTATGGAACGTATAGAAGGCTAAGTTCACCGAACTTCTGGCGTCTACAGTATTTGGGGATATTTGACAAGGTAAATTTAATTCCAGTGGATTTAACGGATACTAGTTCAATCCTAGAAGCAATAAAGGTTGCTGAACCTGATGAAGTATATCATTTAGCGGCACAGAGTTTTGTTGGAGCATCATTTGAAACACCAATTGCAACTGGTGATGTTTCAGGCTTGGCTGTTACGAGAATTTTGGAGGTTATTAGGCAGCTGAATCCAGAAATTAAGTTTTATCAGGCATCCACATCTGAATTATTTGGTAATTCAAGGAGCGAAGGATTGCTCAATGAAGAAACACAATTTAGACCAGCGTCACCTTATGCTGCAGCAAAACTATACGGCTACTGGATAACCCGGATTTACAGGGAAGCTTATGGAATATTTGCTGTGAATGGTATATTGTTCAATCATGAGTCTCCTCTAAGGGGTTTAGAGTTTGTAACGAGGAAAATTTCAAATGCCGTTGCTAAGATTGCCTTGGGATTGGAGAATGAATTGAGATTGGGCAATTTAGAAGCTAAGAGAGACTGGGGATATGCACCAGAATACGTAGAATCAATGTGGTTAATGCTTCAGCAGGATGAGCCAGATGATTACGTAATTGCAACTGGTGAAGCTCATTCAGTAAGAGAGTTCTGTGAAATTGCTTTTGATATAGTTAGTTTAGATTTGCAGGAATATGTTAAAGTGGATAAGAGGTTTATGAGACCTTTAGATGTGAACTACTTGTGTGGAGATTATTCAAAGGCTAAGAAAAAGTTGGGATGGGAACCGAGAACTAAATTCAAGCAGTTGGTTAAAATAATGATTGAGGAAGATTTAAATAGATGGGAAAGATGGTTAAATGGAGAAAAATTCCCATGGGACGCTCCTAACTATCCAAGTGAGTATAAAATATTAACGAGGGCTTTGAGGGTCTGAAATGAGGATTCCAGTTGCCGAACCTTACATAGGAGACGAAGAATTAAAGAATGTGATTGAAGCTGTAAAATCTGGCTGGATTTCATCAAAGGGTAAGTTCATTGAGGAGTTTGAGAGAGAGTTCGCTAAGTATTGCGGGGTTAAGTATAGTGTTGCTACTGCAAATGGGACTGTTGCTTTACATTTAGCATTAAAAGCTCTGGGAATTGGAAAAGGTGACGAGGTAATAGTTCCTACTCTTACATTTGTTGCCACAGCTAACGCTGTAACCTATTGCGGTGCAAAACCAGTTTTCGTGGATTCTCATCCTAAGTATTGGTGTATTAATCCTGAGAAGATAGAAGAGAAGATTACACCAAGAACAAAAGCTATAATTCCTGTTCATCTCTATGGACATCCTTGCGATATGGATCGGATTATGGAGATAGCAAGAAACTATAATTTATATGTGATAGAAGATGCTGCAGAGGCTCATGGTGCTGAGTATAAGGGCAGAAAAGTTGGAAGTTTTGGGGACATAAGCTGTTTCTCATTTTACGGAAACAAAATAATAACAACAGGAGAAGGAGGTATGTGTTTAACAAATAATGATGAGTTAGCTGAGAGAATGAGGAATTTGCGAGATCATGCGATGAGTAAAAATAGAAGATACTGGCATGAAACTATCGGGTTCAACTACAGGATGACTAATCTGCAAGCTGCTATTGGTGTTGCTCAGCTCAAAAAGCTTGATGAGTTTATTGAGAAGAAAAGGCAGATAGCAAAGTGGTATGCTGAAGAATTAAAAGAGTTGGAGGAGAAAGAATTGGTAAAGTTACACCCTGAAATGGAATGGGCTAAGTGTGTTTATTGGATGTATTCCATCTTGATTGAAGACAAAGCTAAGATCAGTCGGAACGAGGCTATGAAAAGGTTAGAAAAGATAGGGATAGAAACCAGACCTTTCTTCGTTCCTATGCACTTACTACCAATGTATAACAGTGGAGAAAGGCTGCCAATAGCTGAAGATTTAGCAAATAAAGGAATTAATTTGCCAAGTAGTGTTGCTCTGGATAAAAGTCAAGTAACGCTAATCATTCAAGAATTTAAAAAGTGTTACCTTAATTGAATAGAAAATGAGCCATTCTGTGTGATCATAAATGAAAATGTAATATACGAATTATCCAAGCGATTAGGTAAAAAACACGATGTAACAGTTTTTACTTTGTACAATGAATATGGAGACAACCTCGATTTTGAAGTAAAAGAAGTATGTATTCCTTTCAAGAAGAATAGAGTAGTTAATGCTGTTTTAAGTCCAATTTTCATACATAAGTTGGCTGAAATACGAAATTATATTGAAAAATATGATGTGATAAATACGCATTTATACCCTGCAAACATCATACCACTAATACCGTATAAAGTAGGAAATCCATTAAATATCGTTACCGAATGGAGTGGGCCCACCGGAAGTAATCTTAATCTCAAATTCACGGAAAAATTATATATTGAGTTTAGTAAGAAGATGAATAAGTATGCAGCAAAACATGCTAATGCAGTAATAGCACCATGTGATTTTGTAAAAAATTGGATAAAGAGAGAATATGGTATTGAAGCTGTTAAGATGTTTCTTGATGGGATTAATTTTGACTTATTCGATAAAAACAAACCTTACGATTCAATATACTATAAATATCCCTCATTAGAAGATTCCTCGGTGATTCTTTATGTCGGTAGAGTAGCTCCTAATAAGAATGTGGATATGCTCATAAAAAGTTTTAACATTGTAAAGAAAAAAATTGTAGATGCGAAATTAGTCATCGTAGGCAAGCATAGCTTCCCAGAATACTCTAAATACCTTAGAAAGTTGGTGAAAAACTATAATTTAGAAGAGGATGTAATATTCACAGGGGTTGTTTCATGGGAAGACCTACCTAAATACTACGCAGCATGCGATGTGTATGCAACATGCTCTGCATGGGAGGGATTTTTGAGGGCAGAAGCTTTTGCTATGGAAAAACCTATGGTCGCTTTCGATGTTTCAGCTAATTCTGAAACAATACAGCATGGAAAAAATGGAATTCTCGTTAAAGAGCAAACGCCAGAAGCATTTGCAGATGCTTTAATTGAGTTACTACTCAATGACAAATTGAGAAAAATTTCGAGAAGAAATAGATATAAATGGGCGAAAGAGAATTTAGTTCGATGTAATAGCAGAGAATTTTATAAAGTTCGTTGAAAGTTATGCGCGTAAAGAGATGTGACATTTAACATGGGAGTAATAATAACGTCTGCAAAATATCATAATGCTCTAGCAGCGATCAGATGCCTTGGCAAACACGGCATCAAAGTTGCATGCGGGGAGGACAAGAGAGCAGAGACTTCGTTCTTCCCAATGGGTTTCTATTCCAAATACTGCAGTAAGAGATTTGTTTATCCTCCTTATTATGAGAATCCTGAAGGTTTTATTAAACATATAATAAATTTTGCGAATAAAAATAGGGAGTATGATGTGTTGATGCCCATAGATGCTGAAACGGTAATAATTTCAAAATATAAAGAAGTAATTGAAGAAGAAGCTCCTCATCTTAAGATTCCTGTACACGATTACAAATATATAAGTATGGCTAATAATAAAGAGGAGACTATTAAGCTAGCAAATGAGATTGGAATTCCTACACCAAAAACATATACACCTGAGTCAATCGATGAAGTTAAGGATATTGCTGATGATATATCCTATCCTGCTGTTATTAAGTTACCTATTACTAAGGGATCAAAAGGTTTAAGTTACGTACATGATAAGGAAGAGCTTATCAGAAGGTATAAGGAAACTGTAAATAGGTTTTCAAGTTTCCCACTAATTCAAGAGTACATCCCTGGCATAGGTTATGGCGTCTCTTGTTTATTTAATATGGGAGAACCAAAAGCTATTTTTACACACAAGAGGAGAAGAGAAGTATCTGTTAGTGGAGGTCCAAGTGTGGCGCGTATCAGCGTTAGACACGAGGAAATGGAAAGATATGCTGTTAAAATACTGAAAAGATTAAACTGGCATGGTGTGGCAATGGTGGAGTTCAAATTAGATGTTAGGGATAACAAACCAAAGTTAATGGAGATAAATCCAAGATTTTGGGGGTCCTTGTATCAAGCAATAGCTTCTGGTGTAGAGTTTCCATATTTACTTTATAAAATTGCAACTGAGGGGGATGTAGAGCCGGTACTTAGTTACAAATTAGGCGTAGAGACGAGGTATATATTAGGAGATATATATGCATTTCCCGACTATATGTTGAGATCAGATAATAAAATCGATTTCCTGAAAGATTTTTTTAATATTAAGGGGGAAAGTTTTGATGATCTTTCTTTCAAAGATCCAGTTCCATTTGTAGCAGCTTTAGCTAGTGCTGCAATCAGATTTATCAAAACGCATCATTTTGGAGAGAGATGAAATCGATTTTGATAAAAATTCATGTGGTGTGTGCTATATGAAGTTTGAAGATCATGCTAATGCTGCTATAATTGACTTCCATGTTCACTCAAAATATTCACCAGATTCTACTCTAAGCCCAAGGAAGATAATAAAAGTTGCAAGAAGAAAGGGGTTGAATGGTGTTGCTGTAACAGATCACGATACAATTAAGGGAAGTCTTGAAGCCTTTGAGATAGCTAAGTCGGAAAAGGATTTCGTAGTAATAATAGGTGCAGAAATAAAAACGAACATTGGAGATGTAATTGGTTTATTTCTGAGTCAGGAAATACAAAGCAAGGAATTCTCCAAAGTTATTAACGAGATCAAAAAGCAGGGCGGCATAGCGGTTCTACCTCACCCATATAGAACGTTTGCTGGTACGGTTCCGTCCCAAGTAATTGCTGCGGTGGACATAATCGAGGGCTTCAACGCTAGGGTGAAAAATAATAGCTTAAATCTTAAAGCTCAAGAACTGGCTATGAAATTCAGGAAACCAATGGTTGGAGGAAGCGACGCTCACTTTGCCCATGAGATAGGAAATGGAAGAACTATACTTGCCAATACACCCCTTCAGCCAGATGCTATTAAGAAGGCTCTATTGGAAGGAAAAGCGAAGATAGAAGGAAAAATTTTACCCTTCTTTCTTTATGCTTCCTATGAATTTGGCATAGGAAAAGTATTGAGATTTATCAAAAAGCACTTGTGATTTCACACGATAATGTTTTATGTCATCATTAGGGAGAGGATCAGCATCAACAGTAGTGACAAACATATCAAGAACTTATCTCAAAACTCTGAGCTAATTGTAGTATACTCCTCCTTGAGAGGACTTATCAAAGGGAGAGATAGTGTTCCGGGAACTTACAGATGAGCAATGGAGCTTTATAGAGCCTCTTCTCCCTCCTAAAGCGAAGACAGGGAGGCCGAGAGCCGATGATAGGAAATCGATGAACGGGATATTGTATGTCCTGACCCCGGGGTGTCAGTGGCAAGACATGCCGAGAAAGTATGGATCTTACAAGACGGCATGGAGGAGGAATAAGGAACTTCAGGAAAAGGGGATCTGGGAGAAGATCCTCAGAGAGGTTTATAAATAAGGGATACGAGGAGAAGAAGGAAGATATGGTTTGAGGAAGTGGCCGTGGATTCGACGACCATCGAAGCCAAGAAAGGGGGAGGGAGTAAGGATAGACGGACACAAAAAGAGGAAAGAGATAAAGGTTCATGTCCTCTCACTGACGAAGCTGCATACGATACGAAGGGGATAAGAGCAAACATCCCTGAGAACGAGAGGGGGAGGAAGAGGGCAAAAAGGGGAAGACCTTATAGCTTTGATAAGGTCACCTATAGATTTGCTCGCAGCAGTGTAGAGAGATTCTTCGGATGGCTTAAAGGAGGATTCAGAAGGCTTGCTTTAAGACATGAAAGGCTCCTCTCCACCATTAAGGGCTTCATCTATTTTGCCTCTTTTCTGATCACTTGGAGGATTTTGAGAGGAGTTCGAATATACCTAGAAGTCTTGGAAAATAATGAGAGAGCACGGAAATTTTACAAAAAATACAGTTTTGAAATACTTGGTGATGTATAAAACCTGGTGGTGAAACGCATAAAATGAAACGAGTTCTCTCAAAAGGTGATTAATATGGTGAACGGGAGGAACATCGTCCTAATAACATTGGATAGCGTAAGAGCAGACCATTGCAGTTTTATGGGCTATCACAGAGAGACCACTTTAACCTTGGATAAAATGGCAAGGAAGGGCTTGGTTTTTGAGAATACTATAGCATCTGGTATACCTACAGGTCCTTCGATGATGGGAGTTTTTACAATATTTCCGAGTTTGAGTTATAGGAGTGTGATCACATGTTAGAAGAGAAGTTTATGAAGATGAAAGTTAGAAGGTGAAAAGATGGACACAAAAAGTCACAAAGAATTAAGTTTGCTTGTCTTGAGTTTAATGGGAAATGTTAACCTGCACAAACATTGGGAAGAGATAGTGGAGTATGCAAGAGCAAACGAAGTAATTATCCCTGTTTTACGATATTTAAAAAAACTTAATGATTCTGGAGAAAAATTAAATTCAGAACACCAATTTATATCGTTATTTAACAAGGAAATGCAGCAATACAATCTCTTTTGGCGAAATGTTCATGAAATACACCAAATTCTTTCAAAGGAGGAAATAGATCACATCTTTATAAAAACAATTAGAGTTTATGAATGTTATGACTGGGATATAAACATCCTTATAGATCAGAGAGATTGGCCTAAAGCCTTAAAAGTATTTTATGATTGTGGTTGGAGGAGAGCAAGTATTTTCTCACATCCTGTAGCGCAAATTGAGCTTGGCAAGCTTTTATTAGAAAGAAAAGACAGCTTTCCAATACACCTGCATAAAACGGTATCTTGGAACGGATTAGAATATGTTCCAAGTTGGCTTGTTTTATCTTCGAGGAGTGAGGTAAATGGTATTCCTTATCCAAGTAAGTTAGTAGATGCCCTTATTTATTGTGCCCAGTCTTTGTTTGAGAACTACAAGTTAACTTTGGGAGAGATTTACCACCTTATGCATGTTTTTGAGAATGTACCTGAGGAAGATTACATATCACTGGCGAGACAGAATGGATGGTCGAAAGGTGCAAAACTCGTAATTGATACTGCTAAAAAGATTTGGAATTTCTTAAAGGATGAGAAAAAGATTGAACTTCCGTATAGATATAAATTTAAATCTTTATTGAGAGTCTGGAATGAGCATGCCTGGAAAAAGGGATTTGGGCCTTACGAGATGGTTATGAATTCTGCCATGTATTTTTTAAAGCTATGAAACCAAGATTGTTTGTATTTACAGGCATTGATGGAGCAGGTAAGACAACTCACGCAAAGTTGTTGGCCGAATATTTGAACGAGAAAGGAATATCCACAAAATACGTTCATTTACTAGATCCTAACTTTCGAATCGGTCGATGGATAGGAGATAAGTTTAATAGGAAGATATTAAATAAGGAAAACGAATTTCTCCTTAATAAAAAGAATAAAAGGAAGTTGAGCAACTTACTGAAAGGCTTTGGATTGCTCTTTCTGTTCCGGGGAATATATCAAAGCTGGATAAAAATTATTATGAATAGGAATTACTCGGTAATTGTTTTCGATAGATATGCATATGACGACTTTGTCAGGGTAGCATGGAAATATGGATATTCCATTGATAGACTCAGCAGTCTCATAAGGCTTGTACCTCAACCAGATATTACTTTTCATCTAATTCTTCCTCCTAGAGAGGCTTGGAGGAGAGAGAAAGAAGGTTACACAGACTTAGAACAACACACTCAAAAAGGAAAAATTGAGGCCGTGTTTAGTAATAAAATAAAGAAGTACTGCAACATGGTGGATATTGACGTGAGCACGAGAGACGTGGAAGAAGTACAAGAAGAAATAAGGAAAATAGGAGGTAGGAAGCTATGAAAATATGCTTGGTTGCTCCAAGAGTAGGTAAAGTTAGAGGGGTTTTCATAGGTGGTAGTGCAAATAATGTGGTTAACCTATCAAAAGAGCTAGCAAAGAGACACGAAGTACATTTAGTAACTTCTCCTCCTATCGGCACTTCTGAAGTAGAGGGGATTGACTGGTGCCAAGTCCATCAAATATATCCAAAAGGAAGTGCAAGTGGTTTACGATATGGTTTTGAGTTCCTACTAAAGGCTATTTATACCATAAAGAAACTGCATGAAACAGAGAATTTTGAAGTAATGAATAGTCATTCAGGAACGCCGAAATTAGGATTAATATCCGGTCTCGCAGGAGAAATATGTAAAGTTCCGTCCATACATACTCTCTATACTCCTATTACTCCCCCCTCAGAAATAGACAAAAAGCAGCATGCCATGTTTTCAAATTACCGACTTTTTTCAGGTCCTTTTTTCTCAAAACTTCAGCTCTCAAAATTAGACTGCATTATTGCTATTAGTAATAATGTGGAGAAATCTATAAGCAGAGTTTTTAATAAAAAAATCGAGGTAATTCCACCATGTATAGATACATCTCGATTTAATTCTCCTAATCTTAATACTTTCAATCTTAAAAATAAATTTGAGTTAGACGATAAAATGACAATAACATTTTTAGGTGATGAAAGGGAGGCAAGAGGTTTGAGAATACTAATAAAAGCTATAAAGGAAGTAAGGAAGAAGGTAGATGTGAGAGTTATTATAGTAGCTGGTCGTGAGAAAGAGAAAGTAAGGGGGAAAATAAAAGGAATTGAGGATTTGGTGGTCTTATTAGATATAGTTGATATGCCCTCTGTTCTAGCTATTAGTGATATATTCGTTGCACCCATCTTAAGTACTTTTGATATTGCAGATATTCCATTATCAATCTTAGAAGCTATGGCTGCAGGGAAGCCTGTTATTGCGAGCAACATAGGTGGCATACCGGAAATAATAGAACATCAAAAAAATGGTATATTAGTAGAGCCCGGTGATTCCGAGGCCTTAGCTGATGCCATAGTTTCATTGCTTGAAAACAAAGATGAGAAAGAAAGAATAGGAAGAAATGCACGTATTCATGCTAAACAGTATTTTTCGACAAAAAGGGTTGCGGAAGAATATGAAAAGGTATATGAAGAGATATTGAAAGTTTATAACAGGGCAAAAAGAGGATGATGAGCTTTATTATCTTAAGAAACATCTATATGGGCAGAAAAAAGAATTTGCTAAAGAGATGAGAAGAATCGCTAAAACTCATGTAAGACGGTATATGAGAAAGAGTAGGAAGTTTGATAAAATATGATCAAAGGTGATAAATTTGCCCTCAATTTTAAACTCCAAAAAACTCCTTATGGTTGTAGTCTCTCTCCAATTAGCATTTCTTGGGCTAATAGCTCTGGATAATTTAGGTTTAGGAATTCCGATTTTGAGGCAGGTTATAGGCTTCCTCTACTTAACATTCGTGCCTGGTATTCTTTTACTTGGCGTTTTTAAAATAAATAATCTAAATACAGTCGAAACACTTCTCTATTCTGTTGGTCTAAGTCTTTCATTCTTAATGATTACTGGCTTTTTAATGAATTTTTTCTATCCCCTTATTGGCATTTCAGAGCCAATTTCTGAAATCCCATTAGTCATTACTATTAGCGCTATTGTTCTTTTTTTATGTTTTATATACTATTTGCGTAATAAGAATTCATCTTTTTCTATAAATATAAACCAAGTATTTTTCCCTTCCTTCCTCTCTTTATCGTTGCTTCCGTTTTTAGCTATATTTGGAACTTACTTGCTAAATTTCTATGATAATAATGCTCTCCTTTTAATTCTCTTGCCTGTAATCTCCATAATTCCTATACTTGTTGTTTATAACAAAGTATCCAGCGATAAATACTCATTTGCGATTTGGATAATTTCTATCTCTTTACTTCTACATAATTCATTAATTGGACAGTATGTATCTTGGGGAGATTCAGAAGTTGAGTATCTTATATCTAATTTGGTTTTGACGAATGGATTCTGGGACATGGCGATACCTGCAACTACTAATTCGTTACTCAGTATTACAATGCTTCATCCTATTTATTCCATCATTTGTAATATAGAACTCACCTGGGTTTTCAAGATAACATATCCTCTCTTGTTTTCCTTAGCACCTGTTGCGTTATATGTTGCGTTCAAAAGACAGACAAATGATAAAATTGCTTTCCTTTCTTCTTCTCTTTTCATGTTTTCATTTAATTTCTTTACACTTTTATCGAGAAATACGAGAACCGGGCTTGCAATACTTTTCCTTGCATTTTTAGCACTCTTAATGACAGATAAGGATATAAGTGGCATGAAGAAAAGAATATTAGGAGTGGCTATCATCCTTTCTATAGCAGTAATATATTACGGAGTTTCCTATATGCTTTTGTTATTCCTCTTCCCCGTGGTATTGTTACATTTTCTGGATAAAAAACCAGATAAAAATAGACTAATAACTCCAACATTTGCATCTCTATTTGTTGTTTTTGCCGTTGCATGGTACATGTATACCTCTAACTCCTATGGTTTTAACACGTTAGTAGGTTTTGGCAAGAATTTCGTGAATCAATTTATGGAATTCTTAACAGCTCCAAGATCTTCTCCAACTTACTATCTAAAAAAGAAATGGAGTATATCGTTAGAAGTTGTGAAATATCTTAATGTGATTTTAATACTTTTCATTGCAATTGGAATACTTGACTTGATTTATAAGATAATAAAAGGAAAAGAGATAAGTTTTTCCAAGGATTATTCTTTTCTCTCTATCATTTTTTTCTTCTTTCTTTTTGCTACTCTCGCACCTTTGCCTGGCAACGTGCAAAGAATACTTCAAATCTCTTTGGTCTTTTTAGCACCTTTTTCTGTAATCGGCTGTATTAGGTTATTTAATACAGTAAGCAGAATTTTCAAGTACCCATTAAATGAAAAGAACATTTTAAAAGTTTTCTTTCTCTACTTATTAATCCTATTACTTTTTGACTCCGGTTTTGTTTCTGCTATATTGACAAAAGACCTAAATCCCAACATATTGATAAATAAAAAGCACATCATGGAAGAAGGGGACTTAGAAGAAAAAGAATACTTTTACCGCATATATATGCCGAAGGAGGATTTTAGCAGCGCATCATGGCTAAAAACTTACAAAAGTGAGAGCGTGAGAAGATTATATTACTCACCTCCTGCTGATAGTTATCACTCAGGAACTTCTTTATTGCATTATGCTGAAATTGTGCCAATAAACTACTGGGGTAAAATACGTGCTATTCGGATAGAAAATGATACGATAATACGAGAAACAGCGTATATCTATTTAAGTTACGAAAATATCGTGGAAAGAATAATGATAGGGAAGGATTATGAATTATTAGATGTCAATCGGATATATTCAGCAATGGAAAATGAAAGCAAAATATACGTAAATGGCGGTAGTGAAATCTACTACCACTGAATCCTCTTCATCCCAATTCCAACAGTTACAGCTATATTACCCACCAACCACCCTATTCCAACACTTTCAATGCCATAAATACGCACAAGCGAATATGCTACCGATAGCGTTATAACCGCAATCCCACCGTAAATCCAAATCACAGGCTTAATCTCCCTCTTAACCCTCTTAATAGAGGCATAGACAGCATTGAAGGCAAAAGGAATGCTTCCCAGCACTAAAATCAATAAAACATCCAAAGAATTTCTAGCATACTCCTCTCCAAAAATCCAGAGCAAATATTTCCCAAACAGAAATATGCCTGTTATTGCCATAGTAAGCAAAATGAGAATAAACTTCATAGCTCTTCTTACGTTCCATATGATCTCCTCCTGATTATATGAGCATTCCGCAAGCAAAGACATTGAAGTCCATCTTGGAATTGCATGCAATAGCATTGAAATCTGCCATGCGATGTAAAAATAAGCGTTTTTCTCTGCCCCTAATATGTTTACCACCATAATGGGTAAAACAAAAGTCGGAAGCATTTCAAATATCCTTGCAATATAGTTGCCAGATGAGAAATGAAATAAATCATTTATTACTTCTCTTTTTACTGAAGGAAAGAGTCTGTATTTGCATACTCTCGAAATCAAGAGGAATCCGAGCAGAAAAGCCAGTATGGGTGTTAAGCCGTAGGAAGCGTAGATTCCAAGAGCACCAAAAGCAGTTAAAAATGGAACAATTCCGATGCGGGCAAAAGTTACGATTGTTTGAATAAATGAGTATTCAGCTTTCCTGAATCCAACAAAAATTCCCTGGCTTTGCAATGCTGTTAAAGGTGCTATGGCTGTAAAAGCCACAAAAAGCAAAAGCAAGATTTTATTCTCTCTTATGATGCTCAGAGAAGGGCTCCATATATTAATTCCTGCGATGAATATTAAAGCCAAAGCAAGCGAGAAAATGAAAGAGATTGTGAGGCATGAGTTTATCAGTTCCTGTTTGTCTTCTCGCTCCGGCAGAAATCTCACCAAAGAGATGTCGAAACCCAAGAGCGAGAGCATGGAGATTAAGCCCATAGCTGAAATAATAGCAGATGCAAGACCTATGTCAGCAGTGGAGTAAAAGCGAGCGGCGATGAGCCAGAAAAAGAAGCCTGAGCCTGCTGATGTAAGGGAGGAGAACATGAGGAAGTATGCATTCTTGAAAAGGGGGTCGCTTAGATGCTTTTTCAGTTCCTCTCTGTTTTTCGGTATCCAAAGCCCCATGCTTAAATCCTCCTCGCAAACCTCATCCTAAAGATGAGAGACACTTGCCAACTGTTTTGAGTTTATTTATATCTTTCCCCTAACCCAGCTCCTCTTTTTTCACTTTTCCAATTACTTCCTTGAACAAACTTCTTATTTCTTTCTCACATCCTGGCATGAATAGCATCTAAAGCAGTGGGATGTCCCTTACTAATCATCTCTCTAAATTCCTCGGATATATATCCAACCGGCTCTATAGGAGCAAATTTCTCACCAAATAAGCCATGATTCCAAACCTGTATTTTACTGCATATTCCGCTGCTTGCTGCGCCTTACACCAATTATAATCCTCACTCAACTCTGTGGTTTATCGTGAATCTCCTTTATCGCCTCTTTTATTCGCACTAAAAATTTCTCCGCATCTTTGACAATATCTTCGGCTTCTTCTTCGGATGGCTCGAAATATATATCATAATCTGCTTTTTCACGCTTTGCTTCTGCTTTTGCCAAACTTTTCGCATATAATTCCTCAATAAGCCCTTCAGTAACAAACTGCAATCCGAGCTGCGAAACAACACCAGCATGCGTCTTTGGATAGATGCCTCTTAATGCAAGCAAAGCCTTGGCGGCATGAAACATTGCGTAATACGCCTCGCTTATGGCTTCGGAAAACATGTTGTTCTCAAGTAAAAGATTTGCCGCCCTCAGCTTCTCTTCCGCCCTCTTTAAATGCTTCTCCCATTCTTTCATATAATACCACTCCTTCCCTCAAGACATTTCTTACAAATGAATGTCCTTCCTTTGCTGAAAAATCAAAACGGTCTTTTTCCATATTCTTCGCTGAAATGAACTCACCATATTCTAATAATATTGGAAACGATACTTCTACCAATTCCTCTAAGCTCACATCACCAACTACCAGAATATCAATGTCGGAATCCTCTTTCGCCTCTCCCCTCGCAACAGAGCCAAATAGGATGATGCTATCTATTTTGTCCCTGTATCTCTCCAGCACCCTTTTCACAAATTCTTCCACCGCCTCCCTATATTTCCTCTGAATTTGCATTTATATTAATCTGCAGCGACTATATAAAAACTTATCTCGACCTTACTTTAAACTAATCATCCACATCTCTGCCGGCTCCAAAATCTTAGTTATTGTGAATATTACCAAATTTCGGCTTTACCATCCTCACCCTTTCATATTCTATTCTATTTCTTTGCCTCGCTCGTCACGAAATCTATTATCTTTTTGATGCTTCATCAGCATATTCACCACGCTCAACGCACAATTTTTCCACCCCTCACTCCTTTTCGCCCCTTATATGCAAGCACGATAAATAGCATTCGAGCGAGCTTCTTCCGATTCCTGTTCCGTTGACCCTTCACAAATGCACATTATAAATCCTCATGCATCAAAATCTCTCTTTGCCCTTTTCTCTCGCACCTCAGAATCCTTTACCGCATTCTCCTAATGGAATTATAATTTTCGTTCCTGCTATTGCATGAGGGGGGCGACGAGAAATAATATGATATTTATTAGTCCGTGTGAGATTGAGATTCCGTATATTGTTCCCGTCCTTTCTCGCACGATTGAGAACAGGAATCCGACGAAAAATGCGAATATACAGTCAAGAATGGAGAGATTTCCAATATGGAGTGAGGCGAAAATTGCTGAAATAAGCAATATACCGCTCCATTTGCTCATCACTTTCGTTGCATTATACTGGAGTAAACCTCTGAAAGTGAGCTCTTCCACGAGACCTGTGCATATAATTAGGATAAGCGATGCACCGATGAAAGAGTGATGCGGTAAGGGTTCAGGCTTCAAAATTTGATATTCTGCAAATCCGAGAGGAACAGCAAGAGGAATCACTCCGCATTCAAGCGGTATGTTCCGCAGTATCGGCTTTGAAAACCCCACATCCCCGAGTTTAATGCCCTGCAGGTATATGCATGTGAATGTTGCGATGAATATTGGGATTGAAATCAACATAAACCATGATATCCGGCTGAAATGGGTAAGAGGCATGGATATACTTAGGATGCGGATGAGTGGAGCAAGGACAAGGGACATGATGAATGCTGATAAATTCCTATCTGATGTGAGTGTTGAATGTATAAGTGTTGCGAAGAGTATGAAAATATGAGCTGTTATTCCCATTCTCGCATCTTCCACAGTCAATATCTCAGCAAGTGCTATCAAAAACAAATAGGTGATTCCTACATAGATGCCAAGGCGGGATGGCTTAATGTGATTCCACATACCCACCTCTCCCGTGCCTTCTCTTCTACCGACGGTTTCTTTTTCGCCTCCCTTCAACGAAATCACCTTTTCCCGTGAGAAAATTCAAACTTCCTGGTGGTGTCCCCACGAGGCACTTCTCTCAGCAATGTGAATTCACAACTTCACAACGCACTTGCCTTTTCACAACTTAAAAGGAGAATTTATATCACTTTTCCCCTTTCTTAATTGACTTTTTCCTCCACAGCATCATTAGTAATATTATTGTGATTGCCACTATCATAATTGTTGCCACTATCATAATTGCCATCAGAATGATAAGAGTTAGCTCCTCTCTCTTCCTTTCTTTTATCAAGATTTGCCCATTCCTTACTGTTATCTGCGTTCCATTTCTTATCCCATTCACTTCCAGTCTCAATTCACCCGCCGTGTGCGCTCTTCCTATTGCTTTCATTTTTATTTCCGCTAATTTTACCTTTCCTTTAAGATGCTTATTTGTATATGCGACCATTTCAATGCGTCCATTTGAGATATTATATGAGATTTCATAATCTCCCGCATATACTTCCTCTACTTCCACTATTGGTGGAACGAAGAGTGTCAAGTTCGCATACTTAACGCCATCTCCCGTGATTAATATCGGAACTTCAGCATATTCCCTCTCCTCAATCGTCATATTTTCTATTTGAATAATAATTTCTCGGCTCTCTAAGGAGGGCAAAAGTGAGGGGGGAGACGGCGAAGGTGAGGGCGTTGGAGAGGAGAATGCAGGCGTAAGTGCGGGAGATGGAGAGAGGGCAGGTGTAGTAGCGGGGGAAGTAGTGGGGGATGGAGAAGGAGTGGATGTTGGTGCGGGTGAAGGTGAGGGAGTCAGCATGGTGTCGGAAGGGGAGCTAGTGGAAGTGGGGGAAGCGGATGGAGTAGGAGATGCTGTTGGAGAACTTACGGAAATAAAACCGTTTAATGCCGTTGCAGGGACTTTCTTCCCCTTATTATCCTTCAGTGTCTCTATCTTCAAGTTTAATGGAGAATAGCCTTCATTTTTTGCTTCTATATACAAATTCGCCACAATTCCCTCCTTTAACCCCTCCTCTCCTGTTTGAAAAGCAACTATTTTTATCCTCCCAGGAGGATTATTGCATTCAAGCCAGTCAAAATCACTCTCACTCACCGAGACAACACGCACAATATCTCCATCATAAGTGACAACTATCGTGGCACAGCTTATCTCTTCATCTGCATCAATTGTTATTGGAATATTAACATGTTCTCCCACAGTTATTGTGGCATTACCAATTTTAACAGATGCAGGTGAGGCGCTTGCTACTACCGCAGAGAACAAAATGAACAGTAAGAAAATTACTATCCTCTTCATTTTCACTCGTAAAGTTTAAATGCTGGTATCCAATCTTCATATCTCCTCCCGTTTACATCCTCAAATCCTACACATCTAATCTTCCCTACATCCGTTTCTAATTCATTTGTGTGATGAATCTGAGGATAAGAGCCTGTCACTATCATTATATTGTATGTCTCATAAGGCATTAAGATGACTGTTTTGTTGAAAGAAATGTTCATCCAGTCATCCTCGTATCCTTTCCATGATGCTTCAGCACACCAAGTTGAATTGCATATAAGAGCATATTCAGTATGACCGCCTGTTCTTTCGCAGGGATAAATAGTATCTCCCCTCAGCATTATTATAGATGACATTGCCAACAACATATATGTCAGTAAAATTATCCGCTTCATTTCAACTCCTCATATCCGGATATTCCAGCGACATATCTCGCAAGATAGACACAATCGTAAGTATCAACAATTCCATCTCCGCTGACATCTGCAACTTTCTCCTCCAAATCATATCCTTCTATACCCGCTATCCATCTCGCTATATGCATGTAATCAGCGCTGTCAATCACTCCATCTGCATTCACATCACCATTCATGAATATGCGAACTTTTTTCTCCTTTCCTCCTGCATTTATCCGGAATTCTCCCGGTGGAACGCCTTTCGTGCTCACTTCCAGCTCAAAACGACCTTCAGAATCGGCAGTTACCTTTATTGAAGTCCTCACGATTAAATGCACAGCATCCGCACCTTCCAAGGCATCTCCATATACCTTAATGTCCTTCGCCCCATGGATGTCTCTGGGTTTACCATAGAAATCCGCTGGAAACGAGACGGAAATTGTGGCAGTGCCGTTCATTGCATTCAGAGGCCCTTCAAGAGGATATTCAATTGTCTGCCAGAACCAGAATACAAAAACAGGATATATTGAAATTCTAATGTTTTTTACATTTTCAGCAGTTACAGAAATGGTCTTCTCACCTTTAGGAATTTCTATTCCTTTAAACTCCTCGTGATACCTTCCTTCAGAGACTGGTGTCGAAATCTCAAACGAAGCGCCTAACCATACATCTTCATTAGGAGAGGCTTTCCCACACACCTTCACTTTCTCACCCTGTAATACCACATCTGGAGTTACATTCAATTCCGTCACAGTTGCACTCCCTATAATAGGAAAAATAAGGAAAGCAAGAGCAACTGCACTCGTCCACACAAGTATTTTCCTTTTCATGCTCTACTCAATGCCATTTTTACCTCTTCGTATGCTACCGTTCCTATAATACCTCAAGCACCTTTACCGCTACGATTACCATAAATACGAACAAAAGAGGGTTAATCGCCACAGATGCTATTTTTCCGAGCGTGCTTGCCTTCTGACCCTCACTTGCACTCGTCAATTCCTTCAATATGAGCAGTGATATTAACACAACTGTGCTCACGGCTCCAAATACCGCCACCTGCCCTAACGCCACCACCGTCGTAGTGGTGGTCGTGGTTGTTACTGTTGTCAGCATGTTATGCCCTCTTGGGCGGGCATATAAAATCTTTTCGGTTCTGGCAAAAATCTTTTCGGTTCTGGCAACTTATATTGAATACTCTTCCCCCTCGTCCCTGCCGCAGCGAACCCCCCAACGGAGGCAGGTTGTCTCCACGGCTGAAGCCGGGAGATTCTCGGTCTGTTAGGCCTTCATAACATAACCTTCATTCTACTAAATTCTAGTGGCAGCCCTTGCTATGGGCGTTGTATAGCCCACTTGAGTATGTCACATTATCCTTCCCATGCCTTTACTCTTTCTTATGCTAGAAGCTGCAAATAGACATAAAAGCACTACCAGAAGAATTCTCCCCCAGAGCGACATTACCGGAACTTTCTTTCCTTCTGAAACCCCTACTGAAGTAACATTTACTCTCTTACTGACGCTTACCCCTCCCGGATGCCCTTTATGCCATGACGCCTTTACAACTACTTCCACGGGTGCTGTTTCATTAACTGATTCCAGAATCAAATTTGTATATGCTTTCCCATTCGCATTTGTTTGCGCAATACTTTTTGTCAAATAATATCCGATTTCTTCACCTTTTACTTCCTCTATTTCAAATTCAATTACAAACCCCTCTGGTTTGGTAAGGTTTCCTTCCCACTTCTTTACTGTTGCTATTACTGTTATATTAGCATTAGAATTAACAGTTGTGGAATTGACAGTTGACAATGTCATCTCTGTCACTTTTGGTGGGGGAGGCGGTGTTAACTTGCAAACTGAAGGTGTTGGGAACGTTAATAATAATATCATAAGAATAAAGATGCCAATACTACTACTTATTATTTCTTCCCTTCCGCACCTCTCCCTTATCCCCCCTCTTATCCTCATTAAAAAAAATAAAAGAGGAAGGGAAGTATTATTTTTTCTTTTTATTTATGCTTAAAACCATCAGCAGACTTAGCAGCCCTATTAACGCAGCAAGACCACTTGGCGTAAGCAATGGAACCTTTTTACATTCTACATACACGAATGCATCGTCCTCATCCGAAACAGGACCAGAACACCAGCTACTATTCGCCGTCACATATGCAATATCCCTGAGCATTCCGCATGCTTCCGGGTCAACGGTCGCATTGAAGGTAATCTCAAATGATTCCCCTGGCTCCAGCGGTTCGAATCGTGTTAAGTTTCCAGGAATTGTGTTATAACCCCACCAGTGGATTGTGAAGTGTATCCATCCATTCGAATCAATCGAACTTAAAAGTCCATCTTCGTGTGGAGTTGCTGCATCTGCATATGTCAGTCCCTTATTCGCTTGCTTAAGCGGTAGTACATCCGTCACTGAAAGATTCGTGAGGTTTACGCTTCCCGTGTTCGTAATGATCAATGTAAATGTCACTGTCTCGCCGCGTTCCGCACTTATGCTATTCTTACCATTTACCAGCTTCTCGATGCGTATCCCTATCCTCGCCTTCACCCCGAAGTCATGCCTCGCTTTCCCTCCCGCTGGAACTGTCACATTTCCCTCTGTTGCGCTCCCTCCATCATCGTCGCATTTCGGGCTTAGATGCGCTGGAAGTTCACTTGCATTATACCTCACCGTATAATTCCCCGCAGGTATATTTGTGAACTTGTAATATCCACTTGCATTTGTCTTTGTCGTGTTTACAACCGTAGAATCATTTAGAAGTTCAACCGTAACGTTTGCAACTCCCGGCTCAGGATAATCCGGATTGTATTTGCAGTTACAGCTCCTGTCCTCGTAAATATATCCCTCCAATTCGCCCGTCGTGATTTCGTAAAAACGGAATTTAGCGTCATCGGTAATATTAACAAGTGCGATAGTTTCCTGATATTCTTTAGGGTTACATCCGGTTGGGTCAACTATCTCGAACCACTTCTTATTTTTTACTCGCACTGTGACATTTGCGCTTTCTGCACTACAGACCAAAGTGGCTTTGGCTATTCCATTAACAGTTTCATTCTCATAGACATTTGTTCCTGATTCGTTGAAATAACCGGCGTCTGTTTCAAATACAACGGTAACCTCTTCTCCAACGCCTCCAAGGCAGTAATCAACCTTCGCTTCAAGCTCTACTGGCTCTCCCTTGACATAACTTCCAGTCTTTGGACTGATTGTGATGTTGTACGGGACGCTCTTGTTTATCGATTCATTGATAAACTTACAAGCTAACGGATGTGCAGTGCAGTTAGGTATCCAATTTGACTCCCAGCCAGGGTCACCTGGAGTTGCTGTATGATTATATCGGGGCGTGCCGAGTCTGCAGAAAGTTTCGTTTATGTACCAGAAATACCATACTGCGGATTGCCCCGCAGAGACGTTATCGCAATGATCAGGGTCAATTGTCCAGTTATTCAATATATATGCGATTGAATTGTTCTTACAGGTTGGTTCCGCAGTGTATTTTGATGCATTGAACTTATCCCCCTCACTGATGTACACTGTGAAGTTTATGCAGAGTGCATTGTATGTATCTCCATCAACCGTGAGTTGGAATAGGTATGTAGATACATTATCATAATAGCTCCAGCTTGTTCCATTGTAAAACCAGCCTGCTGTTGTTTCATCGCAGTAAAACTTCAAAACGTTCACATGATGGTCGCACGGCGGCTGTGCCGAAGCAATCGAGCTAAGCGAAGCAATGCATAAAAGGGCTGCTAATAGGGCTACCACTGTCGCTGTTTTCCTTATCATCTTATTCACCCCCTCCTTATAGTCATTTGGGGAGTATTTAAACTTTTTGGTGTTGAAACGAGGGATGAAAGAAAAGTTTATATATGGGAGAGGAAAGGGGTTAAGGAGGAGCAAAGTTTCGGAAACAATAGATGAAAGCTCCGAAAAGTTTATATATGGGAGGGGGAAAAGGGATGAGGGGGGTTTCATGCTCATCCGTGGATACGGATGAGGGCGCCGAAAGGGGCGCTATATACCGAAGGTTTTAAATAGACATAGGGGAATAGTGGAGGGGGGATGGATCCCCTTAGGAGGTGATGACCGGGAAAATGGGTGCGAAGGGCGAAAGCAAAAAAGGCGTGATAGGGCTGGCGTTAGTAGTGGTGATGATTGCTTCGATATTCGGAGTAGTTGTGCCGACGGCGATTGCGAGGGGAAACCAGCAAGGTCCAACGCATTCAAATTCGACCATAAGAATATACGGTGCACCGGATAAGGTGGCTCCTCTCAGGTATGACAATTGGACACAGCCGTTCGACCCAACGGTAATACCCTCTGACTCTATAACATTCAACCCCGCAATAATAGAGGAAGTAGGGGAGGCAGATCAGAATAATAGTGATATAAAGACATATCTGAGGATGTGGTATGAGCCAAAGCATAGGTTCTCGCAAAAAACTAATCCAGCAATTATAACTGAATACACATATATGATAATTCATAACAAGCACAAGACGCCTTGGCATGCGAAAGAAGGTGACACTCTCGGATACCTGCTCCCGATAGTTGAAGTGCCAAATCAAACGGGATTGGGTGGCTATGAGAACGAGAACATAGGAGTTGGAATATATCCAGCTAATCCAAACGCATTGCGTATTGCAGAAATAGACGGAACAACAGCTCCTTATGGCAAGACAGTGAACGGCATGATAGCAATAGAGAAGAAATACTGGCTTGAGCCGAGGGAAACAGTTCAATTTATGGACTACAAAGTGAAATACATGTGGACAGGGCTGTATGGAAGTCCGGTAGTCCTGGCGATTTATTATGCAGGAAATGTAGAAGATGAATATCTGGGTCTCATTGAGATAGGCGAGAATGAAACAAAGTATATAAAAAGAGACGGATCAACAAGCGATTCATTTGATAGACATCATCCGTTCTATGTGCACTTCCAGTTCAAAACGCAAGATCACAGGGTAGGGATAGATGTGGGCAGGTATCTATGGAATTGCAGTATCTTCTATGTTAATGGTGTGAGATACGAGGTTCCTGCGGTAGAAGTGCTGGACACGGATGGAGATGGCACTGCGGATGCGTTTAAGTATATCACGATAAGAGCGATTCTGCCGAAAGCACCAACTGACGGACCTGATGAGCTAAGAGATGATGGGGATGCAGTGTCATCAATATGGATAGACACTATTAAACCGTATGAGAGAATACCAGTTTTGCCGCCGTTCAACATGGAACACAAGATAATAGATGATATAAATGTTCCGCTCTGGGCTCCGCTCAAGCACATAGACAAATGGCCAGAAGGAGACCCGGAAGGATCTGGTGAGGAATACTTCCCGAATGGAGAGCGCTACTTAACACAGCAGTATCCGCCTGAGGCATGGCTGAAATACTTCAGGGCGGTGCCAATAGGTGCTGCGCCGGTTACTGACCCGGAGCTATGGGAAGGACCTTACTATCCAGGCGACCCGAGAGTTAACTGGGACGAGTGGATTGCTTGGGATATATCGGCGCGTATCATTGATGACGTTCCCGCGCTAAACATGAGTTACATAGCGGAGGCGCAGGAGGAGAGGTATTCGACGAACCTGCTGGAGAAGTTGATGGAAGAGGGGGATGGGTCAGAGATCTTAGAGAAGTGGGCGAAGTTTGACATCTGGTCGATACCTGATGACTACACCGAGTTTATACTGCCTGAGTGTCCGGATGTGGTGGTGAGCTGGAGGACAAAACAAACGGATCACACGATGAGCTTGCCTGGAGATTATTTCATAATGACTAATCTTACCGTTGCTCCAGATCAGGTGCCGGAGAATGCTTCGTTCAACAGAGTGGCGTTCTGTTATGACCAAACGAATGAGACTGCGAAACTGGATGGTAATGACTGGTGGGTTGAACCTGGCATGGACGGAAAAGACCTCTACATCAATTCGGCTTATGGCCCAGATTGTAAGAGTCCGTCGTGTTATGCCCAGAACGTAACGTTGAGAATTTACGGTGGAGCGAATAACGCACCGGTAAGATATTCAAGTTACGAGCAGGTATTCAACCCAACAGTGATAAGGAAAGATTCCATCACGTTTGATGCAGCGATAATGGAGGATGTGGCGAAGGCACAACAAAAAGACACGGACGTGAAAGTTTATCTGCGCACTTGGTATGACACTGCATATCACTATGAGCAAGAAGATGCGCCTTCAGTGGTAACAGAGACGACATACATGCTGATAGACAACAAGCACAAGAAGCCATGGCACGGTTCAGCAGGCGATACATGGTTCCCATTCCCGATTGTGGAGAATGAATCCACGGAACAGATAGGGCTGGAGCTGTTTGAGAATGTTAACGGGACGCCAGCGAGACCGGGTGTTGTGAAGCTTGCGAAGGTCGAGGGCACGCCTGACGATCCACACGGTCTTAACAAGACAGTAAACGGGTCTATATGGATAGAGAAGAAATACTTCTTAACCAACAATTCGGGACGGATCCAGTTCCTTGACTACAAGTTCGAGTATGTCACTACGAAGTGGAATGGAACAGTGGCAGTTGTGGATGTCTGGTATGCGGGTAACAAAGAAGATGTCTATCTTGGAAGGAAGGAGTTCAACGAAAGCGTGACCTACTGGCTCAAAGATGACGGGAGTGTAACTACAACTGGGCCGGAGCCGCCGAGAAGGACGACATATGTGCACTTTGAGTTCAAGACGCAAGAGCATGCCATAGCAATAGACGTCGGCAAGGTGCTGTATAACTGCAGTGTGTTCTACGTGGACAGCGTGAGATACGAGGTTACCGCAGTAGAGACCCTTGACTTAAACGGAGATGGAAAGTGTGAGAAGTTCAAGTTCATCACGCTCCGAACACCATTCCCGAAAGATCCGACAGGTGCACCGTTCTGCACAGAGAAACTACGTGATGATGGGCGTTATGCATCTTCGATATGGATAACTAAGATACCGCCATGCCATCCGATACCGGTGCTGCCGCCGTTCAACGAAGTGCATTCAATCGTGGATGACACGGATGTGGTGCTATGGGCGCCATTGAAGCATATAGACAAGTGGCCACAAGGAGATCCACATGGTATCCCAGGTATAGAATGGTTCGGAAATGCGAGTGAGAAATACATGACGATGCAGAGACCGCCACTTGAGTGGTTGAAGTTCTTCCGTGCAGTGCCGATAGGCGTGTCTGGTATGCCAACTGACTGGCAGCTGTGGGATGGACCTTACTATCCGCCAGAGAACCCATGCTGCAATGAGACTTACCCAGAATGGCAACACTGGATAGGGTGCGATGTGACAAAGCGTATCATTGAGGGAGTAGAGCCGCTGGAGTTCTGCTGGTTAAGTGAGGGGAAAGAGCCGAGGTTCTCAACGAACTTGCTGGAGATATTGAGTGAAAACATGACAGCAACACCAATAACAGAGAGCTGGACGAAGTATGACATCATGACGATGCCAGACGAATACACAGAGTTCAGATTGCCGGTAATACCCTCGATAGACCCAGAAGTGTATATTGGTGGTGACTTCCAGGATACGTTCCACCCAGACACAAGGCTATATCCAGGAAGCTACCTGATAACGACTTCGTTCTTAGCTCCGAATGCGAATGGAACCTTGAACCCCAATCAGTCACGGGACGAGATAAACAGGTTTGCATTCACGTTCAATGCAAGTGATGGCAGAGGCATATACATGGAGGAGGACCCGGTAATCGAAGCAGAGGAGGGAACACCAACAATTACGCTGAAGAAAGGCATTAATTATGTCTCACTACCGGTAGAGCCAAATGGTAGCGCAACTCCCGAGGCGATATTCGGCGCTGACTGCGAGGTTTGGGCATACGATGCCGGTAGGGGATGGTATCATCCATCAGTGTTAGAACCCGGCAAGGGATACCTCGTCAGAAGCCCGGACGATAAAGACCCAATAGAGATAGAGGGAACAACAGTGGATATTTCGTGGGAGACAATCAAGGAAGGTCTCGCAGAGGGATGGAACCTGGTCGGTTCTGACAGCGATGGCATAGTGATTGGAGATACAACAGGACTCTACGTCTTTGGCTGGAATGAGAACAACCGGAAATGGGATCAACTGGAAGAAGGTGATACGCTGAAGAGCGGAGAGGCATACTGGATACACAAACTGCCAGAGGAGTAAATTGAGTCGGCGCAAGTAAAGCGAAAAAAATATAAAAAGTTTTTATTTTTTTTCCTTTTTTCTTTCTTCTTGAAAAGAGAAATAAAAAGAACGGGGGTGAGGAGATAGGGGGATGTGGAAAAGGATAGGTATTTTATCGGTGGTCGTGTTGTTTTGTACATGTGTGGTAGCAGCACAGCCGAATATAGTGGAGCTTAGAGATTTGATAAAGGTGAGTGTTGAACCTGCGAGCATACCTGCAGATGGAGTCTCAACATCAAGGATAGAAATCGCTGTTTTCTCGCCTGAGATGCTCGGGGGAGGACCCGCAGCTCATACGGAAGTTTATGTTTCAACGGATTTGGGGACGCTCAGGGATGCTGAGAACGAGAGCAATTCAGGCAGCGAAATCACATTATTCACGAATGACACCGCTATCGCAGTCGCTCTATTATCTGCTGATGAACCAGGAAAAGCAAATATCACAGTGAGAGCACCATCAATAGAAGAAGCAATAAACCTCGAGCTCGGAAATGAATCAACAGTCTATATCGTCATAAACAGCACTACGATAACTTTCTTGAAGGAGAAGGTGACAAAAATTGATTGCGGATGGAGATTTTACTTGAAGAAGGGCGTGGACTACATATCAATGCCTGTTATCCCGAATGGCGATGCAAGTCCTGATGCGGTGTTTGGTGCGGATGTGGAGATATGGGAGTGGAATGCGACATCTCAAACATGGGTTCATCCAAAGGTCTTAGAAGCGGGTAAAGGATATGTGATACGATGTCCAGAACATAGACGAGTAGACGTATATGGAACAAATGTCGGGACCATTACATGGGGGATGATAATATCAAATCTTAATAATGGGTGGAATCTTATCGGTGTTGGTGATAAGAATGTCAAGATTACAACAAATAGTCCAAATATAATAGTGTTGGGCTGGGATGCAGTTTATGATAAATGGATTACATTGCACAAAGGCGATATATTATATAGAGGACGCGGATATTGGATATATAAGGGGTAAAACTTATGAGGGAGAAAAGAACGGTAAGGGGGAGGATAACTGCGATAGCAGTAATTGCAATTGCCTTTTTTGCCTTTTCTGATGTTGTGACGCTGGCACAGCCGAATATAGTGGAGCTTAGAGATTTGATAAAGGTGAGTGTTGAACCTGCGAGCATACCTGCAGATGGAGTCTCAACATCAAGGATAGAAATCGCTGTTTTCTCGCCTGAGATGCTCGGGGGAGGACCCGCAGCTCATACGGAAGTTTATGTTTCAACGGATTTGGGGACGCTCAGGGATGCTGAGAACGAGAGCAATTCAGGCAGCGAAATCACATTATTCACGAATGACACCGCTATCGCAGTCGCTCTATTATCTGCTGATGAACCAGGAAAAGCAAATATCACAGTGAGAGCACCATCAATAGAAGAAGCAATAAACCTCGAGCTCGGAAATGAATCAACAGTCTATATCGTCATAAACAGCACAACTATAACACTTCTGGAGCCTGAAGTGACTCCATCACCTACTGAAGTAACTCCATCACCTACACCGCCTACACCTGCGCCATCTCTGACGCCTACGCCTACACCTACCCCCTCTCTGGTGCCCTCTCCGTCCCCTCTAACACCATCACCTACACCATCATTGCCTACTACACCTACACCACCGCTACCAGGGACGCCATATGGGACGCCTACGATTTCACCTTTACTAACACCAACAGCAACGCCTTCGCCAAGTCCAACACAAAAGCCATTTGGCTTTGAAGCAGTTTTCACAATTATTTCGCTATTCGTGGTAGCATATATCGTGCTGAGAAGAGGAGTATAGAAAATAGCCGAAGTTGCGTTGATAACATCAGTAGGAGGGATGATACCTATGAAGCAATAAGAAAAGACAAGAGCAACAGAAAATCTTTGTTCAATTATTGAACAGGGATATCGCTTATAGAGAAATAATAAACAATAGCAGTCAAAGCAATGACAGAAGAGAATTAAAACAGAAGACTATTTAATTAGATTTAAGATTTATGAGAGAGATATTGTTTTTACCTTTGGACATCCTGCTTCAGTTTGTCATCAGTAGCAAAAGGAGCATGTGATTGTGAAAGTAAAATCAGAGAGCAAAAAGCAATGTTGGGAAAAGATGTCAGGGAAAGAAAAGCTATATGTAAGAGGCGGAGAGGGGATTCCACTTCCTTACCTCTCGTCGGGGATAATGCAGCAGTTGATGGCGCTGACAGCTTTCTCTTCAAAAGCATTTTGAAGCCTTAAGTTGC
>Ga0190367_1000428_pt1 | contig 31150 bp, 27 predicted proteins | sample 4872181011_MG_FD_171838 | JGI IMG/M metagenome (GOLD analysis project Ga0190367, IMG submission 171838) | Hydrothermal vent microbial mat bacterial communities from Southern Trench, Guaymas Basin, Mexico - 4872-18-10-11_MG | ecosystem: Environmental > Aquatic > Marine > Hydrothermal vents >...
CAGTTGGAAGGGTGATTGATCCTATGGGAAGACCTCTTGATGGAAAAGGACCTATAGAGGCAAAGGAATTCAGAAGGATTGAGATGAAAGCACCTGGAGTTGTTGAAAGACAGCCTGTCAAAGAACCGATGTATACTGGAATAAAGGCAATAGATGCAATGATTCCTATTGGAAGAGGACAGAGAGAGCTTATCCTTGGTGACAGACAGATAGGAAAGACAGCAATCTGCATTGATGCAATACTGAATCAGAAAAACAGTGACATTTACTGCATCTATGTTGCAATTGGACAGAAGAGGTCTACGGTTGCACAGGTAGTTGATACTCTGAGAAGGTATGGTGCAATGGAATATACGACAGTTGTTGCAGCATGTGCAAGTGATCCAGCAACACTTCAGTATATTGCTCCTTATGCAGGATGTGCAATTGGTGAATATTACAGGGACAAAGGAATGCATGCACTCGTCATATATGACGACCTTTCAAAACAGGCACAGGCATATCGTCAGGTCTCACTTCTCCTTAGAAGACCACCTGGACGTGAGGCATATCCAGGAGACATATTTTACAATCACTCAAGACTTCTTGAAAGAGCAGCAAAGCTGAGTGACGAAAAAGGAGGAGGATCTCTTACAGCACTTCCAGTCGTAGAGACACTTGAAGGAGACATCTCTGCATACATCCCTACAAATGTCATTTCAATTACAGACGGACAGATATATCTTGAACCAGGTCTTTTCTTTGCAGGCATAAGACCTGCCATAAATGTTGGACTTTCTGTATCAAGGGTTGGAGGTTCTGCACAGATAAAGGCAATGAGAAAGGTTGCAGGAACACTGAGACTTGAGCTTGCTCAGTATAGAGAACTTGAGGCATTTGCACAGTTTGGAAGTGATCTTGATGAAGCAACACTCAGACAGATTGAAAGAGGAAGAAGACTCGTTGAACTTCTGAAACAGCCACAGTATCAGCCAATGCCTGTTGAAAAACAGGTCCTTTCAATATTTGCAGGAGTAAACGGCTACCTTGATGAATGGCCTGTTGAGGCTGTTCAGGAATATGAAAGGCAGATGCATGAGTTTATAGAGACGAAGTATCCTGAAATATTAAAAGAGATAAGAGAAACAGAAGACATAAGTGATGAACTTGAAAAGAAGATAAGAAAAGCTCTTGATGAATTCAGAAGTGTATTCCGTCCACCTGCTACAGAAAAATAAGGGGTGATGGGGAATGGCAAAGCTAAGAGACATAAAGAGGAAGATACAGGCAATACGGAAGACGATGCAGATAACGAGAGCCATGAATATGGTTGCTGCTGCAAAGCTTAGAAGAGTTCAGACAAGGGCAGAAAATTTTGCTCCTTATGCAGAGAAGTTTTCTGAAGTCCTTGGAAATATAGCAGGAAGAGTTGAACCAGAGATACATCCTCTTCTTGTAAAAAGAGATGAGATAAGAAGATGCCTCCTTATCCTTTTTACTGCAGACAGAGGTCTTTGTGGAAGCTTTAATACAAATCTTATAAATGCTGCTGAAAGCTGGCTAAAGGAAAAGGAAGAAAAGGGTGGTGTAAAGTGTGAGATTATAGCTATTGGAAAAAAAGGAAGGGATTATTTTCAGAAAAGGGGTTATGAAATAGTAGAAAGTTACATAAATGTCTATGGAAAAGTGGATATGAAGTTTATAAGTCAGCTTTCAGAGAAGTTTATAAAAAGGTATGTTTCAGAAGAGATAGACGAGGTCTATATGCTCTATAGCAGGTTTATAAATGTTTTAAGGCAAGTTCCAACCGTTGTAAAGCTTATTCCTATTGAACCTCCAAAGACAGAAAAAGCTCCTTCTGGAGAATACATCTGTGAACCAAATCCAGAAGAGCTCCTGATTCAGCTTCTTCCAAAATACATAAACATCCAGCTTATGAATGCATTCCTTCAGAATGAGACAAGTGAGCATGCAGCTCGCATGACAGCAATGGACAATGCAACAAAAAACTGCAGTGATCTTATAAAAGACCTCACTCTTCTTTATAACAAAGCAAGACAGGCTTCTATCACCGCCGAACTTATGGACATTGTAGGCGGTGCAGAAGCCATTAAAAAAGGATAAAAGGAGGCGATTATATATGAGGAAGGTAGAAGTAGTAAATGAAGGAAGGATTGTTCAGGTTATGGGACCTATTGTAGATGTAGAATTTCCTGATGGAAATGTACCAGAAATTCTTACTGCTCTTCTTGTAACGAATCCAGCAATAGACGATACAGAAGACAATCTTACACTTGAAGTTGCACAGCACCTCGGAGACAATGTAGTAAGATGTATTGCTATGGACATAACAGATGGTCTTGTCCGTGGAATGAAGGTAAAGAATACTGGAAAGCCAATACTTATGCCTGTAGGAGAAGCTGTTCTTGGAAGGGTCCTGAATGTTGTTGGAAAGCCTGTTGATGGAGGTCCACCAATAGAGACAGACGAATACTGGCCAATACATAGACCTGCACCTGAACTTGAAGAACAGGATACAACGATAAGGGTCCTTGAGACAGGAATAAAGGTCATAGACCTTCTTGTTCCATTCCCTCGTGGTGGAAAGATGGGGATGTTTGGTGGAGCAGGAGTTGGAAAGACAGTAATAATGATGGAGATGATCCACAATATTGCTATGGAGCATGGTGGAATTAGTGTATTTGCAGGGGTTGGTGAAAGGACAAGAGAAGGAAATGACCTTTATCTTGAAATGAAAGAGTCTGGAGTCATAAAAAGGGCAGGACTCATATATGGACAGATGACAGAGCCTCCTGGAGCAAGGGCAAGAGTTGCACTTTCTGCACTTACAGTAGCTGAATACTTCAGAGATGTAAAAGGTCAGGATGTCCTTCTTTTCATAGACAACATATTCAGGTTTGCACAGGCAGGTTGTGAAGTATCAGCACTTCTTGGAAGAATCCCTTCTGCAGTCGGTTATCAGCCAACACTTGGAACAGACCTTGGAGAGCTTCAGGAAAGGATTACTTCTACAAAGAAAGGATCAATTACATCTGTTCAGTGCGTGTATGTTCCAGCTGACGACCTAACAGATCCAGCTCCTGCTACAACATTCTCCCACCTTGATGGAACAGTGGTCCTTTCAAGACAGATTGCAGAGCTTGGAATATATCCTGCAGTTGATCCACTTGAATCTTCTTCAAAGATACTTGATCCAAAGATAGTTGGTGAAGAACACTATTATGTAGCAAGACAGGTCCAGCAGATCCTACAAAGATACAAAGATCTTCAGGACATTATAGCAATCCTTGGAATGGAAGAGCTTTCTGATGAGGACAAACTCATTGTTCACAGAGCAAGAAGGATACAGAGATTCCTCTCCCAGCCATTCCATGTTGCAGAGCAGTTTACAGGAGTTCCTGGAAAATATGTTCCACTTAAGGAGACAATTCGTGGATTCAAGGAGATAATAGAAGGAAAGCATGATGATCTTCCAGAAGCAGCATTTTACATGGTAGGAACAATTGATGAGGCAGTAGAAAAGGCAGAAAGACTTGGAAGGAGGTAATATGGGAAAGATATATCTTGAGGTTATAACTCCTGAAAAGGTCCTTGTAAGACAGGAAGTTGATATGGTTGTTGCTCCTGGCATTATGGGAGAATTTGGTGTCCTTGAAGATCACGCACCTTTTCTTTCAGGAATTGTTCCAGGGGAGCTGAGATTTAAGGTAGGAGATAAGACATACTATTATGCAGTTATGGAAGGTTTTGCAGAAGTATCTAACAACAAAGTCTCTATTCTTGTAGATGCTGCTGAAAGGGCTGAGGACATAGATGTAGAAAGGGCAAAAAGGGCATATGAAAGGGCAAAAAAAAGACTTGAAGAAAAGGAAGGATGGGATCTTGAAAGAGCTGAAGCAGCACTGAAAAGGGCTGTTGCAAGACTGAAGGTAGCAGAAAAGGTCAAAAAGTAGATTTTAGTGATAAAAGAAGATGTGAAAGGCAAGCCTTTTTATAAAGGCTTGCCTTTTTTATATTGACTTTTAGACAGCAAGAGATATTATAAAATTAAATCAAAGTAAAGGAGAAAGGGTATGCACATATCTGAAGAAATAGATCAGTTTCAGCTTTTAGAAGACAAGGTAGAGCAGCTTATAAAGCTTATAAACAATCTCAGACAGGAAAAGGAAAGACTTGAGGGAATAATAAAAAGCCAAGAAGAAACGATAAATGAACTAAGACAACAGGTAGAAAGACTTCAGGCAGACAAAGAAAGGGCAAGAGAAAGGATCAGTCAGGTCATCAGCAAGATAGAGCAACTGGACATATCTGTTGAGGAATAAGGTGTGAACAGGGTAAAGGTAAGGATAATGGACAATGAATATATAATTGAAAGTGAACTGGATAAGTCTGAGATTATAGAAGTAGCTCAGCTCGTTGATGAAAAATGCAGGGAAATAAAGCAAAATGCACAAGGGCTGACAGATAAAAAAGTTGCTATACTTGCAGCCTTTGAGATAGCAAGTGATTATTTGAGACTTTTAAAAAGGGAGATAAGCATAAAAAATGACATAGAAAAGAAAGTTCAGGCTTTAAGTTATCATATAGATTCTGTAATTGGGGAGAATCAAGGGGAATAACCCTTTTAATATTCCAAAATTTTTTTAGTATTTTTTTGAACTCCCCCCTTCTTTCTCCCCAGCAGTTTGTCTGATTTACGGAAAAAGGAGAAGAGCCATGCTTCAAGCAACATTGATCCTTATGACACTTACGATAGGAGTCTTTTCAGGATTTTTCTTAAGAAAGAAGTTCTTGGAGAAAAAGATAGAGGATGCTGAAAGGTATTCAAGACAGATAATAGAAAAGGCAAAGAAAGAAGCAGAAAGCATAAAAAAGGAGGCGGAATATAAGGCAAAAGACATACTTTATCAGATGAAACAGGAGTTTGAAAAAGAGACAAAAGAAAAAAAAGAACAGCTTGAGGCTCAAGAAAAGCGTCTGATAAGTAAGGAAGAAAGTCTTGAAAAGAAGATTGAGCAGATTGAAAAAAGAGAGCAGATGATACTGGAAAGGGAAAAACAGCTTGATGAACTTCTAAAAGAAATTGAGCAAAAAAGAAAGGAGATAGAACAGCTAAAAGATGAACATAAAAAAAGACTGGAACAGCTTGCAGGAATGTCAGCAGAAGAAGCAAAGCAGATGCTTATAAAGTCTATGGAAGAAGAGGCAAAGAATGAGGCAGCAAAGCTTATAAGAAAGATTGAATCAGAAGCAAAGGCTCAGGCTGATAAGAAGGCAAAAGAGATTCTTGCTCTTGCAATAAAGAGATATGCAAGTGAGACGGTCTCTGAACAGACAGTATCTGTTGTTCATCTTCCAAATGAGGAGATGAAGGGAAGGATCATAGGAAGAGAAGGAAGGAATATAAGGGCAATAGAGGCAGCAACAGGAGTAGATGTTATAATTGATGATACACCAGAGGCTGTAATCCTTTCTGGATTTAATCCTATAAGAAGAGAGGTTGCAAGGATTGCTTTGGAAAGACTTATATATGATGGAAGGATTCATCCTGCAAGGATAGAAGAGGTCGTGGCAAAGGTAAAAGAAGAGATAGAAGAGGCAATAAAGGAAGCTGGAGAAAAAGCAGCATTTGATGTAGGAGTTCATGGGCTTCATCCAGAGCTTATCAGACTTCTTGGAAAACTGAAATACAGATCAAGTTACAGGCAGAATGTCCTTCAGCATTCTATAGAAGTAAGCTTTATGTGTGGAATTATGGCAGCAGAACTTGGACTTGATGAAAAAAAGGCAAAAAGGGCAGGTCTTCTTCATGATATAGGAAAGGCAGTTGATCATGAAGTAGAAGGACCTCATGCACTTATAGGTGCTGATCTTGCAAAAAAATATGGTGAATCAGAAGATATTGTTCATGCAATTGCTGCACATCATGAAGATGTTCCACCAGAGTCAATACTTGATATACTCGTTCAGGCAGCAGATACACTTTCTGGAGCAAGACCTGGTGCAAGGAGAGAAATGCTTGAGACATACATAAAGAGGCTCAAGGATCTGGAAGAGATAGCAATGTCATTTGAAGGTGTAACAAAGGCATATGCAATTCAGGCAGGTCGTGAACTGAGAGTTATTGTTGAAGGAAGTATGGTAAGTGATGATCAGGCATATATGTTGTGCAGGGATATTGCAAGAAAGATAGAAAAGGAATTAACATATCCAGGACAGATAAAAGTGACAGTGATAAGAGAGACAAGGGCAGTGGAGTATGCAAAGTAAGGTATATCTTATAGATGGAACATCTTACATACACAGGGCTTACCATGCTGTATCTTCCCTTTCTAATTCAAAAGGTTTTCCTACAAATGCAATATATGTATTTACAAAGATGCTCATAAGGCTTCTTTCTGAAAAAAGACCAGAATACATGGCAGTAGTCCTTGATACAAAAGGAAAGACATTCAGACATGAGATATATTCTGAATACAAAGCAAATAGACCTCCTACGCCAGATGACCTTTCTGTTCAGATTCCAAAAATAAAGGAGATAATAGATAAGCTTGGGATAAAAAGGATAGAAATAGAGGGATATGAAGCAGATGACATAATGGCAACAATAGCAAAGAGATGTGAAAATGAAGGATACAAGGTAGTATTTGTTACAGGAGATAAGGACTTCATCCAGCTTATGACTCCAAATACTGAAATCTGGGACACAATGAAAGACGAACTCAAGACATATGAGAAAGTAAAGGAAAGCTTAGGTTTTGAACCATCAAGATATGTAGATGTCCTTGCACTTGCAGGAGATTCAAGTGACAACATTCCAGGAGTTCCAGGAATAGGAGAAAAGACAGCCATAAGGCTTATAAAGGAATATGGTTCTTTAGAAGGGATATATGAAAACATAAGGAAGATAATAAAGCCAAAGCTTAGAGAAAATCTTATAAAATACAAAGATTCTGCTTTTCTCAGCAAAAGATTAGCAACGATAAAAAGAGACATTCCTCTGGATATAAAGATATCAGAGCTTAAGATAAAAGAGCCAGACAGAGAAGGACTTGTTCAGATATTCAGAGAGCTTGAATTTAGAGAATTTCTGGATAAGTTCATTCAGAGAAAAGAAGAATCTGTTGATTACAGGATATGTAATACAAAAGAAGAGCTTGAAAGGATAGTTTCTGAGATAAAAGAAAAAAAAGAGGTCTCTGTTGATACAGAGACGACAAGTCAAGATCCTTTTAAAGCAAGACTTGTTGGAATATCTCTCTGCTTTGAGGAAAAAAAGGCATATTATCTTCCATTTGGTCATAGCTATATAGGAGAAAAAAAACAGCTCAGTTTTGAAGAAGCAAAACCTCTTTTAAAAGAGATACTTGAGGATGAGAGTATAAAAAAGATAGGACATAACATAAAGTATGATGCAGAGGTCATGAAGTTTCACGGAATAGAGCTTAAAGGAATACATTTTGATACGATGGTTGCATCTTATGTCATAAATCCTGGTCTCAGACAGCACAACCTTGATTATCTCAGTGAATATTATCTTGGACATAAGATGATAGGATACAAGGATGTTGTGGGAAAAGGGATAAAAGATTTCTCTTATGTAACAATTGAAAAGGCAGCAAAATATTCATGTGAAGATGCAGATTATACATTGAGACTGAAAAACATCCTTGAAAAGAAGCTTAAGGAAGATAAAAACGAAGATCTTTTTTATGATCTTGAGATGAAACTTATTCCTGTTCTTATAGACATGGAGATTGCTGGTGTAAAGGTAGACATAGAATTTTTAAAAGAGCTTTCTAAGGAGTTTGAACAGAAGATAAGAAGGCTTGAGGAAGAGATATATAAAGAAGTAGGGATGAGGTTTAACATAAACTCTTCCCAGCAGTTAGGATTTGTGCTCTTTGAAAAGCTTAAGCTTCCAGGACAGAAAAAGACACTTAAGACAAAGAGATACTCTACAGATGTAAGTGTCCTGAAAAAGCTCTGTGCATATAGTCATATTCCCAAGCTTGTTTTAAAATACAGGACGCTTTCAAAACTAAAGTCAACATATCTTGATTCCCTTATAAGAATGGCAGATCCAAAGACACAAAGGATCCACACCTCATATAACCAGACAGTTACGGCTACAGGAAGACTTAGCAGCAGTGAACCTAATCTTCAGAATATTCCTATAAGAGATCCTGAAGGAAGAAAGATAAGGAGAGGATTTATTGCAGATGACGGCTATCTTCTCCTTTCAGCAGACTACAGCCAGATAGAACTAAGGGTATTTGCTCATTATTCAGAAGATCCTGTCCTTGTTGATGCATTTATAAAAGGAGAGGACATACACAGAAGAACAGCAATGGAGATACTGAATAAAAAGGAAGATGAGATTACTGATGAGGACAGAAGAATAGCAAAGACGATAAACTTTGGAATAATATATGGAATGGGACCAAAAAGACTGAGTGAAGAACTTGAGATAGATTATCAGAAAGCAAAGCAGTATATTGACAGATATTTTGAAAGATACAGAGGAGTTGCAAAATATAGGGAAAAGATTTTGGAATTTGCAAGAAAAAATGGATATGTCACAACACTTTTTGGAAGAAGAAGATATATTCCTGATATAAACAGTGATAATCAGAAGATAAGATCAGAGGCAGAAAGGATAGCTATAAATACTCCTATACAAGGGACAGCAGCAGATCTCATAAAAAAAGCCATGATAAAAATCCATGAAAGACTGAAAAAAGAAAGTCCTTCCACAAAGATGATAATTCAAGTACATGATGAGCTTCTTTTTGAAGTTCCAGAAGAGGAACTTTCAAAAGTAAAAGAGATAATAAAGGATGAGATGGAAGGAGTTTATTCCCTAAAAGTTCCTCTGAAGGTAGACATAAATGTAGGAAGGAACTGGGATGAAGCTCACTGATCCAAGGATATTTGGTCCTGTCCCTTCAAGAAGGCTTGGACTTTCATTAGGAGTAGATCTTCTTCCATTTAAGACATGCACATATGACTGTATATATTGCCAGCTTGGAAGGACTACTTGTAAGACTGTTGAGTGTAAAGATTTTTTTGAGGTCTCAGAGATAGTAGCCCAGCTAAAAGAAAGACTTGGAAGGATTAAGCCTGATGTAATAACATTTTCTGGTTCTGGAGAGCCAACACTCTATTCTAAGATAGATCTTCTTGTAAAAAAGATAAAGGAGATTTCAGACATAAAAATAGCTCTTCTTACAAATGGTTCTCTTTTCTGGAAAGAAGAAATAAGAAAAAAAGTCCTGGACATAGACATAATCCTTCCTACTTTAAGTTCTGTCTCAGAGGATATATTCAGAAAGATCCACAGACCACATCCTTCTCTTAGCATTTCAAAGATAACAGAAGGACTTTTAAGACTAAGAGAAGAATATCAGGGAAAGATCTATCTGGAACTTTTTTTTGTCAAAGGAATAAATGACAATGACAAAGAGGTATATCTTCTGAAAAAGACTGTAGAAAGACTGTGTCCTGACAAGATCCAGATAAATACTGCTGTAAGACCTCCTTCTGAAAGTTGGGTATCAGCTGTGGAAAGTAAAAGGCTAAGAGAGATAAAAGAGGCTTTTGGAAGAAATGCAGAAGTCATTTCAGAAAGAACAAAGTTTTCTGTAAAGGGAATGTCTGATATATTAGAGATGGCAAAAAGAAGACCTATAAGGAAAACAGATGTTGCAAATCTTTTAGGAATAAGTATAAAAGAAGCTGAGGCTATGTTAAAAGGTCTGGAAATAAAAGGAGAGATTTTTGGGTATAAATATCAGGGAGAAATATATTACAGAGGAAGAAAAGATGGGGAATAAGTTTTATGTAGGAATAGATGTAGGTTCTGTAAGTGTAAACTGTGCAGTAATAGATGAAGATGAAAAGATAATATATGAGGCACCATACAGGAGACATTTTGGAAAAGTAGAGGATGTCGTATTTGAAACAGTAAAAGAGGTTTATGAAAGATTCGGGAAAGAGAACATAAAAGCAGTGTCTTTTACAGGAAGTCATGGAAAGAAGATAAGTGAAAGGATAGGTGCATACTATGAATTTGACACGATAAGTCAGGTAATAGGAGCTCTTAAGGTTGTTCCAGATGTAAGGACTATTATATCCATGGGTGGACAGGATACAGAACTTTTTCAGATAAGTCATTCTGATTCTGGATGGGAACTTGAATATTTTAATACAAACGGACCATGTGCTTCAGGAACAGGTTCATTTATTGATCAGCAAGCCCAAAGACTTGCAACATCAATTTATTCTGAGAATGTAAAGATATCTCAGGAAGAGATAGACAGAGTTCTTGAGGATTTTATAAATCTTGGTCTTAAAAGTGATAGACCTGCAAATGTTGCATGCAGATGCACTGTTTTTACAAAATCAGACATGATTCATCTTCAAAACAAAGGAGAAAAGCTTGAAGACATCATATATGGACTTCATGTAGGAAATGCAAGGAATTACATAAGCACGATCGTTGGAACAAGAAAGCTTGAAGAGCCAATAATATTTATTGGAGGTCTTTCACTTAACAAACTTCAGGTAAAGGCATTTAAACAGTATTTTCCAAATCTTATTGTTCCACCATATAGTACTTCTATTGGTGCTATTGGTGTTGCTGTTCAGGCATTAAGGGCTGAAAAAGAAGGAAAAAAACAGAAGACATTTGATCTGAAAAAGCTGGATCTTTTAAGAAAAGAAAGCAAAAAAGAAAAGATTCCTACTGCACCAAAACTAAAGCTAAGGCTTACCCATTTTCCAGAAAAGGATCAGATAACCTTAAAGCCTATAAAAGGAAAAGAAAGGGTATATATTGGAATAGACATAGGTTCTACGACGACAAAATATGCTGTAATAAACGAAAAAAGAGAGATTGTTCACAAGTGTTATGTCCCAACAAAAGGAAGACCAATAGAAGTAACACAGTATCTTCTTAGAGTAATAAAAGAACAGATAGGAGACAGGATAGAAATTGCAGGAGTTGCAACAACAGGATCAGGAAGGAATGTTGTTGGAGACTTCCTGAATGCTGACCTCATAATAGACGAGATTACAGCACATGCAAGAGGTGCAGTAGAAATAGATCCTGAGGTAGATACTATCTTTGAGATAGGAGGACAAGATTCAAAATATATCTTTATACAAAACAGGAACCCACTTGATTTTGACATGAACAAGGTATGTGCAGCAGGAACAGGTAGTTTCCTTCATGAACTTGCAAACAAGTATGGAATAAACATTGTTGGTGAGTTTCAGGAGATTGCCATGTCTTCTGATCACCCTGTAAGACTTACAGAAAGATGCACAGTATTTATGGAATCAGATCTTGTCTCATATCACCAAAAAGGTGTTGATATAAAAGATCTTATGGCAGGACTTTGCTATGCAATTGTTCACAATTATCTTAACAGAGTTGTTGGAAAAAGAAAGATTGGAAAAAGGATAATGTTTCTTGGAGGTCCTTCATTAAATAAAGCAGTTGTTGCTGCATTTGAAAATGTCCTTGGAAGAGAGATCATTGTTCCTCCTCACAGAGAGGTCCTTGGTGCATATGGTGCTGCAATAAGTGTTCAGGAGAAGATGGAGCAGGAAGGAGTAAAAAAGAGTATGTTTAGAGGGCTTGAAAGTGCTATAAATGACAGACTTGAATATGAAGAAAGGATCTGTAATGGCTGTTCTAATCAGTGTAAACTAAAGGTATATGACTTTGGTGGAAGGAAAAGCATATGGGGAGGAGAATGTGGAAGATATGAAACAACAAGGACAAGATGGGAAAAAAGAGAAAACTATTTTGCTTTAAGACAAAAAATCTGGGAATCTTACATGAAGAAGGTATGTATAGAGGTTGGAGAAGAACCAATAATGGAATTTAATGGAAGACCTACTGTTGGTCTTCTGAGGGCTCTTTATATGCATCATGTAGGAATACTATGGGCTTATTTCTTTTACAAGCTTGGATTTCAGCCAGTTATAACTCCTCAAACAGATTCCCGAATCTCTAAGATTGGAATAGAATCAGTGGTTGTAGAGACATGTTATCCAGTAAAGATATCTCATGGACACATGAAGCATATCTTAGGAAAAACAAAATGGCTTTTTCTTCCACATATGATAAACATGCCAACACCAGATCCAAAAGAGGTTGGATTTTATTGTCCAATGGTCCAGAGCAATTCATATGTGCTTATGTCTGCATTTGAGATAGAAAGAGATAGAGTCTTAGATCCTACTGTTCATCTGAAATATGACATAGATGAGCTTTCAGTAGAGCTTCATGAACAGATAGGAGAAAAGCTTTCAGTAACAAGAAAACAGATAAAAGAAGCACTTGAATATGCAATAGAAAAGCAGAATCAGTTTCAAAATGAGCTATATGAACATGGAAGAAGGATATTGAGTAAGATAGGATCAGATGAACATGTGCTCATTGTCACAGGAAGACCATATAATCTTTATGACGAAAGGCTTAATCTTAGACTTGGACAGAATCTTTCAAAGATAGGATTTAATGCAATTCCTATGGACTTTATTGACCTTTCAGAAATAGACCTTTCTGACTTCTCATGCATGTATTGGGGATTTGGATCAAGGATACTTCGTGCAGCAAGACTTATAAGCATGAAACCAAACTACTTTGGTCTTCATCTTACAAACTTTAGCTGTGGTGCAGATTCATTTATAGAACACTTCTACAAGTACATAATGGGAGATAAGCCTTATCTTATACTTGAACTTGATGAACACAGTGCTCATGCCGGTGTCATGACAAGGCTTGAAGCATACAGAAATGTAATTGATAATGCAATGGAACAGATTAAGGAAAAATCTTTTGTAAAGGCTGCATAAAGATGGGAAAGGTAGTAAAGTTTAATTCCATTGTCCAAAGCATAGGAAAGTTCAATGTAAAAGACAGAATACTTCTTATACCTGAGATGAACAGGATAGGATCTCATCTGCTTGCAGCTGTATTCAGGAGTTTTGGAATAAATGCTCTTGTTATGGAGACATACAAAGGACTTGATCTTGGAAAGGAATATACCTCTGGAAAGGAATGTTTTCCATGTCAGATAACAACAGGAGACATACTTTATTTCTTGAAAAAGGAAAAAGAAAGACTGAAAGATAGGTTTGATCCAGAAAGATATGTCTATTTTATGCCAGAATCAAATGGTCCATGCAGATTTGGGATGTATAATAAATTTCAGAAGATTGTCCTTTCCTCATTTCCTGAATTTAAAGACATAAAGATTGCAACACTTTCTACTTCAGATGGATATTCTCTTGATGGTCTTATTGAAAAAGAAAGAGTAAAGGATCTGAGAAAGGTATCTTACTGGTCAATAGTCATTGGGGATATACTTGACAGGCTGCTCTGGAGGATAAGACCATATGAAAAAGAAGAAGGAATGGCAGATAATTTTATAGAAGATGCAATGCACAGGATGGAAGATGCATTTGAAAGATATGGAAAAAAGAAGGATCTTGAAAGGATAATGGATCAGCTTGATCAGATAATTATGGAAGCAAGGGAGATAATAGATCCATCTGTTCCAGAAAAGCCAAAGATAGGAATTGTTGGAGAGATATATGTAAGGTGTCATGTCTATGCAAATCAGCATATAATAAAGCTTATAGAAAAGTATGGTGGAGAAGCAGTAAATGCATCAGTATCTGAATGGATAAACTATACTACATATGACCGCCTTAGAGATGCAAAGATAGGATTCAGGATGAGTCTGAAACTTTGGAGAATAAAAAAGCTGAAGGAATACATAAAAGAGATAATGCATTACAGATCAGAGCTTTTTTATCAGGAATGGATGCAGGATAAGATTTACAAAAGAGCAAGATCAATCATTGACATAAAAGAAGATCACAAGATTGGGCATCTTGAAGAAATACTTAAAAAAGAAAAGATCTTTTCATTTGATACAGGAACAGAGGCATGTCTGAGTATTCCTTCAGTTATAAATTACATAAAAGAAGGATTTGATGGAGTTGTAAATGTATATCCTTTTACATGTATGCCAAGCACTATTACATCTGCTGTTATAAGACCAATCGTCTCAAAACTCAGGATTCCATATCTTGACGCACCTTATGACGCATCTGTCCAGCCAGGAAGGGAATCTGCTGTAAGGACATTTATGTATCAGGCATGGCAGCATTTCAAGAAAAGATCCCGACATTGATGCTCATAAATGCTATAGAAAAGGAAGAGATAAGGATTGCAATAATAAGGAATGGAAGGCTTGATGAATTTTACATAGAAACATCTACTTCAGAAGATAGGGTAGGAAACATATACATTGGAATTGTTGAAAATGTAGAGCCATCTCTTCAGGCATGTTTTGTAAATTTTGGTGCAGAAAAAAACGGTTTTCTTCCAATAGATGAGATCCATCCAAGCTATTACTTAGAACCACATCCTCCTGGAAGATATCCTCCTATAGAAAAGGTCATAAAAAAAGGGCAGATCCTCCTTGTTCAGGTTACAAAGGAGATGCCAGGACAGAAAGGACCTCAGCTTACTACATATCTTTCCATTGCAGGAAGGTATCTTGTCCTTATGCCAAGCGGATCAAAGGGAATATCAAGGAAGATAGAAGATGAGGAAGAAAGAAGAAGGCTTATGAGGATAATGGAAGAGCTGAAAGTTCCAGAAGGTATGGGATATATTATAAGAAGTGCTGCTTTTGGACAGAGCAAAAAGGAGATTGCAAGAGATCTTTCAAGGCTTTTAAGAATATGGAAGAGGATAAAGAGAGAGGCAAAAAGGGCTCCTGTCCCTTCCTTGATTCACAGAGAACAGGACATATGCCTTAGAGTTATAAGGGATTACTTTACTGGTGAGATAGCTGAGATATGGATAGATGATCCAGAGATATATCATGAAGTAAAGAATTACATGAAGATAATTTCTCCAAGATATCAGAACAGGGTAAAGTTTTTTAAAGCAGAAGATGTTCCAATATTTGCATACTTTGGAATAGAAGAACAGATAGAGAACATATACAGTAACAGGGTCCCTCTCAGATCAGGTGGATATATCGTAATACAGCAGACAGAAGCACTTATTGCAATAGATGTAAATTCTGGTTCAGCAAAAGGAAAAGATCCTGAAACAATGGCATTCAGGATAAACATGGAAGCAGCAGAAGAGATAGCAAGACAGTTAAGACTCAGAGACATTGGAGGTCCTGTTGTCATAGACTTTATAGACATGAAGGATGAAAGGCACATAAGGCAGGTGGAAAAAAGCCTGAAAGAGGCAATGAAAAGGGATAGGGCAAAAAGTGTTGTTCTCAACATATCAAAACTTGGACTCCTTGAGCTTTCAAGACAGAGGATAAGACAGCCTGTTGAGATGAAGTCATACAGGATATGTGAATACTGTGGTGGAAGAGGTCTTGTTCAGACTGTTGAATCTTCTGCCGTATCTTTTTTGAGGAAGATAAAGATTCTTGTTCATAAAAGAGGACTAAAACAGATAAAAGGAAAGCTTCCAATGGATGTTGCAACATATATACTTAACAGAAAAAAGGAGGAGCTTTTAAGACTTGAATCAAAATATGGAATAAACATAACGGTTGAGCCAGATCCAATGCTTCCTCCTGGTGGAGGAAAGATAGAGCTTATCAGCTAAGAGAAAGGATTTCTGCTATCTTTTCTGCACATTCTTTTATAAATCCCTCATAGTCTTTTTCTTTATCCCTTTTTGGTCTTATCTTTATTGGGAAGTTCTTCAGCTCTTCTTTTGGTCTTACTTCATATTCATCAGGGAATCTGTCTTCAAAATACATCCTCTGAAATGATACAAATTTAAGCATATGAGCAGTGGAATTAAGGATTGCTATTTCTGACTTACCTATGTATCCTTTCTCCTTTGCTCTTATAAGTCCGGCAAGTGATTCTCCACCTTGAGTGCAGACAATATTTCCATTCCTGTTTGCTATTATCATACAGTCCATTATCTCCTGTTCTTTTACCTGAACGACAAAGAACCTCTTTTCTCCACATATCTCATCATACTCCTTTACAAGCTCTATTACTCTTGGCATTGAGACAGGATTTCCTATCATTGCTGCCTGTGCAACACTTGGTCTTACTTTTACAGGCTGAAATCTTCTCTTTCCTTCCTTCTGCATATAATACCTAAACACTGGATCAGCGTGATCTGACTGAACACCGATTATCTTTGGAAGTTCATCTATTATTCCTGCCTTATAAAACTTCAAAAAACCATTCATTATAGCTGTTATATTTCCTGCATTTCCTATTGGGACAACAACAGCCTTTCCTTTCATGTCATATGAGAACTGCTGAGCTATTTCATAAGAAAAAGATTCTTGTCCTAAGATCCTCCAGCTATTTTTGGAATTTAGCAATGCCACATCATATCTTTCTGAAAGGTATTCAACAATCTTCATACAGTCATCAAATACACCAGGAACCTCAAGGACCTTTGCTCCATGTCCAAGAGGCTGAGAGAGCTGTTCAGGTGTAACTTTTCCTTCTGGAAGTATGACTGCAGATCTTATGTCTTCTGAAAGATATGAGCTATAAAGAGCTGCAGAAGCTGATGTATCTCCTGTAGATGCACATATTGCTATAATCTTTTTTCCTTTTTCCTTTGAAAGATAATTTATATAACTTAAAGCACAAGCCATTCCCCTGTCTTTAAAAGAAGCACTTGGATTTAGCCCTTCATACTTAAAGAAAAATTCTAATCCAACGATATCTTTAAGTCTTTTGCTTGCATTGACTATAGGTGTATGTCCCTCACCAAGATAGATTATATGACTGAGAGGAATTACAGGAGCAATAAATTCATAAAAAAGAAAGATCCCACTTAGAGGTAAAAGATTAAGGATCTTTCTATAGTCAAAGATCTTCCTCCACCTTTTTCCATCAATCTTCTCTAAAAGGGGATTTTCAAGATAAAGAAGAAGAACTCCTCCACATTCTGGACATACATATAAAAGATTTTCAATACTGAACTGATTCTTACAAGAAAGACACCTATAAAACATCCTTCCAGAAGGACTTGGGACAAGATAATCCTTTATGTCCTCTGGAAATTCTTTATTCTTCATCTTCTTTCTCCACATAGCTTCCTGTAAGCCTGTCAGCAAGGACAAGAAGGTCCTTTTCTACCATGTTATCTGTTCTTATTTCACTGAAAGGAATAGCATATTCCCTTCCAGAAGACACAGCAGGCATAAGTCTTGATGCTCCTGCCTTCAAGTATCTTGCAACATTGTATGCCATCCTCTGAGCAAGTGTTATGTCCTGGTTGTTTGGTGCAGCTCCTCTTATATCCCTTGAAAATGGCTCACATATTACCCTCTTTTTTATCTCTCCTCCTTTTTCAAGAAGCTCCTTATAGAAGTATTCTGCTGCATTCATATTTATTCCTTTTTTCCTTCTTTCTTCTCTCTTATATCCTTCTGCAACAACAATAACACAACCATCCTCTTTTCTGTTTATTGCCTCTACCACTTTTTTATGATCAATTTTGCTGTTTGGAAGGACTGCAAGATGTGCTCTTGCACCAAGACAGCTGTGAAGTGCATGAAAACCACTGTCTGCTCCCATCATCTCTATGATATATACCCTTTTATGTGTCCTTGCATCTGCAAGATACCTTCTTATCTTTTCTGCTCCCATCTCAATTCCTGTATTTTCTCCAATGCATTCTGTTCCAGCAATGTCACTGTCAATAGTAACTGGAATAAAAAATACCTGTATTGATGTAGGAATGAGATCACAAAGTGCTTTTATTCCTTTAAATGTCCCATTTCCACCAATTGCAATAATTGCCTTTACTTTCCTCTTCTTTATCGTCTCTGCAGCCTTTTTCTGAAGCTCTTTCTTTTTAAAGTCAGGAAATCTTTCTCCTCTGAGAAGTGCACCTCTTGCTTCTGAAAGTGGTGCTGCATGTATTACTCCTGGTATATGATCAAGTTTTTTGTAAAGTTCTGGATCATATACAAGCCTTACAAAATCTTCATCCTTTCCACTTACAAGTGACCTGAATCCTTCACGCGTTGCATATACCTTTCTTCCCATGTTTTCAAGATGGTATGTAATAAAAGCAGTAACAGGATTGTATCCAGGAGCACATCCTCCTTCCTGGATAAGAAGGACATCAATTTCACTGAACATCCTTCTGTATTCAAGTTCTGTCCTTTTCATGTGAGAACATATCCTTGCAGCTACCTTTACCCTTGCTATGAGTTCATCAGGATCAACAGGCTTTGTAAGATAATCATCTGCCCCTTCACTCATACACCTTATCTTCTCATCCTTTCCTTTTCTGTCACTTACAATTATCACATATATCTCAGAAAGAGCTGGATCTGAACTATTTTTCAGCTTTTTGCACAGCTCAATTCCATTTATATCAGGTGCATTTATGTCTGAGACAATGATGTCTGGAGGAGATTCTTGGATCTTTTCCAGAGCATCTTTTCCACTTCTTACACCTTCTATTTCAAGATCTTCCAATGTAGAAAGAAGTCTTATATATAGATTCCTGTCTTCGTCTTTTTCTTCCACTACCAGAACCTTTATCTTATCCTCTATCATAACCTTTCTCCTGCTTGTTTTTTTATCTGCTTTGCTCTTTTATATGCTTCTTCTATAGCATGAGATATTATATCCCTTAGCCCTTCTTTTTCAAATACAGAAAGACCTGCTTCTGTCGTTCCTTTTGGAGATGTTACCATCTTCCTCAATTCAGAAATAGACCTTCCTGACTCCTTGGCAAGATATGCTGAACCAAGAAATGTTTGAATGACGAGCTTTTTTGCATCTTCTTCCCCAATCCCTATCCTCATTGCAGCCTCCACCATGTATTCCATTATCCTGAATACATATCCTGGTCCACTTCCTGAAACTGCTGTAATTGCATCTATAAGCTCCTCTTCTACTTCTATAATCTCCCCTACTGCTCCAAATATCTTTCTTACAATCTTCTTATGCATCTCCTTTATATTTCTTCCATACGATATCCCACTTATCCCTTTTTGAACAAGTGCTGGAGTATTTGGCATAACTCTGACTGTTGGAATCTGTTTTCCTATTTTATTTATTATTGCATCTGTAGGAATTCCTGCAGCTATTGAAACAAGAAGCTGACTCTCTTTAAGACATCCTTTTATCTCATCTAACAGATCATACATGTCTTGAGGCTTTACACAGATGAGTATGACTTCTGAATTTTTTACAAGATCTGCATTGGAATTTGCTTCCTTAAGACCAAATCTCTTGCTTACAGAACTTAACTTCTCCTTTATTTTATCAAAGACAATGATCTGATCCTTTTTATACACACCATTTTCTAAGATACCTCTTATAAGAGCCTCTCCCATATTTCCTGTTCCAATAAATCCTATCTTTTCCATGAAAAATCCCCTTTTTATTATTTTTTATAGCTCTTCTATATGTCAAGAAAAATCAGTTCTACTACTTGACCTGTAAGAGATATTTGATTAATTAGGATCAAAAAATTAAAAAAGGAGAGGGGACATTAAAAGAGAACAGTGGAAGAGCAGATTAGGTTTTGTTCTTGCATCTGTTGGTTCTGCTATTGGACTTGGAAACATATGGAGATTTAGCTATATGGCATACAGCCATGGTGGAGGAGCCTTTCTTATCCCTTATGTATTTGCTCTTTTTACAGTTGGAATTCCTCTTCTTATTCTGGAATATGGAATAGGTCATGAAAGGATAGGCTCTGCTCCCCTTGCATATCATAAAATCAGACCAAAGTGGGAGTGGATAGGATGGTGGGCTGTAATGTTTGTAATGTTTGGGATATCTCTTTATTATACAGTAATCATTGCATGGTGCTTTGATTATTTTTGTCTTTCATTCAGTCTTGGATGGGGAAAGGATCCTGATACATTCTTCTTTAAGAAATTTCTTGCACTAAGCAGCAGCCCTTCACACATAGGACAGATAAGAACTCCTATCCTTCTTGGTCTTATAATTGTCTGGTTTTTAAACTGGCTGATTATATATAGAGGTGTTCAAAGGGGTGTTGAACTTGCAAACAAGATATTTATGCCAGTCCTTTTTCTTCTTACAGCAATCCTTGTATTCTGGTCACTTAAGCTTGATGGAGCCCTTTTAGGAATAAAGGCATATCTTAAGCCAGACTTCAAAAAACTTCTTGAGCCAGCAGTATGGATAGATGCGTTCAGTCAGGTATTTTTTAGCCTGAGTATAGGATTTGGGATAATGATAACATATGCAAGCTATCTCCCTGCAAAAGCAAACATAACAAAATACTCCATCATTACTGCACTTATGGACAGCGGATATGCAGTATTTGCTGGATTTGCAGTATTTGCTGTTCTTGGATTTATGGCAAAGTCACAAAATGTTTCTATATCAGAAGTAATTACTCACAGCATCGGTCTTGCATTTGTCGTATATCCAAAAGCACTTAGTCTTATACCATTTGGAAGGCTTTTTGGAGCAATATTTTTCCTTTGTCTTTGTGTTGCTGGAATCTCTTCCTCAATATCAATAATAGAAGCATTCACAGCAGCAATGATGGACAAATTTGGAGCAGAAAGAAGAAAGGTCGTTACGATACTCTGTGTCCTGGGATTTCTTCTTTCAATAATATTTACATCTCAGGCAGGTCTTCACTGGATAAGCATACTTGATCACTTTATCACAAACTATGGGCTTGTTGCTGTAGGAATACTTGAATGCATACTTGTTGGATGGCTTTTTAACATAGAGATCCTGAGAAGACACATAAACAGGGTATCTTCTGTAAAAGTTGGGATATGGTGGAATGGTCTTATAAGATACTTTGTTCCATTTGTCCTTGGAACAATCCTCATAGGAAACATCTATAATGAGATACTTCATCCATATGGTGGATATTCCTGGGCAGCTCTTATCCTTATAGGAAGAGACTGGCTTATTCTTACATTTATTGCTGCATACATCATATCTGAAAGACCATGGAAGACAGAAAAACCTCTTATAAAAGGAAGGGGAGAATTAAGCTGACATACTGATCATCTCACTTCTTACTTTTTCCATAAGCCTTTCCACATCCCTCTTTCTGTATCCTTTTACGGATACAGGCTTTCCTATAAAAAGGACATAATTTCCTTTTTTCATGGTCCATGATCCTTTTGGTGCAATCTCGTGCGTTCCTTTTATATAAAGGGGAACAATGTCACAGCCTGATTTCAGTGCAAGATAAAATCCACCTTTTTTGAATGGAAGGAGTCTTCCATCAGGACTTCTTGTCCCTTCTGGAAATATAAGGACAGATGAACCATTTTTTATCTTTTCTAATGCCAGATTCAGCTGTCTTAAAGAATTTTTTGGATTCTCTCTTTCTATATCCATATATCCTGCCCTTTTCATTGCAGGACCAAGTATAGGGATCTTCATAAGCTCTTTTTTCATTATGAACCTGAAGTCAGCTGGAAGATTTGCAAGAAGGACAAATATGTCCACAAAGCTCTGATGATTACACATAAATATATAGTTCTTTTTTGGATCAATGTTCTCTTTTCCTACTGTTTTCCCTTTTATTCCTGCAACTGAAAGTATGATCTTTGCCCATGGAATTGCTGCAAAGAGTCTCACAAGTCTTCCATCTCTGTCAAAAAGAGAAAGGATAAATCCCCATATACAGAAAAAGATCGTATGAAAAGCTATAAAAAGATTCAGCCAAAATGCTCTAAACATCTTTTTTTATCTTTTCCCAAACAGAATCCATCTGTTCCAGTGTGGCAGATTCAAGAGAAAGACCTCTTTTTTTAAGTTCTTCTTCCATCTTTTTAAATCTCTCAACAAATTTTCTGTTTGCCTCCCTGAGGATCTGCTCAGCATTAAGTTTCCAATGTCTTGAAAGGTTTACAATGCTGAATAGAAGATCTCCTATCTCCTCCTTTACCCTTTCTTTATCCTCAGATTCTATTGCTTCTTCAAGCTCTCTGAACTCCTCCTTTACTTTTTCCCATATTCCTTTCTTATCTTTCCAGTCAAAACCGAATCTTGCTGCTTTCTCACTCAGTTTTTGTGCTCTAAGAAGAGCTGGCAGACAGAGTGGAATATCTTCCAGAGGATGCTTTTCTGAACCCTTCTTTTCCTTTTCCTTTATCCTTGCCCAGTTTTTTAGAACTTCTTCAGCATCTTTTACTTTCACATCTCCAAATACATGAGGATGCCTTCTTATCATCTTTTCTTTTATAAGCCTGAAGACATCAAGAAGACTGAATTCTCCTTTTTCTTTTGCAAGATGAGATAGAAATATTATCTGAAAAAACAGATCACCAAGCTCTTCACATAGTGCCTTAGAATCCTTTTTTTCTACAGCATCAACAACCTCATATGCTTCTTCAAGAAGATATTCTTTTACAGTATCTGGTGTCTGTTTTTTATCCCATGGACAACCATCTTTCCCTCTTAGTCTCTCCATTATGTGAACAAGAGCAAGAAGTTCATTACAGATCTTTTCCATAGCTTTTCTCCTATCTTAAAATCTCTTTTTTCAGCCTTTCCATATCTGAAAAAATCCTTTTTTTGAATCTTTTAAATGATGGAGACACAGGAATAATAATCTTTTGATATGTCTTTACGATTATAGGAACAAGCTTTGATTCTGCAATAATTGGAGTCTTTGAAAAAAAAGAAAAAGTAAGGATTATTACAAGATAAACAATGATCAATGACTTTACAAGACCAACAAAAGATCCAAGAATTCTGCTTATCTTTCCTGAAGGTCCTCCTTCTGTAAACAAACTCCTTATAGCCCAGGCTATTATGGAACATACAGTCAGACTGAAAAAAAACAGAAGGAAGAAGCTAAAAAGAGGAAGAGATTTTATTCTTGGAAGAAAAAAAGAAAGATATCTTGTGGCCTGAGGCTGATAATAATTTGCAAAACATATGCTTATGATTACATTTATCAGAGAAATAAACTCCCTTAAAAATCCTTTAACTGCCCCTCTTATAACAGATATAACGAGAAAACAGATTATTGTTATATCCAAAAGGTTCATTTGGTTCATCAATCTTTTCTTTAATCCATTTAGCAAGTGCAAGTCAACTGTTTACAAAAGGGTGAAAATTTCTTAAATAAACAAAAAAAGGGCGGTTAACTCAGTGGAAGAGTGCCATCCTCACAAGGTGGAAGTCGTGGGTTCGAATCCCACACCGCCCATTTTTTTTGGACATGAAAACATATCTTATTACAGGTGGAGCTGGATTCATAGGAAGTAATCTCGTAATTCTTGCAAGAAGGAAAGGTATCCGTGTAATAAATCTTGATCTTCTTACATATGCTGGAAATCTAAGGAATCTTGATCCTATAAAAGACGATCCTGAGCATATATTTATAAAAGGAGACATAGGAGACAGGAAACTCGTAAGAGAAATCCTAAAGAAATATAATCCAGAATGTGTAATAAACCTTGCAGCTGAATCCCATGTAGATCGTTCAATAGAGGATCCTGAAAAGTTTATAAAGACAAACATACTTGGAACATTTCATCTCCTTGATGAATGTTACAGATACTGGCTTCATCTTGAAGATAAAAAAAAGGAAAGGTTTCGTTTTCTTCATGTATCAACTGATGAGGTATATGGATCACTTGATCCAGATGATCCTCCCTTTACAGAAAATTCACGTTATGCACCAAACAGTCCATATTCTGCATCAAAGGCAGCAGCAGATCATCTCGTAAGGGCATATAACAGGACATATGGATTTCCTTCAATAATAACAAACTGTTCAAACAATTATGGACCAAGACAATTTCCAGAAAAGCTTATTCCTCTTATGATACTTAATGCTATTGAAGGAAAGCCTTTGCCTATATATGGTGATGGAATGAACATAAGAGATTGGATATATGTAGAAGATCACTGTGAAGCACTTCTTCTTGTTGCAGAAAAAGGGATTCCTGGAGAGGTTTACAATATTGGAGGAAGGTGTGAAAAGACAAATCTGGAAATTGTAAAAACAATATGCAGGATAATTGATGAGATCTGTCCTGAAAAAGCACCTCATGAATCACTTATCAGATTTGTAAAAGACAGACCAGGTCATGACAGACGCTATGCAATAGACTGCTCAAAGATAGAAAAAGAACTTGGATGGAAACCAAAAGAGACACTTGAAACAGGACTCAGAAAGACAGTTGAGTGGTATCTGAAAAATCCTGATTGGGTAAGAAGTGTAAAGACAGGAGAATATAAGGATTGGATGAAGAGACATTATGGATTGGAGATATAGGGATGGGATGGAAGGGTATTGTCCTTGCTGGAGGTCTTGGAACAAGACTTTATCCAGCAACACTCGTAGTAAACAAACAGCTTCTTCCAGTATATGACAAGCCAATGATTTATTATCCTATATCTGTCCTTATGCTTGCTGGAATAAGGGATATACTTATAATTTCTACACCAGAAGCACTTCCAAGATTTCGCTCACTTCTTGGAGATGGAAAGAGGATAGGAGTAAGATTCAGTTATGCAGAACAGCCTCGTCCAGAAGGTATTGCACAGGCATTCCTTATTGGAAGAGAATTCATAGGAAAAGATAATGTATGTCTTATTCTTGGTGATAACATATTTTATGGAAGAGGATTTAGGGAGCTTCTCAGAAAAGCCATAGAAAGAAAAGAAGGAGGAACTGTATTTGCTTATCCTGTAAAAGATCCGGAAAGATATGGGGTGGTTGAATTTGATAAAGATGGAAAGGTCATAAGTATTGAAGAAAAGCCAAAAAAACCAAAATCAAACTTTGCTGTTACAGGTCTTTATTTTTATGACAACGAAGTAATAGACATTGCTTCAAGACTTAAGCCTTCAAAAAGAGGAGAACTTGAAATAACAGATGTGAATCTTGCTTATCTGAAAAAGGGAAAGCTGTATGTGGAGATCTTGGGAAGAGGATTTGCATGGCTTGATACAGGAACACATGAAAGCCTTCTTGAGGCATCTCTATTTGTAGAGACAATAGAAAAAAGACAGGGAATGAAGATTGGATGTATAGAGGAAGTTGCATATCGCATGGGATACATAGACAAAAAACAGCTTCTAAAGCTTTCAGCTGATCTAAACAAAAGCAGCTATGGAGAATATCTTAGAAGGATTGCTGAAGAGGCTATCTGATAAGAATTATATGAATGTCCATGACATTTGTCCTTGTTGGTCCTGTAATAAGTAGATCACCTGTCTCTTTAAGAAAATTATATGAATCATTATTCCTCAGATAATCTATTGCACTCATCCCTTTTTCTCTTCCTCTCTTTACTGTATAAGGATCAACAATAGCTCCTGCTGCATCTGTATCTCCATCATTTCCATCTGTCCCTGCACTAAGTATTACCATGTCCCTTTTCAGTCCATCTATCTCTATTGCACAGGCAAGACAGAATTCCAGATTCCTTCCTCCTTTTCCTTTTCCTCTTACTGTTACAGTCGTCTCTCCTCCAGAAATTATACAGCAAGGAGGAGGAATAGGATCTCCTGTTTTCAGGATCTGTTTTGCTATTGCACAGTGCATCTTTGCTATATCCCTTGTTTCACCTTCTATCATGGATGAAAGGATCATTGTATTGTATCCAAGTTCTTTTGCCTTCTTTTCACATGCCTTAAGAGCAATAAGATTGCTTCCAACAATTATATTTTCTACATTCTGAAAGACAGGATCACCAGGCTTTGGTGTTTCAGGAACCTTTCCTTCTATCCCTGCTTTTATGTATTCTATAATAGTTTTTGGAACCTTATCCAAAAGATCATATTTTCTAAGGACTTCAAGTGCATCAGAAAAGCTTGTAGGATCAGGGACAAATGGACCTGACGCTATCATGTCAATCCTGTCTCCTACAACATCAGAAAGCATAAGGTTTATTACTTTTGCAGGATATGAAGCCTTTGCAAGCCTTCCTCCTTTTGAAAGAGAAATATGTTTTCTTACTGTATTTATCTCATCTATTGATGCTCCACACTTTAAAAGAGCTTCTGTAAGAATCCTTTTTTCTTCAAGAGTTATCCCATCTGCTGGAAGAGGAAGAAGGGAAGATCCTCCTCCGGATATAAGTGAAAAAAGAAGATCATCTTTTTTTAAGGATCTTAAAAGTTCAATTATCTTTTTTGTCCCTTTCAGTCCATTTTCATCTGGAACAGGATGTCCTGCTTCTATGACCTCTATATATCTTAGCCTTTCTTTAAAACCATATTTTACAACTATTACCCCTTTTTTTATCCTTTCTCCAAACATATCCTCAATTGCTTTTGCCATAGGTGCTGTTGCTTTACCTGCTCCTATTACATAAATATCCCCAAGATTTTCTATCCTGCTTTCAACAGTCCTTTTTACTGCCTCATAAGGATCAACAGCTTTTATTCCTTCTTTAAATATCTGCTCTGCATGCTCTTTTAGCATCCTCATCTTTTCCTCCTAAATTATCTATTTACAACAATCTTTAACTAAAGTATATAGTTTTTAAACTCAACTTCAGGAGGAGGACATGCACCTGAGAATTATTGGATTTATCATAGGAATTTTTCTTCTTTTTCCTTCAATTTCTCTTTCAGCTGAAAAAGTAAAGATAGCAGTAGTTGACATAAACAGGTGTATAAGAGAGTCTCTTAGAGGAAAAAGGTTATACAGGAGATTGGAAGACAAAAGAGATGTTCTTCAGAAAAAATTGGAGAAAAAAGAGGAGGAGTTAAAAAAATTGCAGGAGGAATTAAAAAAACAGGCTATGCTTTTAAGTCCTGAGGCATTGAGAAAAAAGAGGAAGCTTTTTGAAAGAAAGCAGATAGAATATAGATTCATGTTAGAAGATGCACAGGATGAGCTGAAAGAGGAAGAGACAAAGGGAATTCAGAAACTTTTAAAAGATCTGGAAAAGGTAATTTCTGAGATTGCCAAAAAAGAAGGGTATACTATTGTCCTGGAGAAGTCAAAAGGTGGTGTGATTTATAACAGACCAGCTGTTGATATAACGAAAAAAGTTATAGAAAGATTTGACAGCATGAAATAATGGAGATAAAGCTAAAAGATATTGCAAGACTTGTTGGTGGAAAAATAAAAGGTGATCCTGAGATTATTATAACCGGTGTAAATTCACTTGAGCTTGCAAAAAAAGGAGAAATTTCATTTTTTGCAGACAAAAGATACAGGGATTTTCTTAAAAAAACAGAGGCATCTGCTATTATAGTAAAGGAAGAAACTGAGCTTTTTGATGGTTCACAGATAATTGTTAAAGATCCTGTTGTCAGCTTTGTCAAAGTTGCAAATCTTTTTTATTCTCCTCCAAGAAGATATCCTGGGATAAGTGATAAGGCGTTCATTGGAAAGAATGTAAGGATTGGAAAGGAGGTTTCTATATATCCATTTGTTTACATAGGAGACAATGTTGTTATTGAAGACAGAGTAAACATATTTCCAGGAACATTCATAGGAGACAATGTTGTTATTGGAGAAGGAACAGTAATATATCCAAATGTAACGATACTTGAAAGGACAATTATAGGAAAGAACTGCATAATACATTCTGGAACTGTTATAGGAAGTGATGGATTTGGTTTTGTAAAGGATGGATCAAGGAATCTGAAAGTTCCACAGATGGGATATGTCCAGATTGATGATGATGTAGAAATTGGTGCAAACTGCTGTATTGACAGGGCTACATATGGAAAGACATGGATAAAAAGTGGTGTAAAGACGGACAATATGGTTCACATTGCACATAATGTAACTGTTGGAAAGAATACAATAATTGTTGCACAGGCAGGGATATCTGGAAGTGTTCAGATAGGAGATGAGGTAATAATTGGAGGTCAGGTTGGAATCGTTGATCATATAAGGATAGGAAACAGGGTTATGATTGGGCCACAGTCTGGTGTTGCAAAATCTATTCCTGACGGAAAGGTATTTTCAGGAACACCTGCTATGCCACACAACCTCTTTCTTAAAAGCTCTGTTCTCATTCCAAAGCTTCCAGAGATGAGAGAAAGGATCTTGCAGCTTGAAAAAAGGATAAAAAAGATAGAAGAAAGACTGAAAAAGGAGGAAACATGAAACCACCACTCTATTACAAAGACATAATAAAGCTTCTTCCTCACAGATATCCTTTTCTTCTTATTGACAGGGTCATAGAATTTGAACCAGGAAAAAAGATAGTAGCAATAAAGAATGTGACAATAGATGAGCCATTCTTTCAGGGACATTTTCCAGAAGAGCCAATCATGCCAGGAGTCCTTATAGTAGAGGCAATGGCTCAGGCAGGAGGAATACTTGCAAAGCTTACACTTTCAGAAGGGAAGGAAGAAGAAAAAGGACCTGTTTTTTTTATGTCAATAGATAAGGCAAAATTCAGAAGACCAGTTATTCCAGGAGATCAGATGAGGATTGAGGTAGAAGCCTTAAGGACTGGATCAAGGGTATGGAGGCTTCAGGGAAAGGTATTTGTTGAAGGAAATCTTGTTGCTGAAGCAGTATTTGCAGCAACACTAAAATGAAGATAGATCCAACTGCTATAGTAAGTCCAAAGGCACATATTGAAAAAGATGTCAAGATAGGAGCGTATTCTGTTATAGGAGATGATGTCTTTATTGGAGAAGGAACACTTATAGGGCATCATGTAATAATAGAAGGTCCTACAAGGATTGGAAAAAGAAACATTATATATCCTTTTGCATCAATTGGAACTCCTCCACAGGATATTACTTACAAAGGAGAAAGGACAGAGCTTATCATAGGAGATGAAAACATAATAAGGGAATTTGTAACGATAAACAGGGCAACAACAAAAGAAGAAGGAAAAACCATCATAGGAAACAGAAACTATCTTATGGCATATTCTCATATTGCTCATGATTGCAGGATCGGAAATGAGGTAATACTTGCAAATGCTGCAACACTTGGAGGACATGTAAGGGTAGATGATTTTGCAACAGTTTCTGCATTTGTTGCAGTCCATCAGTTTGTAAGAATTGGTGCATATGCATTTGTTGGTGCAAAGTGTGGAGTAGACAGAGACATCCCTCCATTTATGCTTGCATCTGTTGATGAAACAGGTCCAAGGGCAAAGCTTTTTGGTGTGAATTCTGTTGGACTAAGAAGAAGGGGATTTTCTGAAGAGGTCATAGGGATTTTAAAGAAGGCTTACAGGATCATATGGAGAGAGAATAAGAATCTCAGTAAAGGTATAGAGCAGGTAAAGAAGGAGCTTCCTTCTATTCCAGAAATACAGCTGCTTATAGATTTCCTTAAGTCTTCAAAAAGAGGGATAACAAGATAATGGAAAAGATAGGGATTATTGCAGGTGGAGGAAAATTTCCAATACTTATTGCAAGAGCTGCAAAAAAAAGAGGTCTAAAAGTATTTGCTGTTGCATATGAGGGTGAGGCTGATAAGGAGCTTGAAAAAGAAGTTGATGGAATCTGCTGGCTAAGTCTTGGTCAGTTTGGAGGGCTTATAAGGGCTTTTAAGAAAGAAGGGATAGATAAGGTCATGATGGCAGGGACTATAAAGAAAAGAAGGATGTTTGGTAACATAAAGTTTGATCTTAAAGGGATCTCTGTTCTTGCAAAGATTTCTTTTTTTCATGATGATGGAATACTGAAAACCGTAGCAAATGAACTGCTTAGGGAAGGAATAGAGGTTATAAGTGCTACTGAATTTCTTCCAGAAATTCTTGCTCCAGAAGGATGTCTTACAAAGAGAAAGCCTTCACGGGAAGAGGAGGAAGACATAAGATTTGGCTGGAGAATAGCAAAAAAGATAGGGGAGCTGGATATAGGTCAGTGTGTTGTTGTAAGGAAAAAGACTGTTGTTGCTGTAGAGACAATAGAAGGAACAGATGAGACAATCCTTAGAGGAGGAAGGCTTGCAAAAGAAAAGGCTGTAGTCGTAAAAGTAAGCAAACCTATGCAGGACTTGAGATTTGATCTTCCTGCTGTAGGTCTTTCTACACTGAAGAATATGGCAAAGGTCCGTGCAAGCTGTCTTGCAATAGAGGCAGGAAAGACGATAATCTTTGACAGGGAAGAGATGATTTCATTTGCAAATCAAAACAGGATATCTGTGGTCTCTATAAAGGAGATAGAGTCATGGAAAAACTGAAAGTTGCTGTAATAGGTGTAGGGCATCTTGGAAGATATCATCTTGAAAAATATCTTTCCATGCCTCATGTAGAGCTTATTGGAGTGTGTGATATAAATCCTGAAAGACTGAAAGAGATAACAAAGAAGTATAAGGTAAGAGGATTTCTTGATTATCATGACATAATAGATATGGTTGATGCAGTAAGTATTGCTGTTCCTACAGAGGTTCATTTTGAAGTTGCAATGGATTTTCTTTCAAAAGGAATTCACATACTTATAGAAAAGCCAATAACTTATAATCTAAAAGATGCTGATCTCCTTCTTGAAAAAGCAGAAAAGATGGGTGTAATACTTCAGGTAGGACTTGTAGAAAGATTTAATCCTGCAGTGGTAAAGATGAAATCACTTGTAAAAGACCCAATATTTCTGGAAACACACAGGATGAATCTTTTTACTATAAGAGGAACAGATACAGATGTTGTCCTTGATCTTATGATACATGACATTGACATAGTCCTTGATACTGTATCTGCTGAAGTAGAAGACATACATGCAGTAGGGATGAAGGTAATAACAGACAAGATTGACATTGCAAATGCAAGGATCATTTTTAAGGATGGAACAGCTGCAAATCTTACAGCAAGCAGGGTCTCTGGAAAGATGCTCAGAAAGATCCGTGTATTTCAGCCAGATTCATATATCTCTGCAGATTGTGGAAAAAGAAAACTAACCATTATAAGCCATGACAGGACAAGAAAAGACAAGTATGGTTTTCCAAAGCTTACTTCAGAAAGGATAGAATTTCCTGACAGCGATCCACTTGCTGATGAAATAAGTGCTTTTATAGATGCTGTAAGAGGAAAAAGACCTCCTGTTGTAAGTGGAAAGGAAGGAAGAAAGGCACTTGAAGTTGCTCTTCATATAATTGAAGAGATAAGTCAGAACTCAAAAAAGCTTAATGAGAAATGTCTAAGTCAGTTTTTATAATTGCAGGGGAGGCATCAGGAGATCTTCATGG
>Ga0190367_1000430_pt1 | contig 31038 bp, 31 predicted proteins | sample 4872181011_MG_FD_171838 | JGI IMG/M metagenome (GOLD analysis project Ga0190367, IMG submission 171838) | Hydrothermal vent microbial mat bacterial communities from Southern Trench, Guaymas Basin, Mexico - 4872-18-10-11_MG | ecosystem: Environmental > Aquatic > Marine > Hydrothermal vents >...
ATATGCTGGCGAGGCATGAATGCTGCCTCATACTCATTTCCAATGACTACAGAGCCTTAAGCTACTTGGACCCCAGGATAAGGAGCAGGCTTAGCCTGGTTGAGGTAGAGTTCCCAGCGTACAGGTATGACGAGCTAGTAGACATACTCAGGGACAGGGTTAAGCTATACCTCTTTTCCAGCTTCGTGGACGATAGTTTTAGTTAGGCCCTCGCGGTCAGTTACTCATGCCTAGGCGCAGGCGCGTCCTCCTCGAGAGGAAGGTCAAGCTCAGCGAGCTCGAGCGGGCGTACAGGTTTGAGGTAAACCCGTTAGCGTGCATAGAGACGGCCATAAAACTACAGAGCCATGAGTAAAACTATCGTCCACGAAGCTGGAAAAGAGGTACTGCCTAAGGAACGCTTCCCACAGCTCCATAATCGATCACTTTTAGCAGTCTTTCACGCCGAGTTCTCTTAGAGCATCCACTACATGTTTAGGAGAGCCGTTAATCTCAATGACCTTGAATCTGTTTCCTACCTTCTTTTTTATAACAAGCCTCATTGTGCCCTCCTCACCCTTAAGCATCTTCCTTTTAATAACTTCAAACAAGAGGTTCGCTAATATTTGTAAAATCACTTGATTAATGACATACAACCAAATCTCCGTGTATAGAGCTTCTGCAAGGACCAGAGGTCTTGGGCCTGGCAGCTCTTCAAACTCAACGCCCCTTTCTCTCAGTTTTCCTTTAAGCTCTTCCCATAGAACATCCTTCTCAAGTAAGTAAGGTTCCCTACTCTTTGCCTAGGGAGGGTTGTAACTACAGGGAAGGAGTTTAAGTATACAAAAGGCTGCTGAGGAAGCATCAGGGGAGTGGTAGCGGGGGGTGGATTTGAACCACCGACCTCGGGGTTATGAGCCCCGCGGGATAACCTGGCTTCCCCACCCCGCTTCTCAGTGTAATTAGCTGTTTTCTGTTTATAAACATTATTTCTTCTTTTATGTACTATTTTCTTGTTTTGTGATCAATTATTTAGCCTAGCTTTATTATTTCTCTCTGTTCATTATAGGTTTTTAGTTTCAGCTTTATCTTATGAGTTGTGTTATATTAACATTAATTATCTTAAAAAATAATGATAGGGAAAAGACGTGCTACATTGTTTATCTTCCTAGTCTCCGCTCTCATAACTCCTTCAGCAGTTGGGAGCTCTCTCCTGAGCTACCATGATGGCTGCAAGATGCCCGGTAAGCTTGGGATGTTCGATGTGGAGAGCTTGGAGATAAGTGTCGCTGAGGACCTTAACTACACATTAGTTGTTAAGTTGTGTGAGAGGCAAAGTCCCTTTATAGGACTTCTGAACCCTGAGCCTATCACTCACGGTTTGTGGGTTGATTATGACTCAGATGAGGGAACAGGTGTTTCCTGGCCTGATTACAAAGGTATAGACTACGAGATCTACACTCTCACTGAATGCAACGGAACAAGATGTGTGATCAGGACCTATCTAAGGTTTCTCACCATCAAGAGGTCCGTAACCTTCGTTATAGGGGAAAAGGAGATATGCTGGAGATACTCCGAGAAATATAGCCTGGAGCTACCGACCTTCGTGTTAGATCCAGAGAAGAGTAGGTTTGCTTACATCATGGTAAGCAGCTTTAGGGACGAGATATCTAGGCATGTGAGGAGAGTTACGAACAGGTTGCTGGAGATCAGTGACCCTTGTGAGAAGCTACCGATTGACGTCAAAGGAGTAAGGATACTAACGCTCCATAAGAAGCTCGTAATAAATTACACGTTTTACGGCATTCTACCGAGTTTAAATGAAGGAGGTGTGGTGTGCTGGCTTCCTGCTCTCAGCTTGGATAAAGGGTTGATAGCTCCTATATTCTGGTTGACATCCACGCCGCCCTATAATCTGACAGGAATCATATTCCTAAACTTTACACATGAACCTCTCTATCTAAGTCACCTCTATAAAAACAAGGCTACGTATGAGGTAGACGCATCTAAGTTAAAGATAAGGAACCATACTCTTAGGCTTCTACCTCTCATGGTTTGTCACGTATATGATGTTGTCCCCGACAAAGGCTGGCTATCTTTTAAAAATAAAGTACAAGGATAAATATAAGCGTCATACCTTCAAACTGGGCGATGAAGGAAACTGACCTGAACCGAGAGAAAAATGAGGAAATGCACCTCCTCTGAGCCATTAAAAAGAAAATAAATTTTTAAAAGAGTCTCAACCCTGAAGCATATATTCTACCAGTGAAAGATCCGCCTCAAGATCACTGGTCAATAATGACACTTCTTGGCTTACTTGCGTTAATTCTCTCGTTACAGCTGAACCCATAAGGTCCATCATGACAGATAGTCTTGTTAATGAGAGCAAAAGTTTTAAGTGTGTATCTAGTTTATCCTGAGAGGGAGATAGCTGAACTCCTCTTCTAAACAAATCATAGATCTTTGCCTTCATAACTGCCAACAGTGATAGGTACTCACTGTTTGAGATTTCTCCTCTACTAACCTTATCGTTGATAGCTTTAAACTGTGCAAGGATATTCTTTGCTTCGGTTGTTATGTTAACTGCTGCTTCCTCATATCTTAGGGTAGACTCCATAGTTTCTGTCTCGGTAGCCTCAGGTACGCTTTCCTCCTCCGGAGGAGCTTCTTCAGGAGCCTCTATTCCAGGCCTCGTTACTAGTGTATATCTACTCATAACTCCGCCGCTTAAGCTTAGTTTTACCAAATTTCGCTGAAAAACCACCTGGTCGCTATAGATTACCTCAGGTGTATAGTACTCTCCTGAACCAGTAGAAGGTAGGTTAAAGAACACAACTCTTCCTCCTGCGTCAGTTGTTCTAGTGCCTACGAGCTGTCCATCTCTATATAGGTTAACTAATGCTCCGGAAAGAGGAGTAACTCCGTCGCTACTGAACACGTCTAGGATTAACGTATTTCCCTCAGTGACTACTTCCTCCCTCTCAGTTGGTGTAGTTTTACTTAAGATTGTATAGACTTTAAGTGTATATATGAGTCCTTTGTCTAAGGTTATTCTACCTGCACTCTTGGGGAAAACTATTCTACTTCCATATACTACCTCTATAGCATATTCGCCATTAGGAAGATTCGCAAAGGATGCCTTGCCTCTAGAATCGGTTCTTGCCTGTGAAAGATATGATGCGCGATCTCCAACCATCTCATAAAGCTTTACCACAGCTCCCGAAAGAGGGGTCACACGATCACTGTAGTATACATGAACCACTAACGCGTTTACATCCCGAAAGCTATGAACAACATTAATATCAATAACTAAAAGAAACGCTAAGAATAATAAAACCCAGCTTTTCTTCATTTTTACAACTCTCTTATGTTGATTACTTAAAGAATTAACATGTATTATTTAAGTTTTGTTATTAAATATAGGAAGACTAAAATTTCCTTATTAATCAGCTATATCGTCTACAACAGCGTTAGCCAACTTCTTGAGGTCAACGGTCTTTATCTCTAATAGGGAATTCACGGTACCTCCACCACCATAAACTACGTTATTTCTTAAAACATTCCTATCTATTATAGTTATAATGTTGTGGCCCACGGGAGGTAAGGCACCTATCTCATATCCAGTATGCTTCTTTACTTCCTTTGGAGTGGCTTTTCTGACTTTCTTAACATTACATACCTTAGCTAGTTTTCTTTCATCAACCCTTTGATCACCTGTAACTATAGCTAGAATAGGATTTTCCTTTTCATCCATAAAGAGTATGCTTTTGATAATTTTATCTTTAGTAATTCCTAAAGCTTTCTCAGCATCTTTTACAGTTACTGTCTTTGAGTTAAACGTTAATATTCTAAATTCTACTCCTTTGCTTTCTAAGAAGGTTTTAAGATTTTCCCCCATCCTGTTTACCTCAGTGACTATGATAACAAAGTAAATATAGTATCAGGGAAATTTAAATTTACATTTAATTTTTAACTCAGAGCTAAGAGAGCTTACCGTCATTGCTTATTACGTGATAAATATTTATAATGTAGTTAGAGAATCGTCTAGGAAAGGGGATTAATATTGTGTTACGAGTCTATAACACGCTTACTCGCTCTTTAGAGAAATTTATTCCTATTGAAGAAGATAGGGTCTCTATATACGTCTGCGGACCTACAGTTTACGACTACACCCATATAGGACATGGAAGGACATACGTAGCGTTTGACGTGATTAAGAGATATTTTAGACTTAGGGGTTTTGACGTATTTCACGTTCAAAACATTACAGATATCGATGATAAAATAATAAGTAGGGCTAATAGAGAGGGTAAAGACTGGAAAGAGATTGCTGATGTATATTCTAAGGATTACCTTGATGCCCTAGAGAAACTTAACATAAAAGTGGATCTTCATCCTAGAGTCACGCATCATATAAGGGAAATAGTAGAGTTTGTTAAAGTACTTATTGATAAAGAGTATGCGTATGTAGCTCCCAGTGGAAGCGTGTACTTTAATGTGGATATGTATGAGGATTATGGGAAGCTAAGTGGTAGATTAAGTAAGGAACAGTGGGGTCAGGAAGGAGAATATGTCAAGGAAAAGAGGAATCCCTATGACTTCGCTTTATGGAAAGCAGCTAAACCCGGTGAACCCTGGTGGGAGTCACCATGGGGTAAAGGGAGGCCAGGTTGGCATATAGAATGCAGCGTTATGTCAAGTAAGTATCTTGGCCAACAGTTTGACATACATGGTGGAGGAACAGACCTGATATTCCCCCATCACGAGAATGAAAGGGCACAAAGCGAGGCAGCCTTTGGAAAGAGACCCTGGGTGAGGTACTGGCTTCATACAGGTATGCTTAATATAGGCGGAGAGAAGATGAGTAAGTCGTTTGGCAACATAGTACCACTTAACGAGCTTTTCAAGAAGTACGATCCTAAGGTTATTAGGTTATGGCTCACTACAGCTCATTACAGGAGAATACTCAACTTTACCGAGGAAAGTCTGGAACAGGCAAAGGCTAACCTTGAAAGGCTAATAAATACCATCGTGACTCTAAAGAAGCTATTCAAAGAGGTCGAGCCTGATCCTAAGTTAAATGACAAAGATGTAAAAATCATTAAGGAACTTGAAAAGATCAGAAAGGGGTTTTATAGGTCAATGGATCACGATTTTAATACCAGCGAGGCATTCAGTTACATATATGAGGTTACTAATTTAGTGTTTAAGGATATAGAGATCATGCCTAGTTATACAACAGTCAAGAAGGCATATGATCTTCTGAAAGAATTTAATGAGGTTCTAGGGGTTCTTGATGAAGAGTTACGGGAAATACCGGTGTTAACTGTAGACGTAAACAAGGTTATACAAGTTGTAGTAGATGTGAGAGATAAATTAAGGAGGCAGAGAATGTACGAGCTTGCTGATTGGATTAGGGAGAAGCTTAATACTATAGGCATAATGCTTATGGATGGTAAGGAGGGAACTACTTGGAGGATAATTAGAGGCTGATAAAGAACTTTTATCTTTTTAATGCTAATTTCTCGATTTTAAGTATTTTTATAGCATCTTCAGGATTAATACCTATATTCTCTCTGACACTTTTAGGTATTGTAAATTGTCTAGAGTCTGTGCTTCTCATTTTTAAAAGCCTAGCTTCAAATGTAACTACTCTATCTTTATATTCTATAGTTATTCTAGCCTTTATTACGTTTCTTAGATCAAGGCTTCTAATGAGTTGAGCAGGGATCAAAACCTGATTATTAGTATACACCTTTGTTTCATAGGGAAGAGTTGTAACTTCGATACCTTTAGAACCTCTCTTTTTAAGCATTAACCCACCAAATTAAATAATGAACATTACATATTTAAAAATTTGACATTATGCAAATTTCATTATAAATATAGTTAAAATACTCATACTTTATTTAGCATTCCTTTTTAAGTTTTCTTAAGGTTTAGAAGGATCAGCCTATAAACTCCTTTTTGTTAATAACAATTCTAAATATGTATCCTTTATTTCGTTCTCCTTTTTAAGTTTTAATTTCTTAACTAGGTCTTCAACTTTATTTTTACGTTCTTCATCAAACTCTATTTCAATGAACTTTCCAAGATTCTTTACGGTATCAACGAACACCTTGATACCTTCCAACTCGTATTCCTCTCTATATTTAAAAACTCTCGCAACCTCCTTAAACCCTAGTCTAAGAAGGAGTGTGAGGATTAACATAGGATTTGAGACTCCCACGTTAATCTCTTCCCTAACCTTAGCCTCACACTCTCTTCTGGGCCCCTTATATGTTAGTTCTGCTCTGCCATTTTCAATCCTAATTCTGAGGGCTTTATCCTTTTCAGCAAAGCTTTCGCAAGGATGATCCAAATATATGTCTACCTGTCTTGTCTCCCTGACTTTTACAGCTCCCAGCTCTTTAAGCCTTTTCTTTACGTTAATGTTTTCTATTTTATATTTTATTTCCATCTCAATATCCATAGGTTGTGAGCTCACCCTCCACTTCCTCTATAAGCACCTTGCTTTGCTTGTTTAAAGGTATTATATTGCTTACACCTAAAGGGTCATCTATAATTAAAGTATATGAAACGGAGGGCTTTAACATGCGCTCTAATCTCTTTTTGATTCTAACCAGGTGTTCCTTTCTTTCCTTTGAAACAGAGAGAACTTCCATCGACTTAAGAATATCTAAAAATTTGTGAACTATTCCTTCGACGTTAGTCACATAAAGTGGTGCTTGAAGTCCGGGAGATATAGATGAGTCTATTTCAACTATTTCAACGCTAGCCATGTTAGATCTAATTACTTTAGCGTATATATCATCTCTTTTATTTACTTTATAATAAATTCTTTTCCTTCTCTTTTTTGTCAAGGGAAGCTCTTCAACTCTTCTAAATCCACATGAAGGGCAGAGCTTTGTAACAATGAGAAGTCTACCGATATTAGGAACGTTATAAACGGCCTCTTTTATAGTGAAATCTCTATAGCCACATATAGGACATGTTTCTTTGAACTCATATACTTCTTCAACGTATTCACTTATTCTTTCCATTCCTTTAAGCCTTAACTATCAATAAATAAAAAACTAACTTTCAGCATCTAAGTTATCGGGATAGTGTATTGTCTGAAGGAGATAAGGTTCTCGTGAGGAAGATGGCTCAGCTTTTAAAGTCAGGAGCTACTATGTTAGAAAGAAGTTGTCCTCGATGTAAAGTACCTTTATTTAAGCTTAAGGGTGGAGAAATAGTTTGTCCGAGTTGTGGGCAGAAATATGTAATTGTAAGTAGTGACGAGGAGGAGCTTGAAGTCTACGGCAATATGGTTATACAGGAACTTGAGAAAGTGGCTATAGGTAAATTAGCCGAAATAAGTTCTCTTCTTAGACAAGCTCGCAACTTAGAGGAGGTTCATGAGCTGCTTCCAATAGTTCTTAACTTGTTAAGAACTGTAAGCTTTACAAGGAAGGTTAGGGAGAGGAGAGGTGAAACCGGTAAGAGTTAAGGATGCTTCACACGTTATATATGATGACTCTCGATGGGCTCTTTTAAGGAAATTAAGGAACAAAGCACTCAGCATAATAACTGTTTTAAGTAGAGAAGTCGCTAATGAACTTAAAGTAATAGGTAGTGTTGCTAGAGGAGACGTTAGAGATGAAAGCGATATAGACATAGTTATACCCTATTATATACCTACATTCAGAATTGAACATACACTCTTATCTTCAGGTTTTAAGATTTTCTCGAAGGAAGTTACCCAAGCAACTCCCTCTACCGCTATAAAAGCACATATATTTGTCGATGAAAGAACTTTGATTACGATACCGCTTACAGAGCTCTCGAGAAAAGAGAGAGAATTCTATAAGTTCGCAGGTGAAGTGGGTTATAAGGAGTTAGAAAATAGTATAAGGGTCCCAGGGGTTAATAAAAAATTACTAGCTATAATACCAACTAGCAGGGGCCACGTTGAGTTTTCTGTAATTAATCGTGAACTTGAGGTCTCACACATCTTAGGAGTGTCGTTAGATGTAATAAAGGAAAGAGTAAGGATGTTAACTAGAAGAGACGAGATGGGTAGAACAGGAGTTTATCTTAGAATAAGTGTTCCTCTAGAGGAAAATATAGAGTTCTTCTTAAGAAAGAGAATGTTAAAAGATCCTGTTCTCAGGAATAGATTAAGAGAGTTACTTTTGTAACATTATAGGAAAGTATAACCTGGCTACTATACCACCTATCTTATCAAGTTTAGAACCGTGTTCCGTCTCCTTAGGAATTATGGTTATATTACCTCTCGCCTCTATAGTCTTTTCTAATATCTCTATAACCTTATCTCTAACTTCAGGATCAAAGAGTAGCTCATCAACTAATATAACATGGCTTATACTTCCGATTTTAGATGCTAAGGAAACCTCCTCTAACCCTATAACGATCTTCTCATCTCCCTTGCTAATATCTAGGAAGATAGACTCTACTACTTCCCTCTCATAGATGCCTCTAACCTCTCTAAATAAATGCCTTAAATCGTTTCTCCTTAACACCTCATAAATCCCTGAGACCCCTCCTTCAAACACCGCTACAGTTGTAAACTTAATAGCTGAGGGAAGCTCCTCATTAATTAAGCTTATAACTATACTCATTAAAAGATTAGTAGAGGCAAGAACTATCATCTCGGCTTTTTCTCTCTCTATGTATTCCTTTATATTTTTTAATGTCTTCCTTAAAGGCTCCTTATACATTTCAGCTATGCTACGGGTCTTATCACTCTTAACAGGAACTATAGACCATGAGGCTAGTATTTCAACACCCTGAGGTCTTAAAACACCTATAGTTATTTCATCATCGCCTATCGATAACAGGAGAACTTTTCTAATCTTGGATGAAGCCATCTCCAGGATTTTTTCGTGATATGCTGTTATCTTATCCTTAACAATTCTTATACGGCTTCCAACGCCAAGAGAGAGAGTATGGTATGAACCTTTAGAATGTATCCGCTCAGGAGCTTCAATTATTACCCCTCTTATCCTCACTTTTTTAGTAAACCTATGATACTCTATGGCTTTAACCTTAATACCTAAATATACCTTAACTCTCTCACCCTTTTTCGATTCCCCCCCTTTTCCCTCAAATTTAAGCTGTCTGGTAGTCCAAGCATAAGCCAAATCCTCCTTATCTAATATTAGAGAGAGATAGTAAAGATCCTCGGGGACTTCTATCAGAAGCTCTAGGATGCCTTTGTCCCTTTTATATTCGAGAATTTTCAACTTTTTGATTCACCTCATAAATTCCCACCTCGTCCTCTACAGAGCTTATAATCCTAGATATTACGGTCCATGAATCTAATCTAACTTTTGATATAGCTATCCTTTCATGAGCTAACCCTAGCACTTCTCTGCTGAATTTCCCTTTTTGAAAGGCTCCTACTATTACCATTGGTAATTCCTCTCTAATTATAACCCTAGCGAGTTTCCTAGGAGTTTGTAGTATACCCTCTTCATCGAGTATTAGTATTTTTGAGGGATTGTGCTCCCTAACTATACTGCTTAGGCTGTATTGCGTTACTCTAAGCAAAGGTTTTTCAGAATCTGGTGGAACCTTACCTTTAATGAGTAATTGCTCCATGAGACCTATAAACCTGTTATAATTTCTTGGTATTTTAACTGATGAATCCACCTCTATAACCTTGTTGTCGTAAGTATGTATATATATTTGTAAATATCTCTTTATATTCAGTAAAGAACTTAATATTATTAATAAACAAATATGAACTATATCAGGCCTACCTCTTTTCTCATAATCCTTTAATTTTTTCATCGCGGAATAATGAAGGGAAATATCAAGCAATATCTCACCTGGCCTTTTTCCCCTTCTCATAGCCGAACTTCTTACAGCTGGATGATTCCATAAACTTCTAGGAACCAATTCTAACCCTGAATCAGCTAAGATGAAGTATAGTTTTTTCAAACCTATTTCCCTGTATAATATCTATTTAATAAAAACTAGTAATATAGGGTATGGCTTGATATGAAAAGATCCATTATAGAGGACATAGCTAGGCAGAGAATAGATAGATTAATGGGAATGGCTGAGAGGGTGTCTCTAAAAGATATCAGCTTAGCCGACAGATACGCTGAGTTAGCTTTTAAGATAGCTATGAGAGCCAGAGTAAGACTTCCAAGAAAATACAAACTAAGGATTTGCAGGAAATGTAGGAAGTATTTGTTACCTGGAGTTACTGCCAGCATAAGGATCAGAAGTAGGAGAGAAACTCATCTTGTAGTTAGATGTCTACGATGCGGCTATATGAGAAGATATATCATTAGAAAGAAGGGCAGCTAATTTTAATATCTCTAAAGGTGTAAGCTCATAAACTCTTTTATCTAAAAATTCAATGGGCAACTCAGGCATTTTTAGGTTAAATTTCTCAAGAACCTTCCTTACCTTTCTTCTTCTCTGAGAGAACAGTTTTGCCGTCAAGCTTTCCACTTTACTCATAAGCTCTATATACTCTTCTCCAGAAGGCTTAAGCCTTATAGCTATGGAGTCTACTCTAGGAGGGGGGTAAAAACTACCTCTACCTATGGTCATAAGCTTCTCTACATTTCCATATAAGCTAGTTATTACTGAAAGCCTTCCATAACTAGATGTTCCCGGTCTCGCAAGCATTCTAAGACCAAACTCCTTTTGAAAAGTAAGTATGGCTGTTTTAAAACATCTCTCTCTTAAAAGCTTGATTACAAGAGGTGAAGAAATATTGTAAGGAACATTAGAAAATATTTTATCTACATTAGGTAAATTCAATTTCATAATATCTGATTCTATAATTTTTACATTATTCATACCCGAGGTAGTATCCTTTAAGACTCTAACTAAAACGGGATCTATTTCAACAGCTATAACCATTTTAACCTTCTCGGCTATCAGCTTGGTTAAGAGTCCAAGACCAGCTCCTATATCCATCACAGTATCTGTTGGCTTAAGATCAAGGAACATGAGAAGACGCTCTACTATAAAATCATTCACTAAAAAACTCTGGCTCAACCTCTTTTTAGGCCTTATACCGTATTTGGAAAGCAATTCCAATGTTCTCTTTCTCAGACCATATTTCATCGAGATTCTTACGTAAACCATGGATCAAACTTATAAAATAATTTTTCTCTAAGCTTTGTATTTTTCATTTTCACATGTCGATTAACCTATATTTTTATTTAGGAAAACTCATTTTATTATCGTAAAGAGTGGAGAGAATGTCCATAAGAGAGATATGGGAAAGTATAAAAGATCAGGTTAACATAGGTGAAGAAGAGTTCTTCGAGATGGTTCATAAAATCATGGAGAAAGCTAAGGTCGATGAGAGAGCTGCCGCTCTGCTTGTAGCTAAACGATTAGGCATTGAGGCTGTGGACCTGGTTTTTCCTCCAATAATAGGTAGGGTATTGGAGGTAGGGCCTATACGACAAACAAGAAGTGGTGCGGCTTACAGATTATTCAGCCTGGTGAACAAGGAAGAGCTACGTCTTTGTGTAGCATTTGGAGAGGAACATGTAAATAGGATAGGTGAGCTTGAGGATAAGGTTGTGAGAATCTCAAGGTATGTCGTAGCTAGAACAACCATGGGAGAGCTTACAAGGCTTACTGAGGCGTCAAGGCTCGAGGAGCTAGATGACACCATGCTTCCGCCTATATACGACCTTCCTCCAGCTAAAGCTCCTACCCTCAGAAAGCTTAAGGAGGACAGAGTTAGGATAGCAGAAGCCACCGTGGTAATGGACCAAAGAATCGAGCAATCTACCTGTCCCGTATGCGGGAGAGTAGTTAACCTCTCTGAGGATGAGTGGGTATGCGATGTTCACGGACCAATAGAGCCTGAGTTGAGAACAGTGCATAGGCTTCAGGTTGCTGATCTGACAGGCCTTTATTCAGCAGTATATTATGGAGAAGAGAGCAATCTTGAAGATAAAAGATTGATATTTAAAGGAGGATTTAGAGGAGATGAACTTTACATATATAAAGTATATAAAATAGAGGAAATCAGTCTCTGATCTCAATTTTTAGAAATGAATCTTAATATTTTTAATGTATGTTATATTTTATTTATTTTGTTAATAAATTTTAATAATTATCATATATAATTCCTTAAATAATTTATAAAAGTTTACTTTTTAGAAATAATGTTCACACGAAATAACTATAATTTTGATTAGAATGTTATAACGAGAATATTAATATAATCGATAGTAGTAAGTTATCTCTCGATGAAATTATGCAAATAGTTGTCTTTGAGGATCCTCTCATTGATAGATTCAAGCCACTGACCTATACTAAGGCATTCTTTGACTTAAGAACAGGTATGTATAGCTTTGCTGAAAGGATTAAAAAAGAGCTAGGATCATTTGATGTCATATGGATTAGAAAATATTTAGAAGAAGTATATAAAGAAAGACTAAGCAATGTTAATATTAATAGTATTTACACTGATGAAGATCTGCTCCTTGTCAATTCAAGACTTCTTGTCTCTCGAAAAGTTATACAGAGCATTGAAGATAAGATAAGGAACAAAGAGACAATGGTGATAACAGCGTCCTCCTCACCTTTATTAGTTAAGGTTAAAAGAAAGTTAGCTGAAGAATTATTGGATTCATTTAACAAAAACTATGAAGATTTTGCTAAGAAATGTAAGGAAATAGGTAATGAAATGAGCCTAAAAAATGCAACTGTAATGAACTATCCTTGGGATTTAATAGACGTTAACGCTAAGATGATAAAGGAAGATTTCTCCTCTGTTAGAGGGAAGGAGTGGGAAGGAGAGGTTGACGAGAGAGCGGTCATATATGGGGATAAGAGTAATGTTTACGTCTCTAAGGGTGCTAGGGTAGAGGCTTTTTCTGTTCTTGATGCAAGAGAGGGACCCATATTTATTGGTAAGAATACCAGGGTGGCTCCAGGAGCTTTAATAGAGGGGCCAGCATACATAGGTAAAAACTCTCTTATAGTAGCTCACGCTCTGATAAGAGAGGGAACTAACATAGGTGACGTTTGTAGGATAGGTGGAGAGGTTGAGGAGTCAATAATACATGGTTTTAGTAATAAATATCATGCTGGATTCCTAGGACATGCATATGTAGGTGAATGGGTTAATCTAGGTGCTTTAACAACCAACTCCGATTTAAAGAATACCTACGGAACAATCAAAGTGATAGTTGAGGGTGAGAAGGTCGATACAGGACTCACAAAGATAGGTTCCTTTATAGGCGATATGGCTAAGACAAGTATAGGAACCTTAATCTATACAGGAAAGAAGATAGGTCTGTCAAGTCATGTACACGGGGTGATTTATGAGGATGTACCCAGTTTTACGATATATGCTAAAAGTTTTGGCACAGAACCAGTAGAGATGTACATTGAAGCAGCTATAGAGACTCAACGTAGGATGATGTCTAGACGCGGCAAAGAGTTAACTAAAGCAGAGGAGGATTTAATAAGGAAACTTTTTGAGATGACAGCCAAGGAACGGGAGAAAGCTGGTGTGAAAAAAGGCCGGTTCATGCTTTAGGTGAGGAAATATGAATAGAGGAGTTTTCATGAGAAAAGAGATTTTCGAGGGGCCACATGCTGTCGAGAGAACTATAAGTGAATGCACAAGAGAGGCGGAGGAGATAGCAGGTTTAATTAAGGAGATGAAAGTAAATCAAGGTTTTATCATAGGTAGTGGAACTAGCTTTCATGCAAGCCTTCATCTCCAATATCTCTTGACAAGGTATACTGAGCTAGGATTTACAGCTATTCCTGCGTCAGAATTTAACGTTTGGAGACCTTCAAAGCTAAGCAAGTATGCTATAATTGGATTTTCACAGTCAGGGGAGAGTACCGACATAGTAGAGGCATTTAAATCCTCTAGTGAAAACATACTTAGGTTCTGTGTAACGAATACTCCTGGTAGCACACTTACTAGGCTCTCACATAAAAGCCTGGTCACTAGGGCGGGGGAAGAGAAGGCAGTTACAGCTACCAAGACATATGACACGCAACTGACGGCTTCGTACCTCATAACATTTTCCGTAGCTCAATCTGAGGGAATAGATGAATTATGGAACGAACTTAAGGGAGTTCCTAAACAGTTAGAGGAAGTGCTTAAGACTGAAAAGAAAGTTAAGGAGGTAGCCTCTAAGTATAAAGATGTTAAGGACGTATTTGTACTTGGCCATAGTATAAATTTAGCAACAGCATACGAGGCATCACTAAAACTCAAGGAAGCCGCTATGGTCCACTCAGAAGGATTCGCGGTAAGAGAGTTTCTCCACGGACCTATACAGCTTGTAGATGAAAGATACCTTGTTATATTGTTAGTACCAGATAATGGGTCATATGAGTATAGTAAAAGTGTAATAAATAAAATTATTAGCTATAAAGCTCCAGTATTAGCTATTCTGAATAAAGAGATTAAACCTGAGGTGGAAATGGATACCATAGAGATCCCATCCATCCCTTCACTGTTTTCTCCCTTAACTCTAGTTAAAGTAATTCAACTCTTCGCGTTACACCTATCACTGGAGAAGGGACTTAACCCAGACAAACCTACTAAGTTAACTAAGGTAGTTAAAGAACCTCTTAAGTAAAAACTAATTTTAATTAAAAGTTATCTTTGTTACTAAGATAATTTTACTTTCTTTTTATAATATTAAATCTTTTTACATGTAAGTTAACCTTGGTGTTATTCATGTTTGCATATTTAAATCTCTCAGGACCATAAATATCTACTTTTATGGTTTTCTCGTTAACCCTTACTATTAACCTAGTTATAGCCCCTAGGAACGTCGCTTCCTCTATGAATCCATCTATTAAATTATTTGAATACCGTATATCCTTCGTTAATTCTATGTCCTCCGGTCTTATGCTTATTAATACTTCATCACTAAGGTTATATTCCTTAATGTTAGCTATACTGAAACTCTCTATTTTATGCCCAGTTTCTAAGTCGATTACTAGCTTATTTTCCTTCTTTATATCAATTATTTTTCCTTTCAGGAAATTAGATGTACCTATGAAATCTGCTACAAAGTCAGATTGAGGATTCATATAGAGTTCTAGGGGTGTACCTATCTGTTGTATACGTCCATCTTTCATAACATATATTCTATCTGAAATAGCAAAAGCCTCAGCTTGGTCGTGTGTAACATAAATAGCTGTTTTTCCAGTTTCACGTTGTATTCTTCTTATTTCATATTTTAACTCGTCCCTAAGTTTTGCATCTAAGTTACTTAAAGGCTCATCGAATAAAAGGACATCCGGATCAGTAGCTAGTACACGTGCGATCTCAACTCTTTGAGCCTGACCTCCGCTTAGTTGTGAGGGCATTCTTTCCTCAAATCCCTCCATTCTTACCAATTTCAGCACTTCCTTTACTCTCTTCTTTATCTCCGATTTAGGATACTTTCTCATTTTAAGACCAAAAGCTATGTTACTATATACATTCATATGGGGGAAAAGCGCTATACGTTGAAAAACAAAACCTATATTTCTCTTATAAGGAGGAAGATCCGTAACTCTGCGATCATCAAAATATACATCTCCCTCATCGGGTTGTATTAAACCAGCGATTATTCGAAGAGTTGTCGTCTTACCACAGCCACTAGGCCCGAGTAATGTTATCAACTCCTTATCTTTAGCCTCTAAGTTAACATGATTCACAGCTATGACATCATCATATCTTTTAGTGATATTTACTACACGTACACTAACCAAAGATATACACCTTATACATTCTTAATCAATAAATCTATAAGACTAAAATTTTTCGATGATTGCAATGTTCTTTCAAGGGATTCTTCAGTGGATTATTCTAAAAAATATTAACTTATTTAAAGAAGAAATAAAAATGCTGTTCATTTAATAAATAAAGTTATAACATCAATTTTAATTTTAACTCGAAAAGCTTAAATAACTATAGAAAAATACTTCTAAAGGGGAAAAAATTGAAACATAAAATAGGGCTGTTTTTAATAATCTTATTAATGGGCATAGTTTCCTTAAGCACTCTTACACAGGTTCCTGCATCTCCTAAAGGATGGCCTTGGGAAGGAAAAGTGTGGATACCTATTCTCAATAAATATATGACGTTTGAGGAAGTCGTAGAAGAAATTAAAAAAGAGGGTAAATTAGTAGTTGCTGACTGGACATATTGGGGGTTAGTAGATACATACTTTATTCCTTCATTTAAGAAATATGTAAAAGAAAAGTATGGGGTTGATGTAGAAGTTGATTTTGTGGGTACACAGGAAGCTAAGGGCGGCTTTATGTATCAACTCTACTCTGCATATGCAGCCGGGTTACCAGCTCCCTACGATGCGATGCATCTAGAAATTAACTTCTTTGAAGAAGCCGTAAGTAAGGGTATTGCAGAGCCTTTCCTTCCCTCGCCGTTAGTACCTAATATGTTACATGTTGACCCAATATTCCTTTATCTGCCTTATGGCGTTCAGTTCCAACAACATGCTTTTATCTCTTGTGTCTTTAACTATGAACATACTGACTGGGTTAAAAGCTGGCTTGACTTTGCAGATCCTAGACTTAAAGGAAAAATAACGTTATGGGCTCCAACTGATAATGGATTCTGGGCTTTTCTCGCGACTGTTGCTACAGCACTAGGATATGATTATAAGAACCCTGAAGAGATGAAGAAAGCTATAGAGTGGGTAGCTAAGAACATACATCCCAATGTATTAAAGTACACAAGCGATGAAGCTGAGATAATAGAACTCTCAGAGAAAAATGTAACATGGATTACATGTTATTGGTGTTGTTCACCTGAGATGGAGCAGGCAGCTGGTAGAAAGTGGTTAGGACCTAAGTTATTAAAACCGTTCATGCCTAACCTTCCTGGAGTAGTATGGATACCTAAGAATGTACAGCATCCTGTATTAGCTCAGATTTACGTTGATTGGCTTCTTAGTCCTTACTTCCAATTCCCTGATATAAATGCTGAAGGCTTTAGAGACCTCGATCCAGTAACTGCAAGGCAGCTTTGGGCGGGAATGATAGAAGGACCTTTAGGACCTTATTATGAGCAATTTATACCAGAATGGTGGGGAGGCAAAGAGGAGTTCTATAAAGTCTTCCCAACAGTTGATGAGATAAAGGAATATGCTGCAGTGAAGCTAGATTGGGTCTACATCAACGAACACGCAGAGGAGTGGGTAAGGTATTATCAAGAGCTTATAGGTGGATAAACTTTTACCTAAATTAAATTATTTTTAATTTTTTCTTTTGGTGAGATCTTTTGGGATATCTCAGGAAGATTATCCCATACTTGTTTTTAATGCCTGCTTTAACGTTTTCAATACTTTTCTTCGCTATACCTTTCGTGTACCTAGTTTTTGTAAGTTTTACTGAACGATCCTCCTTCTTCTTTAAGCCAATAATAACCTTAGATAATTATATTAAAGTATTCACTAGTTACCGAATAGATTTTAGAAATACATTAATGCTAGCAGGAATAGCAGCCACCATAGATGTAATAATAGGTTATCCTTACGCTTACTTCATGATAAGAAAAATCAGGCGATTTGGCGATCTTTTTAGGTCATTACTTTTAATTCCTCTTATGAGCGAGCTTTACATAGCATATGGCTTCTGGTGGCTATTCCTACCTGGTGGACCTCTAGCTTTCCTACTTGAGAGTTTAGGTATATCCCCCTTCGCTATATTATATTCCCCTTTAGCAGCTACACTAGCATTAGCGGTATACACTCTTCCCTTTACAGTACTTCAAGAAGGTATAAGTTTGAGCCAGATTGACCCGGTTTATGAGGAAGCCGCTAATTGCCTTGGATCTAACCCGCTTAAGAGATTTGTTTACGTGCTGCTTCCTCTAAGCCTTCCAGGTATAATCAGCGGCTGGCTCATATCTTTCGGATGGAATGTAGGGGCATACGCTATTCCGTTTCTTATGGGAGGAGTTACTATAGGGCAAAGAGTTCTTTCCGTACAAATAAGGGCTGTAGGGCTTCTAATGATGAACTTTGGACTCGCGGCCGCACTTGCAGTAATATTAGTAGTTCTTTCAACCTCACTTACATATATTTCATTTAAAGTCTCCAGGGGGATGATGGTATGAAAAAGATAGACTGGAATAGTGTTATCCCATATCTCTACGTATCTTTAATCAGCGTGATTATACTCGTACCTTTCTCAGTCACATTTTATAGATCGTTGATATCTCCTCAAGGAACATTAACTTTAAGTAACTATCTTAGAATGGCAGGTATTTTCTGGCCTAAGGTGTGGTTAAGTGCTTATCTTGCCTTAATTACGGTTGTCTTAGATTTGATTCTAGCCATACCTGCTGCGTACGCTATTGTTCGATATAATTTTAAAGGTAAGAAGTTAATCCTAACGTTATTAACAGCAGTTTGGTATGTACCAGGTATCTCATACGCTCTAGCATTAATTTTATCATTCTACATGTTATACAAGTTCTGCCTTAGCATATGGGGCTTTATATTTACCTACACTACAGGGTTTTTACCTATAATGTTGCTCTCATGCATAGTTGCATTTAAACAATTAGAAACATCATATGAAGAGGCCTCATTATGCTTAGGTGCTAACAAGCTTAAGACATTTATATACGTAGTATTACCTTTGATTGGCCCAGGTATAAGTTCGGGGATTCTTCTAGCGTTTGTACTGTCCTTTAATGAATTTATAACGGCATTCCTGTTAGCGGCTCCCACGGGGATAGAAACGGCACCAGTTAAGGTATTTGACGATATAGCTCATGCAGGAATGCATAGTTTTGTAGCTGCGGAAGCCTCAATTCTCCAGATAATATCCATCGTCATATGTTTTATATATCTAAAGGTTATTGGAAGTAGATATCTGAGGGGAACAGTACTAATCTAAGGTAAAAATTCGTTATTTTTTACCTTATTATTTTATATTTAAACGATAATAGTTTAGCTAACTCAGTAAGCTCGCCCACATAATTTCCTGGTACTAAGATCCAGTGCCTACTGGCACCAAATTCTTCCGTTGTTTTCTCTACTATATCTTTAATAGGAGTTTTAAATACTACCTTAACAGGGTTACCTTCAAATAGAAGATCTGTAGGGACTCCTTTACCATACCCTATTAATAACCTGTAGTTTCCTTTCCTTCCTGAGAGAGCAGCGAGAGTATATTCTTGTGGTTTCACGGTGAAGGTTATTACTGCTCCTTTACCCGTAAGTCTCATAGGTACTATACAGGCTTCCTTATCGTTACTAGCTAAGGATAAAGGAGCTGCTCCACAATGTGAAAATATCACCGAGTTTTCCTCCTCATTTAGGAATAAAGGTTCCGCGAACAAAACAGGTTTGTTACCTAACCAGTACAGAATGAGCATAACTATAGTGGATCTAACATCAGACTCGCATCCACACATGTACCCTTCATCTATAAGAAGGGAAAAAGGTAGGCATACGCGTCCTAGGAACTTATATGCACATTCTACTGTAACAGCATCCAAATCATATTTTTTAATTATATTTTTTAAAGCAATGTATACTTTACATGAATCCTCAAGCTGTTCCTTTGAAACCTTTATACACTTAACTTTCCTTAAAATATTATCACACACGTCTTTTGTCTCATCAGAGCCCACGCTGTTAATTTCGTCTAGTAAATCATCTATACCTATTGCGATTATTCTTACTCCAAACGTTTTTCTCAGCTCTAATTCATCAAAGGTCACGTCTGTAGAACCCTTAATTCTCTGATAACCTATGATCCCGATCTTAGTCCCATATAATCTATTCTTAATAGTAGCAGCTAAAGCCATGCTTCTTAACTTACCTAGATTCTCAGGAGAGCTTAATTCACCTGGTATGAATTTAAAGTATATATCTAGGTCTTTAAGAATAGAAGAGAGCTGATACCCCGCAACTAAAGAACCTGTCTCTATATAGTTCCATGACCATATAGCTATAGAAGTATCATGTAACCTCTCAATTATAGGAAGAACATAAGTATCGTCTGCCCAGGTAGCAAACGCTATTAGTAAGGTATCTATTTCCTCTCTCTCGAAATATTCGGCTGCCTCCTCACTTACCTTTTCATTGTCTATTATTTCTTTAAAAACTATAGGGAAAAAACCTAGCCTTTTATCTATGACCTCTAACCCTTTTTTTAACATTTCTTCTGCTTTTTCCATGCCTTTCTCATAGGGACTACGTATTACGGCTAATCCTACTCGAGGTTTTAGGTTATTAACCTTCATTGCTATATCTTATATTTTTTATTTTATATTTTTTAATATATTTTTTATAGTTTTTTCATCTAAGTTTATGTTTAGCTTTGTTAAAGCTATTATTAATGGGCCTTTTATGGGTTCTAAACCTATTAGCGGTTTCTTGACATATGCATTTGGTAAAAATTTATTAATAGTTTCTTTAAATGCATTAGAAACTAATGTTGATTTGAACACGCTTCCAACACCACCAATGAGTATATCCTCTGACTCCATTCCCAGTTTTTTAGCTACCGCTATACCGGATAAAGCTAATTCCTCGCCTGCCTTTAACATTATCCTTCTTGCTACCGGGTCTCCTTTCATAGCAACTTTGTCGGTTATTGTAGCAAGTTTTGATATTTCAGCAGGATCATTACCAATCTTGTGATGTATTACGAAAGCTATTTCAAGTAAGTCATCTACGTTAAAAAAATTTTTAAACTCCTCTATAAGCATAGTTTCCTCTCCTCTACTATCATATGCTCTTGAAGCTGCGTTAAGAGATTCCTTAGCTATCCAATATGCGCTTCCTTCATCACCTATTATCCATCCCCACCCACTAGCCCTGGCTCTTTCTCCTTTAGAGTTCATACCGAAAGCTATACTTCCGGTACCCGCTATAACCGCAACTCCAGGTTCTCCATGTGTAACTGCGTAAAAAGCCGCTACGGCATCATGTTCTATTATCACTTTTATTTTACTGGGAAGCTTTAGTCTGTGAATTATCTTGCGGGCCAATTCCCAATCTCTTCTAGTGTCTAGATCAGCCCAGCTTATTACTATTGACGTTATACTTCCTAAATCTAAGTTTGCACTAGTGATACAATTGTTAATCGCATTTCTTAAGTTATTAAAAGCTGTTTTCTCGCCTAACCACACTCCTGCAGGTCCTTCGATGCTTTTTCCTAAAATTTCGCCTTTCTCATTGAGAAGTATAGCCACTGTCTTTGTCTTTCCGGCGTCAACTACTATAAAGTTCATGTTTTCATTAAAACTTAGCAATATACTTACTGAGGTGACGGGGAGAGTCTGGATTTATGCCTTTACCTGTTGAGTAATAGAACGCAAACAGTTGAAGCGGTATGATAAAGAGGATAGCAGATAGCTCCTCGCTTAGCTCAGAAGGTATCTTAATAACTTCTCCCAAATCTACGGAATCTGAATTGGTAAATACTGTCACATCAGCTCCTTTGTTTACTATCTCTTCAATAAGGGTGTTAACAGCCGAATGGCTTTCTCCCTTAACCATTAAAGCATTGATAGTTAGTTTCTCGCCTATGCTTGACATAGGTCCATGCCTGAACTCTAACGCATGAAGCCCCTCTGAAGCGATATAAGAGGTTTCCTTAAGTTTTAAAGCTCCCTCAAGAACGGTGGGATAGGTAGGTCCCTGTCCCAGGAACACAAAACGTTCTATATTTATCTTCTCAGAGGCTTTCTCCTTTATTTTATTTTCAATTTTTAGAATATTTTCTGATATTTCTTTAAGTTTTTTTATTTCATCTCTATAACTATTTATTTTAGACGATAAAATCATAGAAAGAATAGATGTAACTATGCTTAAGGAGGTAAACGACTTGGTCATTATTATGCTTTTTTCCTCTCCTATGTCAATAACGAGAGACTTATCCGCCTCTCTATCTAACATGCTTCCTTTAGTACAGGTAAAACCTATGGTTAATGCCTCCTTACTCCTTGCCTCACGCATGGCAGTAACAGTTTCTGCTGTGTTCCCAGATCTTGAAAGAGCAATTACAGCTGTTTTATTATCTATTCCTCTTTTATAATAAAAGAGGAACTCTGATGATGGTAGAGAATATACCTCGAATTTAGAACCTATTAAATGATATATACCATGCATAGCGGCGTAATATGACGATCCACATCCTATGAAAAACAGCTTTTCTATTCCTTTATTAGTTATTAGTTCTGCTACATCCTGTATAGACTCTATATTCCTCGAGATCCAGTTAAGAGCATTAGGAGTGTCTCTTATCTCATTAATCATGAAAAAACTTTCTCCTGGCATAAACGAAGACACCCTTCTTAAGGTCTTAAAGAAGTATATAAAATATAGTTCTTAGTATTTAAAAAGGAATAATATTTAATACACCTTTTATTTTTAAAGAAAAGCGTTTGAGTAATAATAGGCTAGTTGAAGTATATAATGAAGTTAGATTGATCAGGTTGAATATGATATGAAGCTTTATAAAAAATACATGATTTTGTTTTCCTTAACATTGATTGTAAATCCGAGTTTATCTTTTGGAATCTATTTAAATCCAGACTTATCCACAGTAAGAGTTTACTATACTGCTCATATACTCGCACCCGATATATCTTTTATTAAAAAAATAGCTGAAAGGTGGAACGAGAAATACAGTAACATTAAAGGGTTCAAAGTCAAAATAATAGATATTGATAGAGAGTCGCTACTTTTCCACATATTAAGGTCTAAGAATCCAAACGTGGATATAGTTTTAGTTACTAATTTTAACATAGGAAGATTATATAAATATTTACTTCGATTAGATTTTTATTTAAATTTCACCAATATATATCCTGTAGCATTAAACTCTGTTAGAATAAATGGGAACATTTATGCGATGCCTTTTCACGCTGTTTTTCCCATCCTCATATATAGGAGAGATTTTATTAAAGAGGCACCGCAAACATGGACGGATATTTTTACCACGATTAGTAAATTAAAGCTTCAAAACATTTCATTTCCTTATGGAATAGCTATATATAGTCTTGAAGGTAGACATGGAGGAGTGGTCTGGCAAAGTATCGTTGAATCCATAATAGGTCGTAAAGTCAACTTTTCAGCGTTGATGAATAATGCATCTATTGCCCTAAATATATACAGAAAATGTATTAAGCTTAATTATTGCGATCCTAACATGTTTTACTATGAGTTTTTTAAATTAAATAATATATACGAAAATAATAAAGTATTAATGATAATACAATGGAGTTATGCTATTAAGTATCTTTTAGAAAATATGAGTAGTGAATACATAGGTATAGCTCCTCTACCTGTTGTTAAGAAGGGGTCCTCTCCTATATCCCGTCTTTATACTGTTGCTTTAGCTGTAAGCAAATTTTCAGCACATAAGAAAGAATCATTAGAATTTATTAAGTATATAATTAAAAATGAAACAAATATTATAATAGATTACGGCGGATTACCTCCTTTTGAAACCTTAATAACTAATTCCTCTGAAAATGAGATAATAAAGAACCTATACTTAATAATGAAAAAATATACAAAACCTGCATCTAACTCTCCTATGTCAAGCTACTTATATGAAGAACTTTCTAAATATGTAAAATGGTTTCTAATAAATAAAAATAATTAAAATTTATTTTAACCATCCCGACGTGTTCTCATAGATTTCTGGTCCCCATTTCCTTTTCTCTAATTTTTGTTCTTTAAGCAATACAGCCGTAAAAGGCTCTATGTTTTCTTTAACGACAACACCTGGTCCTACGACACTATAGGGACCTATTTTCCTACCAGGATATATAAGAACTCCAACCCCTGTTCTAGAATAGTCACCCATTAAAACTCCGAAGGCTCGCATACCTGTGGTTTTAAATTTTTGATTAACTAGAACTTTAACTTCTTCATCATCAAACCTTAAAGTACCACATACGGTACCCGCACCTATATCACACCTCTCTCCCAGAACTCCTGAGACATGAGACCAATGGAAAACATAGCTCCCGTCCATCACAACTGCATTATCAAGGTCAGCTGCATGACCTATACAGACATCGTCACCGAGAAATGAAGCCGAGACCTTAGCAAAAGGTCCAAGACAGGCATTATTTCCTATGCTAACTGGTCCTACGATATAGGTATACTCTTTTATTTCTACATTCTCACCTATCCAAACGGGACCTATGATCACAGAGCCTTTTCTGATGATCGAATTTCTACCGATACTTACTTTTCCCTTAATTTCAACTCCTTCCTCGATGCTTGCTGTTTCATAGATCTCTCCTTCTTTTAGCTTTTTTGCCTCCCACCTAGCTAGCATGTGGCTGGCATGAAGAGGGTCCCAAGGATAATCTACATCATACCATTCACATCCTAGCTCGAAGGCTCTGACCCTTATATCGTTGTCTATAAGAATTCTAACGGTCTCGAACAAGTCTGCTTCATGAGGAGGAGCTATTCCAACAGGTATCTTAGAAATTAATGGAGGGGTCTTAGCTACATAGTCAGCTACTTCATACCTGAAACCGTATATGCCTATTACCGCTCCATTAGCTTTAAACTCCCAAGGTCTAGGCTTATAGCACACTTCCTTTATGTAGTTATTTTCAACTATAACAGATGGAAAATCATCATACCTACTAAGCTTAACATAAGGCACAGCAGCTTTCTCACTCTCTAAAACAGAAACCAATTTTTTAACGGGATCAACATTTTCTATCAATAGGTCCCCTGGAACCACTACCAAATCTTCAGAGTATTCCTCAAATACCTTTTTAACAGCAACAGCAGTTCCCAGCAATTCTTCCTGAGAAATGAACGTGACTGAGACATTACCTAACTTGTTTATAAAATCATATAACTTCGTCTCTAAAACATCTCCAAGGAACCCTTCTACAATTATGATATCGTTTAAATTAGCTTTGAGAAGTAATTTTATAACCCATTCTATTATAGGTCTACTTAATACTTTAAATAGAGGTTTAGGTCTAACAACTGAGAAAGGTTTAAACCTTGAACCTCTCCCAGCAGCTAAAATAACGGCTTTCATCTCTTTTTCATTAAAGGTTTAAAGCCCTTAGTTAAATTTCTGATGGATAGAATATATTGAGTAGCAACGGTTTAAAATCTTCAAAAGAAATAATCATCATTTTTGACAGGAATAAAATGAATTTTTATAAAATAAATAAGATCCCTTTAATAGGTTTTATATTAGTTTAAGTATATACTCATGATATGAAAAGGCTAACCTTTGCAATAATAGGAGCTGGATTTATGGGAGAGAATTATATTAAAGCTCTACGTAATCATCCAATTGTTAATATTGTAGCTATAGTTGATAAAGACAGGAAAAGAGCAAAGAATATAGTAAATACTTATAAAATAGAGAAATATTATACAAATATACAAAATTTATTTGAGGAAAATAAATTAGATGCCGTAATTATTGCTACCCCTGAAACTCAGCACAAAGAACCTGCAATAGTAGCTGCAGAAAATAATTCACATATACTTGTAGAGAAACCGATAGCTCATACAATTTCAGATGCTGAAGATATGGTTAAAGCTGCTTCTGAAAATAACGTAATACTTATGGTTGGACATATACTAAGATTTGATCCTAGATATGCTATAGCCAAGGAAATTATTTCCCAAGGTAGGATAGGTGATATAATTAGCATATGGGGTAGGAGACTTAACCCTATACTTACTCCTCAAAGAGTTGGAAAATGGACTGACCCTATGTTTTACTTGGGAATACACGATGTTGATCTTATGCTTTGGTATAAACAGGAAAAAGCTATAACTATTTATAGTAAAGCTGTATTTAAAAAATTAAAAGAAGAATACAATATTAACGTTCCAGATGTAATTTATACAATGATAGAATTTGAAGATCATACTTTAGGAAGTTTAGAGATTAACTGGGTTTTACCTGAAACATGGAACAGAATGTTAGAAGCAAGAATGCATATTTACGGAACAAAAGGCACATTGTTCATAGATATAGATAGTCATGAACTTAGTTACTTCACTGAAACCGAGTGGAAAAATCCTGATACCTTACACTGGCCAATCATTGATGGAAAGATGGTGGGTGACTTAAGAAATGAAATAGAACATTTTATTGACTGTATAATTCATAAGAAAGAACCTGTAGTAACTGGTAAAGATGGGTTAAGAGCATTAAAAATAACATTAGCCATAATGGAATCTTATAAGAAAAATAAAGAAGTAAAAATATATTATTAATATAAATTTATTAAAATAAACAACTTTTTTATTGAAATACTATAGAAAAAATATTTTTAATATTTAAAAAATATTTAGACTATTAAATGTTTATATTAGCTTTATCACCAAAAGACTTATATAGAGATAATTAATAAAATTTTATCTGGTGAGACATTGAAAAAAAAGTTATTAACCCTTGCTTTAGCAACCGTAATAACTGTTTTATCAATAGGCGTTTATACCTCTCCTAAAGTTACATTACACTTTGTTATGTGGTCTTATGGTGTTGAAATAGTTCAGGACAATATAAGAAAGTTCATGGAAATGTATCCTGACATAGAGGTTATACAGGAAACATTTTCTTGGTTTAAATACCATGACATAATAGTTAGCAGGTTCACTACAGGGGTAAAAACTGAAGTTTTATATGCTTCAGATCATTGGCTTCAAGAATGGGCTGAAGCAGGTTGGCTTGTACCCATAGAAGATTATTATCCAGAGATTGCAGAATACAAAGATGATATGCCTAGATATGTTATAGAAGGTATGACTTATGAGGGTAAGCTCTATGGTCTACCTTATTACGCAGATTTAATGATATTCATGTATAATGATGTAATGCTTAAAGAAGCAGGTTATGAAAAACCACCTGAAACCTGGGATGAATTTGTCCAAATGTGTCTTACAATGAAGGAAAAGGGTCTTTCAGAATACCCATTCATATTGATGCTTAAAGCCGATGAGCCTCAAGCAATAGAGGCCTTCTTTGCAATAGCTTACTCCTTTGGTGGAAGATTCTTTGACGAGAATCTTAATCCGATATTTAACCAGCCTGATAATGGAGTTTATAAGGCTTTAGAGTTCTTAGCAAAAGCTTATCAGGAATGGAAGATATTAGATCCTGCATCCTTTGAATCAGGTGATATAGCAGTCACTAAAGCTATGGCTTCTGGGAGGCATTTCGCCACGGTGATAATGAAATATGACCTTGCTGAAGTAAATAATCCAGAAGTATCAGAGCTAGCTAAAAAGTATACAAAACCGTTTAAGATGGCATTAATGCCTGGAACACATGAAACAGTAGGTTTCGTTAGGTTCTATGCAATGAGCAGAGACGCTGTTGAAGGAGGAAAAGAAGTTATGGATGCTGCTTGGAAGTTTATAGAATACATGGGTGGAAAAACTGACGGAGAGTATAAAGTTGTTAAGAGATGGGCATTAGAAAGAGGACTAGGCTTCGGTATACTCTCATTATATGATGATCCGGATGTAAGAGAAGCAATTAACAAATGGGGAGATGTAGACTTAGAGAAACAACAAGCCCAATTAGCTAGAGCAAAAGAAGGCATGACACCATGGTTCGGTGAATGGGACATATATGCTCGTATACAGATACAAAAAGCTGTACTTGGCGAGCTAAGCGTCAAGGAAGCTTTAGATAATATGGCTGAGAAGTGGTTAGAGCTAAAAAGTGAATATGAATAAATAAAAATAAAAAATAAACTTTTATATTATTTTTTATTTTTATTTATTCATGGTGTACTAAATTATGAAAAGGCATGATGTTTTGTTTGCTTATATATCAGTTGCTATACCCCTTATTATAGCTATTATTTTCACTGTTTATCCGGTTGCTTACTCTCTATGGCTTAGTTTACATAAAATTAAGCTAACACGATTACATAAAATGAAATTTATTGGTTTAACTAATTTTTACAAAGTATTTACTGATAGTTATTTTATAGTATCATTAAAAAATTCTTTATTATTTACTACTTTAGCAGTAATTTTAACATCAGTACTGGGGATAGGAATAGCGTTATTATTAAATGAAAAATTTAAAGGTGTTGAAATATTGAAAACAATAATACTTTTACCATGGTCATTACCTACAGTTATAGCTGGAATAATGTGGTGGTGGCTTTTCAACAGTGATTATGGTGCTTTTAATGGTTTTCTTTATTCACTTGGAGTAATTGATAAATATATACCATGGTTAAGTACTCCTCATTTAGCTTTCTTTTCTGTCCTGATAGCTCATTTATGGAAAGAATTACCTTTAACTTCCATACTTTTCCTAGCAGCACTACAAACTATACCACCAGAAATAGTAGATGCTGCAAAAATAGATGGTGCTTCCAGATTTTTAGTATTTAAGAATGTTACTTTCCCATTCTTAAAACCAGTTCTACAGGTAGCTGTAATATATGAGACCATGGTAGGACTGGTGACCTTTGATATAATATATGTTATGACTGGAGGAGGACCAGGAGATGCTACATCATTATTAGCATGGTATGGTTATACAGAAACTTTTACATTCCTAGATTTAGGTAAGGGTGCAGCCCTATCCTTTATATTAGCCACTATATTGCTATGTTTAATAATTATGTATCTGAAAGTTATAAAAGTAGGTGTAATTTATGAATAAAGGTAAATTTATAAAAAATATAATCATAGCTATTTCTTCATGTTTATTAGCTTTATTCATATTAGGTCCTGTAATTTGGACAATAATTTCAAGTATAACACCAGAATCAGAGTTACTAAGTGTACCACCTCATTGGCTACCACATGAACCATCTATTGATAACTATATATACATATTTACTGGTAAAATACCTGAACGTATTGCTGTAAGAGGCGTACTGAGAGGCAGAGCAGCTACAGAAGCCAGATATTTACCTCTCGCACTTGCTAATAGTGTAATAGTAGCAACAAGCGTAACTATAGTTAATTTACTTGCAGGAGGTCTTTCTGCATATGCTTATTCTAGAGTTAATTTTAAAGGTAAAAATGGAACATTCATCTTTATTTTAGGAAGCAGACTATTACCACCCATTTCTATAATAATTCCTTACTTTGTAATACTAAAATTTTTAGGTTTATTAAACCAATATCTTGGATTAATATTGGTATATCTAGCCTTTACTTTACCATTTACTATATGGTTACTTACAACATACTTTAATGAACTTTCTCCCGATATAGAGGAGGCAGGTTTAATAGATGGATGTAACAGATTTCAAGTTTTTCTTCGTATAGTATTACCTATAGCTGCCCCAGGCTTAATAGCAGCTTCTGCTTTTTCATTTATGTTCTCATATAATGAATTTTTGTTCGCTACTTTAATCATGACCCGTATTGAGAGAAAAACAATACCTGCCATATTAGGTTCACTTGCAGTTAACCCAGATATTAGTTATTCTCTTTTAGCGGCTTGTTCGACAGTAGCTTTGGTTCCTTCTTTATTTTTTGCCTTAATATTTAGAAAATATATAACAAGGCACTTAATACCTAGCTTAAAGGGAGGATAGGATTATAAAAAATTAAAATATTTTAATTTTTATTTAAGGAATACATATATTATCTCTTTTATTTTTATTTATTATATTTTTAGTTAATTTTATATAATCTTTCATTCCCAAATATTCATCTTTATCTTTTCCGCATTTCCTTAAGTAAACAACTACTCCCCACTCATTTTCCATAACTTTTGTATATGAAATCCTTAATTTAGAATAACCTGTTAGGAAAACCCCATGTCTTTTGTTTAACCTAATGGTAGAATTACTAATTATACCTTCTGAATTCCCACTTAAATAAACTCCATCCCCTAAATTTTCAGTAATAAAAGATTTATCCATTTTTAACTTAGAAGAGTCCTTTAAACGAATCCCTTCCCCATTTCTCATTATTTCTGATTTTTCTATATTTATGGAAGAGTTATTTTCTAATAAAATTCCTCCCTCTCTGTTTTCATATATTTTCGATTCTATAATCTTTACATTAGAGTAATCATGTAGATGAATACCATATACATTCTGAAAAGCATACGATTTTAACAGAGTAGCATTAGAAGCACCCTTCATATGTAATCCGGCCCATCCACTTCCTTTTAACAATACATTACTTAAAACAACTTTAGAAAGTTTTTCAGCAAATATACAATCTCCCCCACTTCCTATGATTTTTACATTTTTTGCCTTTATAGTTGATTTATCTGTTAAAAATACTCCATGCCAATTACCTATTATACTTACATTAAACAAATGTAGAGAAGCATAATCATATATGGCTATTCCATGAAATCTATTATCTCTTATATATAAATTGGAAATATTTACGTTTGCTTTACCTATTATTACTATTCCATGAGGACATACATATGGAGAAAATTTACATCTTCCTCTATATGGAAAAGCGCCAGTAATAGTTAAGTTTTTTATTTTAACAAAAATATTTTTTCTAGATCCATTAATTAATATTACAGGATAACCACGTTTAGAGCTCTCTATTATTACCTTCTTTGGATCAAAACCTATTAATGTTATATTTTTGGTTATAGAAATGCTTTCTTTATACGTTCCTGGTAAAAGTTCTATGACACTGTTAGGAGGAGCTTTATTTAGTGTTTCTTGCAAATTATCGTTAGGATTAATAATTATTTTAGAAAATTTAGTATAATAAGCTAATTTTACATTAGAGATAAATAGAAAGAATAATATACCCATTAATATAATTTTTCTGCAAGTATTACAATTATTTCTAGAGTTTCTTCCTTTATTCAATATCACCCCTTTATTTATAATTTAATCTTATCTAAAATGTTTTTCTTGATTTGTCAAAACAATGATAGCTATAGTATATCTTATTGTTAGGAATATGTCTGCCCTCTAAACCTTAGTATCAAAAAATCTGTGATTTATATAAGGTAGTTTTATTATTTTTCCTTTTTTAATTGAGTCATATGCGGCTAAAGCAATTTCAAGAGCTTGTCTACCGTCATATCCTGTAGCCCTGGGCTCTCTATCTTCTTTAATAGCTTTAATAAAGTCCTCTATCATAT
>Ga0190367_1000431_pt1 | contig 31036 bp, 32 predicted proteins | sample 4872181011_MG_FD_171838 | JGI IMG/M metagenome (GOLD analysis project Ga0190367, IMG submission 171838) | Hydrothermal vent microbial mat bacterial communities from Southern Trench, Guaymas Basin, Mexico - 4872-18-10-11_MG | ecosystem: Environmental > Aquatic > Marine > Hydrothermal vents >...
TCCAGCCCCCCCTACTCCACCTGCTCCTGCTCCCGCTGATCAAATAACCAATGTTCCGGCAGAAGTCACTGGGGAACAAACCACTCCAGAAGGAACTTATTATCTAAAAGAAACAGATACAGAAGGAACAGCTACTGCTGCATTCTTCCCCGCTCCAGGAGTTGAGCAAGTAGGACTCGTAATTAATCCGGATAACACATTTGAGCTTCAGCTCCTCATTAAAAAAGTAGAAGGAGTAGACAGAACAAAGGTAAATGACTTTGCAGCTGTAGTATCAACAGCTCTAGGTAGATTCGCTACTGGGGTTAGTTCCTCAATAGACGAGGGTACAGATTACTTTAAGATAACAATCACAGGTACTGCAACTAATGTTGATGGGGTAAAAGCCGAGGCTAAGAACTACAAGTATTACTAATCTTTTTTTATGTTTTTTAATTTTGTAAAGGAGATCTTTAAAAGATTTCTAATTATAATCCTAGCCCCTCTTTATGAGTTTGAAGTCATTTGGTCTCTCATCCCTGTCTATCTAACCTGGTTTATAACTGATATTCTCGCAGAAAGGAAAGGTGTAGATCCAACAAGCGCTGTACAGAACGGATTTACAGCTCTCTGGATCGGAATGGACTGGATGCATCAATTAACACGAAAAGGTATAAGCTCCATTGAATTAAGCTCAATGCCCTATTTCGTATTCCCCATTTTTATGATTTTATGGGGGTGCATAGCTATCTATGCTGGTCTTTGGAGAAAGTGGTATATGGGCTTTATAGCGAGAATTAGGGAAGTAAGTTACGCTCAGATTGTTCTTACTCCTATAATCTATAAGCTCGTACCTCTTGATTTTCTAAGCATAATATCTGTTATTGTTTTTTTCCCATTGATGTATGGGGTAATGGAAGCAATAAATAGGATTGCTGATAAGTTCTTTGAAAAGATGGAATTATGGGGGGAAGAAGAATGGTAAATTATGAAAAAGTCTCTGAAATAATTGAAAGTTTGAAAGATAAGCTAAAAAAAGAGGTCCAAGAAAAAGAGGAGTTTGTGATTTCTACTAAAGAATCTCTTAGAAAGGAGTTTGAAAGAAGAACAAGGGAAGCGGGTATTGAGGGGGATGTTCTGGTGGGCGGATCAATTGAGAAAGGTACTTGGCTCCCTGAGAAGCTAGAATTCGACATTTTTATTAGAATCAGATCAGCAGAAGGCTTTAAAAGATTTTATACAATCTGCCCGGAAGGGGAAAGGATGCTTGGATCGAGAGATTACTTTAGGATAGAAGAAAAAGAATATGGAGTAGAAATTATCCCAATAAAATACATAGAAAGACCTGAGGAAGCGGAAGATATAACAGACCTTTCTCCTTTCCATGTGGAATATGTAAATTCGAGGACTAATGAAGACATGAAGTATGATATAAGATTATTAAAAAGGTTCATGATGAAAAAAGGAGTTTACGGAGCAGAAACTCATGTGGGAGGATTTTCTGGGTACTTAGCTGAGCTTTTAATAATAAACTATGGATCTCTTTTATCTCTTTTTAAAGCTGTAGAATCGGAGTGGAAATCAAAAATTTATCTTGATCCTGAAGGATACTATAGAAATTATTTTGATGCCAAATTTCACTTGGGGGAAGATAAAACATATGGACCTATGATTTTCGTTGATCCCACCTTTCGATATAGAAATGCTGCAGCAGCTCTGTCTTTAGAAGCTTATTCCAAATTCATTTTCTATGTGAGAATGTTTCTTAGAAACCCAAGTGAGGAGTATTTCCTTTTTGAGGAAAAAATCACAGATGAGGTACTTAAGAGAAGAGCTGAGGAAAGAGGGACATTAGTGCTTATTTATAAAATCAAAAAATCGGGAAAGGAAGATTTCTTTCTAGGAAAGTTAAAGAGGGTAAGCAGGAGAATTGGAGAAAGGTTAAGGGAAAAGGGGATCCCTCTATATGATTGTGGGTTTTTCTATAATAAGGAAGGATATTACCTGTTCTTTGAGTTAGAAAGTACCCAATTCAGCAAAAAGGAGAGAAGAATTGGCCCTCCAGTTTGGGTTAGCGCTAAGTACTTTGATGCCTTCTGCAATAAACATGGGGAAGTTTATGTATACAAGAATAACCTTGTGGCTGATGTTCCCAGACAAGATTTGCAGCTTCTTTTAAAACAAATGATTGAAGAGTATCAACTAGAGATATTAGAATGGAAGAGTTATTTATAGGAGGACATACTGCCTGTCAAGGATGTGCTGCTCCAATAATAGTTAGAAACGTTCTAAGAGTACTTGGAAAAAATACAATAGTAGTGGGAGCTACTGGTTGTTTAGAAGTTATTTCTACCATTTATCCGAATACATCTTGGAAAGTCCCATTTATTCATGGAGCATTTCAAAATGCAGCCGCTATAGCTTCAGGACTAAGAGAAGCTTTAGAAACAGAAGGAAAGTCAGAAATAAACGTATGTGTTTTTGCAGGAGATGGTGCTACCTTTGATATTGGAATGGGAGCACTAAGTGGATTGCTGGAGCGTGGGCATAAAGTTATTTATGTCCTCTATGATAATGAGGCATACTCGAATACCGGTGTACAAAGATCCTCAGCAACTCCGAGATTTTCGAGAACAACAACTACCCCTGGAGGGAAAAAGGAAAGAAAAAAACCTATAGCTTTAGTTGTTGGATCTCATGGAGATGTTTATTCAGCTACGGCAAATCCTGCATTTTTGAGAGACCTAGAAAAAAAGGTTAAAAAAGCGAAAGAGTTTGACGGTCCTAGCTTCCTTCACATCCTATCCCCTTGCCCTACTGGATGGCGATTTGATCCTTCTCTTACTATTGAGATTGCAAAACTTGCAACAGAAACATTAATTTTTCCCCTTTACGAAATAGAGCGGGGCATTCTTAGAGTAACCGAAAAGGTTTTGAACCCTAAGCCTCTAGAGGATTATCTAAAGTTACAAGGGAGATTTAAAGGGATGGATCCTGAAAAGATAAAGATACTAGAAAAGGAGGTGAAAGAATTTTATGATTGGTTATTGGCTAATGATGGAAAAAGGGTTTTCCCATTTTGACTGGGCTTCTATTCAGCACTAGGCAATAATGTGCTCAAGTAATTGGATATTATTTTAATTTTATCTTTCGTGTTCCAGTTTCTTACCCAACCATACACATAGTCTTTGGAAATAAGCTCTTCTATTATCTCATTTACAGTATTGTCTATATTTTCCTGTGTTGTTTGAGGGAAATAATCATATAAGTCAGATATCCAACTTAACGCTTTTCTTAATTCAGGAATTGCTCTTGAAATACCCAATCTTTCTGCTTCTGAGTAAACATTGATTAATCTTTCTAATTTCTTCTTTTCTCTCCAAGAATATCCTGCTACTGCTGAAGAAAAAAGCAGAAATGGCACTAAAAATACCCATCCTGCTAAAGGAAAGAAGATAAGGCCCGGTATAGAAAGAAAGGGAGAAACCTTAAACAACCTGTCTTTTTCCTTTTTTCTTTTCTCAAAATTCCTTTTCTCTTTTTGATAGACTTTCTCCAAAGGAAGATATTCTTGAACCAATCTCGTTGCTGACAAGATGTCTGGCAAATATGGCTCTAAAGCTTGTGCTAGCTGTCTTTTTTCTTGATCTTCAAGGGAAGGAATTCCTTGGAGCCTTTGAATTTGATCTCTACTTACTCCACTTGACTCAAGCACATCCTCTATGGTTCTAATCGTTGTGGGACCTGCCAAAATTCCTGATAGGATCCCATTGTTTGCTACATTAGAGGGTACTTGCCTGACTAATTCTAAATTTTCCTGCAAGAGGGATAGGGCGTTTCTCACATCCATATTCTCTAAATAGTGGTGACATATATAAAATCTTAAATAACTAAAGACTTTTTTGACAAGCAAGGAAACAAACAAATGGACAGTAAAGGTATTATGGAGAAAAAAGAAAAAATTGTTGCTAACTCAGTTAGTTTAAAAATAGAAATGTCCTCTTCTAATCCTTTCTTAACCGAGTTTATAGAGGAAATAAGAAGAACTTTTGGTAATTCAATTAAAATTGACACAATTGAAAATCTCGAAATGGAAAAACCATACAGAATAAGCGTTTATGTTGATGATAAGAACATCCTGCATTTTTTAGGAATCCCAAAGAAAAGGGAAGTAGAAATGTTCAAGGATATCTTAGAAATTTTTTTAAACAGAGATAAATACCTTAATAAGAAAATATCGAGAATTTTTAACAAGATAAATGAACATGTTTGGTTAACGGTGTTTATAAGTCCTCTATGCCCTTACTGTCCTATTGCGGTAAGAATGTTGAGTAAGATATCGCTTAGTTCTGGTAGTTTGGCTAAGGTTTTCGTTATCGACAGCATGGACAATCCAGATCTTGTTGAAAAGTACAAAATAAGAGTTGTCCCCACGATTTTTATAACAAAAGATCCTATAGAAAAGGCAAAAAGATATGATATTTTGGTTGGCGCATTTCCTGAGGAGTTTATTCTGGAGCGGATTGTTAAATTTTTCCTAGGTATATAAGAACTCCTAGAAAGCAAAGGAAAAGCAGAAGTGCCAAAGGTATTGTCAAAAGCTTCTTCGCTGTCTCTTTTCTGACTTCGATAATTTTAGGAGAAAGTTTTGTATGTTTTATCTCTGAAGGTAAGGAGCTCATCTTAAGTGCAAGTTTAGCAAAATATATCGCAGCATTTTTATCTTCCTCCCATAATACGCTCGAATATTCTTTATAAAGAAGAGCTAGAATTGGGTAATAGTTCTGAGATACGTAAAATCTTATCCTTTTGTCCAATAGTTCCTGATATTTCTCAAATACTTTCTCTTTATCTTCTAAGTTCTCGAGAGCAAGTTCAGATAGTACTTCCGCTTCTTTGGAGAGAAAAAGGGCCCTTACAGCTTTTCCCCTTTCTAACAGTTCTCTAGCTTTTTCTATTTTAGATTTGGCCTCTGCTACTGGACCTCCAGTATAGTAAGTGGAGGCGTAAATAACTCCTATTTCTGCTCTTTCTATAGCGTCTCTAGAACACCCTATATATTGATCTTCATCAAACACCCACTTGCCTGGAGGTATAAGGGACAGCCAAGCTTCAGCAGATATTATTCTTGCCTTCGCTCCAGCTATTTTTTCAATATCTCTAGACTCAACTCCCTCGTTAAGACTCTCATTCGCTTCATAGAGTCTATCTAGAAAGATGAAAACAAGCTCTAAAGAATTTGGATCATAGGTGAGGCGTTTTTTAGATAGATTCTTTATTTCATTTCTCATCTCCTGAACTTCATTTTCTATATTTTCTATATTCTCCTCTAAGTACTTTGTGTAAAGCTCTTTGATGGCTCTCACGCAATAACTTGCTGCAGAGTAATACTTGCCTTTCTTTTCCAGTTCTCGTGCTTTTTTAAGCAAATCTGATGGCTTTTTAGCGAGGTACTCAAAAGATTTAGCTTTTTTACATACCATAACCTCGGCTTTCTTTATCAGATTATTTATTTGTGTAAGGTTTATTTTTTGAATTTTTATTTGGATTTCTCTCTCCGTGAAGTATTTATAAGCATCCAAGGCATCCTTTACTTCTATTATCTTTGTCTTTTCCTCTATACTTTCTATCTCCTCTGTTTTTTCACCGTATGGTATTAAGAACAAAGATGCATACTCTTTTGCTGCCAGATACTTTTCTTTTATTCCCCCTACTGGACCAATTGACCAATCAGGATTTATTGTGCCTGTCATTATGATGTCTTTCCTCAAAGTGGTATTGGATAAAAGGCCCATAGCAAGAACTGTCATAGCCGCTCCAGCACTGGGTCCTCCTACTATTTCCCCCCTTCCCTCAATTCTGAAAAGGAAATCGTACCTACTACAATTAACATTAAAAATCTCGCATGCAACACGAACTGCAACACGAGCTGAGGCTTGGGTATCTACCTTAGTGAGGGGGCTTGTGCTTATGTAAACATTTCCATTTCCTGGGAGTATTTTAAGAGATAAATTTGCAATTATTCCTTTACCATTATGAACCCCTACAATATATATCCAATCTTCGGAAGAAAATACAAAACAAAGGAAAAGAGGTATAGTTAAGACAAACCTACTTAATTTCATTATAATATTGTGAGGTTACTGAAGATAAAGTTGGAAGGAATAAGATCCCACCTTAATACTGAAATAGAATTTGGAGAAGGAATTAATGTTTTCATTGGGAACACCGGAAGTGGAAAGACATCAGTGCTAATTGGCATTGAATTTGCACTTTTTGGGAGAGATTGCGGGAGGGATTTTGCAGAAATACTTTCTTGGAGGAAAAATAGGGGGCGGGTGATTCTCACAATAGAACATAGAGGAGATATCTATACAATAATACGCGGTCTATTAAGGGAAAAATCTTCAATAAGAACAGATCCTACAACATTAAAAATTCTAAAAAATGGAAGACTTTTCTTTTCTACCGAAAGAGCTAGGGAATTTAATGAAAAAATAAAAGAAATACTCGGTTTCCCGAAAAAGATAAATCCCATGCTTCTTTTTGAAACTATCTGTTACTCAAAACAAGACGAAATAAGAAAACTTTTGGAGCTAAGTAAGGAAGAAAGACAGGTTTATATAGACCGTGCTCTCTTTCTTGATAAATACAGAAAGATTTGGGAGGAAATGAAAGATATAATAGAATATTTTGAGAAAAAACTCGAAAAATTTAACACATTAATCGAATTAAAGAAGGAGTATGTCAATAAGCTACAAAAGATATCCTCAGAATTGGAAAGCTCAAAGAAAGAGTTAAAAATGATAAATGAAACTTATGAAGATCTTGCTAAAAAATTTGGAGAAGTAAGTAGTAATTTAAAAGAAATAAAATACAAACTTGAAACAATAAGAAAGGACTTGGAATTATTGACAAGATTGGAAGAAAGGAAAAAAATTTTGATAAGTGAGATCTTTTCTTTGGAAAAAGAGCTTGAGAATTTAAAGGGGCAAATTAAAAAAATTGAAGAGGTCGATATAGAAGAAATAAATCAGCTTAAAAAGGAATTAGAAAGGGTCAAAAACGAATTGTTTTCTCTAAATGCAAGAAAAGGGGAACTTGAAAAAACAATAAAAAACCTTGGAGGCCTTAAAGGGAGAAAGTGCCCAATTTGTCAAAGAATAATTAGCAAAGAATTAGCAGATAACCTAATTAATAATGCAAAAACAGAATTGGAGGAATTGCTAGTAAAAATAAATGAGTTAGAAGAAAAAGCAAGATCACTTCAAGAATCTTTGAAAGAAAAGGAAGAGAAGCTATCTATTTACCTAGAAAATAAATCTTTAAGAAAAATGGTGGAGAATGTGAAATCAAAACTATCAATAAAAAGAAAGGAGCTTGAAACAATAGAAGAAAAGCTTCTGGAACTTTCTAAATTTAAAGAAATGGAAATGGATTTAAAGAAAAAACTTTCAGAGTTAGAACAAGAATATTCGCTATATCTCACAGAATTGAAAGAATTAGAAGGAAAAAGAAAAGCTCTTAGGGAGAAATCAATATTTCTTGAAAAAGAAAAATCTTATTTAGAGGAAAAAATCACTGAAATAGAAAAAAGTGAGAGAAAAAAAGAAAAATTAGAAAAATTAATCTATACCTTAAAGAATCTAAGAGAGGAAATAAGAAAAATAAGAGAAATCGTAAGAGATAGATTCCTAGATAGTTTTGGGGAGGAATTTGTAAAGTGGTTTAGGCAATTAAGGAAAGATAGTGAATACTCGGTTTCGATTGGAAAGGATTACGAACCTATAATTTACGACTATGAAGGAAAAGAGGTCTCTTTAAGGAATCTGTCTGGAGGAGAGAAAACATCAGTTGCTCTGGCCTACCGCCTTGCTCTCTCAAGTGTTGCATCCGAATTGCTTGGAATGCAAACTCTTGGTCTTTTTATTCTAGATGAGCCTACCACAGGTCTTGATAGTGACGATATAAAAAATCTGGTTGAGGTGATTCAAAATCTAAAGCTTCCACAGTGTATAATTGTTACACATTCAAGGGAGCTTAAAGAGGCTGCAGATTATAAATTTCTTGTTTATAAAGGACCTGATGGAAGCAAGGTTATTTCTCTAGAGGACTGAAAAAGGATCCCAAATCTTTTTCTTTAATAATTCTTACTTTTACTTTATCATCCTTTTTATGGATAACTTCTATCTTGGGGACTGATTTCAAATAAAGATATGGCCGTTTTTTTCCGTATTTCTCCAAATAAACTATCTTTCCATTTAAAATTCCTTTTTTTCTAAGAGACCGGAAAATACGTACAAATTTAACTCTGTTTTTGAAATTATAAAACTTAAATACATTTTTAACAACTTCTCGAAGCTCAGTTGTTGTATTTTGGAATCTTTTTATCCTTCTTAGAACAAATAACCACTTCTTGCTTATTGTTATTTCCCTCACATATTAACTAACTATTTCATTCTAAAATCCACTGCCCAACAGCCTTTTTCATTACAAATTATTGGATTTATATCAATTTCTTGAAAATTCTCTTGGACAATAAGCTTTGATGCTTTAACAAGGATTTCAATTACCTTTTCTTTATCAATTTTTGGCCTTCCTCTATATCCTTCAAGGATTTTTTTCATTTTAAGTTCTTCTAACATCTCCTTGGCGTCTTTTTCGGTAATTGGACAAATCCTAAAAGAAACATCTTTGAAAAGTTCTACAAATACTCCTCCAATTCCTACCATAATGACGGGCCCAAAAATGGGGTCTTTCTTCCCTCCAATGAATATTTCTATTCCTCTTATCATTTCTTGTGCTAAAATTCTGGCTTTAGGAAACTTTCTTTTCAGATCTAGGAACGCTTCTCTAATATTTTCTATACTACCAAGATTCAATTTAATTGCCCCTACATCTGTCTTGTGAGTAATTTCTGGGGAGATTGCCTTTAGAACTATAGGCCCCTTCACCTCTTTAAAAAAAGATATGGCTTCTTCTATGCTTGATACAAAAGCGTAGCGGGCGCACGGTATTTTATATTTTTCTAAGATCTCAAAGATATCTTATCACCTTCTCTCCTAAAACAACGGCGTATAGCTCTAGAAAATCCTCCATTTTTGCAGCTTTTATTTTTTTAAGAAGTAATTCTTCTATTTGAAATACTCCGACCAAATCCTTCATTAAGACTTCTATTTTGACTGGTTTTTCATCCCCATAGGTTATATTTATCTTATCAATAGCCAATGCGGAGAATTTATGAATATCTTCCTTTCCATGGTAGAAAGGGAGCCTAGCTCTTCCTTCTTCCATGTCTAGCCCATCTCCAATTGAAACAACTTTTGCTTCCAACGAACTTGCTGGAATATTACCCATATGGCAAAAAATGCATTCTAATATGTATCCTCTCATTTTATAGATAGTCTCCTCCTCGTATATTCCGGAAAGCAACTCATCTAGAAGCAAATTAGCTAGAAACGTGGATGTTATTTCATGATTTATCCTATTAATACTTATTCCTATATCGTGTAACATTGAACCAGCAACTATAATAGAAAGGACATCTTCAAATCCGAAACCAAACTCTTCCTGAGAAGAAAAAGTTATTTCGCTTTTATTTATTAGGATAGCTATTTTTGAGCTGTTTTTTGCTGTAATTTTAAGATGAACTGGTCCGTGATCATTATATCCCAACCTATCTACAGCCACCTTATTGGAGGCCTCAGCTAATAGTCTCCATTTTTTGTTTTTAGATATTGAATAGTACACATCAAGTGCCTTGGGATATTTCTCTAAAAGCTCCTCAACTTCTTTATCAACTTTTTCTTCTGTATTCATATTATTCTTTCCTATGCTAGAGATTAGGATTCATGGGCTAGGTGGGCAAGGTGCAGTTACCTGTTCTTACTTAATAGCTACTGGTGCCTTTTTAGAGGGTTTTTATGCCCAGGCTTTTCCTATGTTTGGGATAGAAAGAAGGGGCGCTCCGGCCAGGGCGTTTGTAAGAATCTCAAAAGAAAAAATAAAACTTAGGGAGCAAATCTACAATCCAGATATAATATTAATAATGCATGAAGGATTGATAGAGAAAGATAATGCATTAATTGGAGTGAAAAATAATGGTACGGTCATTGTTAACGCTAAAAAAGAAGAAAAATTGAAAAAAGATAATATAAATTTTTTCTATTTGGATCTTACAAAAATGGCTTTAGAGCATTTAGGAAGAAATATATTAAGCACTGCTATGTTTGGAGCCTTTTGTGGAATAACTGGGATAATAAAGTATAAAACAATAAAAGACGTCTTACCCAGGTTTTTTAAGGGAGAGTTACTCCAGAAAAATATTTTAGTAACAGAAAAAGCATTTGAAGTGGCAAGGAAGATGATATTATGAAAATTGACGTCCCTGTCTGTACTCCTCCAAAGACCAAGGCAAAGAATAAATTTATTTTTGAGAAAAAACCGGTAATCTCCGGAGAGTGTAGGGGCTGTGGAATTTGTGCCAAATACTGCCCTGAGGGTGCAATTACAATTCAAAAAGGAAAGAAAACAATAGATTATGATTTGTGCAAAGGCTGTGGGATCTGTGCTAGAGTTTGTCCTTTCAAAGCTATTGAGATGGTGAGGAGATGAAAGATATTATTGAGGGCTCATGGGCAGCTGCTTGGGGGGCTAGGCTAGCTAGAGCTAAGGTCATAGTTGCTTATCCAATAACCCCACAAACCCATATTGTTGAAAAAATAGCTGAGTGGATAGAAAAAGGAGAAATGAAAGCTAGGATGATAAATATAGAGGGAGAACATAGTGCGCTTTCTGCTGTTTTAGGAGCGGCAACTAGAGTTCGCACTTTTACAGCTACTTGCTCCCAAGGCCTTATGTATATGGCAGAGATTCTTTGGATAGTTTCTGGAATGCGGATTCCAACAGTCATGGCCATTGCCAACAGGGCTCTATCAGCTCCCATTAATATCTGGTGCGATCATTCAGATTCAATGGCGGTGAGGGATTCTGGTTGGCTCCAGTTCTATGCAAAAGACCCTCAGGAAATTTTGGATATGATTCTTGTATCTTATAAGGTATCTGAGGAGATTCTTCTCCCTTCTATGGTTTGCTTTGATGGTTTTGTCCTTTCTCATGTTTATGAACCAGTAGAAATACCGGAGCAAGAAAGGGTAGATAAATTCCTAGGAGAGTACAGGTACCCGTATAAATTGGATCCAGAAAATCCAACAACTCTTGGTCCTGTTGCCACTCCAGCTCATTATATGGAATTCAAACATGCACAATGGGAGGCTATGGAAAGGGGCCGGGAAATTCTGGAGCAGGCTGTTAAGGAATATGAAAAAAAGGTTAAAGAATATGGAAACATCTTTGTAGAAACGGTAAATAAAGATTCGGATTATTTCCTAGTAGCTATGGGGTCTATTTGTGGCACTATAGAGCATTACTTAGAAAAGGAAGGACTGGATATAGGATTAGCAAGAATAAAAACGTTCAGACCATTTCCCTTCGATCTAATAAGAAAGATCTTGGAGGGAAAAGAGGTTGCTGTTCTGGACCGTGCGGTCAGTTTTGGAAGCAAAGGCCCTCTAGCTTTAGAGATAGAGAGTTGTTTAGAGAAGAAAGTACTAGATTGTATTGTTTCTCTGGGAGGGAAAGATTTCACAAAAAAAGATTTAGACAATATTATCCATGCTCTAAAATCCGGTGAGAAAGGAGTTAAATGGATCCTCTAGCAAGCTCAATAAAAATTCTAGGATAAACAAATTCTATTTCTTTTTTATTAAACTTTTGCTTAATATATTCCTCAATACTATCCAAATTTCCGATCTCATCTACCAAATGCATTTTTATAGCTTCTGGAGCGAGGAAGATATTAGAAGTTTTTATCTCTTTCACCTCCTCTGCAGTTAAATTTCTATTTGCAGCAACTGAAGATAGGAAATTTTCATAAAGCTTGTTTACTATTTCCTTCAATCTTTCTATTTCTTCTGGAGCGGGCTGCTTAAATGGATTTCCCATTTCTTTTAAACTTCCATTATATATTTCTATATAAGAAATGTTAAATCTCTGGAATAACCCATGAAGATTGATGAAAGAAGCTGAGACACCGATATTTCCAACCAATGCTCCCTCTTCCGCAAAGATTCTATCACAATAACTTGCAATCCAATAGGCGCCAGATAGAGCTTCTTTGACATAGCAAAGAACTGTTTTATTTTCCTCTTTCAACCCTTTTATAGCATTAATAACATCGATAATTCCCGAATAGGTCCCTCCAGGGCTATCGACTTCTAGAACTATTATCTCATATCTCTCATCTTTTCCTTCTTTCAATGCTTCTGCATATATCTTTCCACTAAAAGAATCAATTTCCCCGACAATAGGGACAAAAAGAACTTTCTCTTTTCTAACTATCTCCCTAACATAGAGAAGAACAGGCAAAATCATTAAGATTATACCTAGAGCTACTAGGAAATCCTTCATATAATCTATCCTATTCCTTCCAATATTTTCCTTAACTCCAAATAGATTTCATATTCTTCGCGCTCCAGCTAAAAGGCTAATTGGTAAGCACCTATTTTTTTATCATGCTAACTACCCCTTCAAAAGCTAGGGATCCTAATAAGGTAGTGCGGGGGTGCCCGAGAGGCCAAAGGGGCCGGACTCAGAATCCGGTGGCTTAAGCCGTCGTGGGTTCGAATCCCACCCCCCGCAGGTGTATAAAAAATTTCAAGGAAAATATGGGTGTCCTAGTTAAACCTTTTGAGAGGTGTAGATATTACTTACCTCTTACTCCTAGATTCTCTTTATTACTTTATTACTGAACTGAATTCATTATAAAGAAGAATTCAAAACACTTCGATTATTCTCTGATGCATCACCTTTAGCTGATAGATACTCTTAAGGTTGGTATTAGTAAAGAAATATCTAAGAAATACTTCAGAGATGTCTTAGTAGGCTAATAAGGAGAAAAATTAGAAAAATTACTCTTGTGTCGGGACATAGGAGTTCTAAGTTTAAAAAACGTCTCAGAAAAGGCATACTAAAGTCTTCCTACTCTCTTGACGACTTTTCATATCTTAAGTAAGCTTGAGAAAAACAAGGTTTCGATCAAAAAGGAAATAGATGGGCTGGAGGTTAGGGCAAGTTCTATCTTAAAAAATTTTAAACTCTGTAACTTGGCAACAAAATTTTTGTTACAAAGTTACAAAATTTATTCTTTAATTTTACCACCTTTTCTATATTTCTTAATAATTTCAAAAAATTTGTCTCTAATTGGCTTGTATACAAGTTCAAAAAAATCTCTCTGTGACTTTAAAACATGTTCTGGGAATTTACTCACATACTCTAGAGCTGCTTCCCATGCTATTTCGTAAGGAATCACTTTCTCGATTTTTTCAGCTATTTGCCTATCATAATCCTGAGGCAATTGTTCCTGGTCTCCCATCATAAACCAGCCTCGCTCAGAAACTGGAGCTTGCTCGTCTCCAACATTTTCAAATTTCCCCTTTTCTTCAATTCCAAGTAATTCTCTGACAAATTTTCTTTTGCTCATTCCATATCTTGGTTTGTGATACTTGGCCCAAGCATAAAAAATTGCCCTATTTAGACCGAAGGATTTTGCTTTTTCCAGATTTCCTTTGAGTTTATAATATCTTGCCGCCTGGAGCAGGGCCATAACTTGAAATCTTCCAATTTTTCCCCTAACTTCCCTCCTAATTTCAGGAATAGATACAGCTTTCTTTCCTATTCCTTCAAAATATTTTGGTAAATACCTATATCCTTTGCTCAAGGCAATCTCTGCTAGCCTGTCCCCCTCCCCTTCTTCGTACTCCCTCCAGTCTTTCCTATGCCTATATTTTAAAGGATTTGCCCAATCAAGAGAAAAGTTCCATAAATCGTCCGGTTTAAAACATACACAGGTAAGATCTAGTTCTCTATGCAAGGAGAGTGGCGCTGTAAAAACCCTTTGAATATCAATTTTATTTTCTACTTTCAATGGTCTCTCTTCATTTTTAGACAATTTAATAACTTTTAATAACTCATCTTTTTTGCTCTCCAAAAGGAATTCAACAATAGCATAGGAAATATCAATAGGATTATATTTTTCTCTCAATTCCTTCGAAAAACACTTTTCATGAATGTGTAAATGCAAACCTCTTCCAGACCATTTCAGGAAAAGAGATTTTTGTATTCCATACTTTTCAATTTCAGATATAAGAATATCAGCAACTCTTATTATTAGATCTACTTCTTCCAAATTTCCATCTATATCGATTATTGGACTAGTATAGAGAACATAGCTTGGATCTTTTACTGTGGTTTCATTAAGCTCTTTGTAAATGTTTATACTTGCATAAATGGTCCTTGGTCTGATGCTTTTGTGAACCAGTAATTGTCTTTTAATATCAGAAGGAAATTTAAATTCTAATGGTTTTCCATGAAAATGTCTAACAAATACCCTCCTTATGCCAACTTTCCCTTCCAAAGCTACCCATTTTCCATAACAATAGTCAAAAACCTCCTTTATCACTTCAGGATTTGAATAGTGTTTCAAGACTTGAGAATAGTCCATGAATAACTTACCACAAAGGTGGATTAAGAAGGAAGAAGTAATAAGATGGAGGAAGAGAGGGAAGTTCCATTTTGACTATCTTTACATATTCGGGCTTTGGAGTTGCCTCTTCCAATACTTTCAAAATCTTACCATAATTCCTGCTCTTATACAATCCTAGATTCCTAATTAAACATTCTATATGAGGTTCAGTGCACTTTCCTTCCCTATGGCATCTCAGTAGTCCACCACTCTCCTCTAAAAGTTCAATTACTTTTCTCCTTCTTCTTAGATGGAGATGTGAAAGAAGTTTCTTAGCAACTTTTATAAACTGCCTTCTTATCTCCCACTGAGCTGCACTACACAATCTTTCTTGTAAGCTTACAATCCATGCTCTTAGGGTTCCATAGACCTCAGCCTCAGCATACTGACCGAGCAAGGTAAGGTAAACAAACCTTGGATCCCCTTTATTAAGATATTCCACCTGAAGTTTCCACCACTTTTTTGCAAGTTCTAGATATTCTTTCTTTGCCCACTCTGGAAAAGTAGATGGAATTACAAACTTCCCCTCCATTACAACCTTCTCCCAGGACCATAAGTCAACATAAAGAAGCCTCTCCCTTACCAATTGAGCAAACATAGAAAGAGATCCTTTAAATTTGAATCTAATTAGACTTCTATCAACTCTATTTCTCTTTTCTTTTTTCCATATTCTCCCTCTATAAGGAGGCTTATCTACCTCTTTCCCTACAAATTCTTCATTAAGTATTTTCTCTATGCCTTCCTTAATTCTCCTTTGTGTAGGTAAGTCTTCTCTTAGACAGTGCCAGAGCTTTGCGATGTATCGAGGAGGCATTGAAAAGAGAATAACTGTAGGAGTAAGTTCAGGAAGTACAAATCTAGCGTCCTGCAATGGAACTCCTGCGTCAACAAGTTTCATATAAAGGGCAATAGATTCTAAACATAATGATTTTATACGTGGATCATTAATCTCCAACTGTAATAACACTTCATCGATCATTTCCTCGGAAGAATAGCTTCTTAAGTTGACTCTACGTAAGGATCTTTCCAATCCGACTCCAAACACCAAATTTGGAACATTTGTGTGTTGCCACATATGGATTGCGTCGAATCTTGTGCAAACTAAATAAAAACCCCTAGATTGGAAATCACCTACAACTCTATGAGCTCTTCCTTTGAATATTCTTCTAACGAATTTTTTCAGCTTATTTAAGTCTTTTGCTTTGAGTCGTAAACTTATGAATCCTTCATAAGCTTCCACAGAGCAAGTCAAACCTAGCTTGTCTATTAGAGTAAACAATGAATCAGGTGAATGAGTAATTGCAGCTCCAAGTGCTCCTAAGGTCATTGATGAGTCTGCCTTAATATAAACTGCAGCTCCAAGTCCTACTTCAATAATATCATCAAGTCGCATATGATATCCTTCCTTCCTTTATTAACGACTACTCTATATAAGGGGTAAAAAATGAGTTATACATTCTCTATTTTAAATCCCAGTTTTCTCAGGACCTTTATAGCCTTGCTTAAATATTTTTCCTTTAAGAGAATATGATCAGTAGAATAAGATGAAATAACAAGTATTGGTATTCCCTCTTTTGCTAGTTCATTTGAAATCCTGGCTATAAATCCAACAAGATTGAATGGAAGCCTCATATCAAATGTTAAAACTCTGAAATCCTTTTCTATTTCAATTATTTCTTCTTTTCTTATCTTATCTTGCTCTATTATCACTGTTATCTCCTTTTTATCCACAATATTTGCGAACGCGTTTGGGTCAATCTTTCTTTGCTTTTACAACTGCGAATTTATCTTTCCACAAAATTACTCTACCGGTCGGCAATCTCTTTTCTAGTTTATCTCCAGGTAACTTCAACATCATCCACCCTCCATTTTTGCAATATGTTTGTCTCTTCTAACCTATCAGGGCCCCTAGATTTGTAAACTAGAATACCTAACCAAGCTATCATCACACCATTATCTACGCAATATTCTTTCGGTATTTCAATAAATTTACACCCTCTCTCTTCGCACATGATTTTTCCCATCTCTTTTAGTCTCTCATTTGCCCCAACCCCCCCAGTGATTATAAATTCTTCCTTGTTTAAATGGGCAATTGCCCTCTCAGAAACTTCAATTAGCATTGCAAATACGGTTTCTTGGATTGAATAACAGAGATCCTCGATCTTAACCCCTTTTTTTACTAGCTCTTTTACTCTTGTTAATATCCCCCCTAAAACAATATCCATCCCTTTTACATTATAAGGAAGCGGAATATATTTCTTTCCCTTTTTAGCAAGCTGTTCTATAATTGGGCCTCCAGGAAAGCCCAATCCTAATTCCCTAGCAACACAATCCAAAAAATTTCCTACGCCTATGTCCTCTGTTTCTCCAAAAATTCTAAATTTTCCCTCATTATAAGCAATAACTTGAGTATTTCCTCCAGAGACATAAAGCATAACCGGGTCCCTTGCTCCAAACAACTGGGAAATCTCTAAATGTGCTATACAATGATTAACTCCAACTATAGGTATATTATATTCCAAAGAAAGAGTTCTCGCAGCCACTGCACCAACTCTTAATTGAGGGGGCATTCCAGGGCCTCTAGAAAAAGCTATAACATCTATGTCATCAATATCTAAATTAGATCTGTCTAAAGCTGTCTCCAAAACAATAGGAGCATTTTTTGCAAGCAACTCCGCAGCTTCAGAAGGTATTATACCTTCTCTTGGCTTGTAAACATACCTTTCGTCAGCTAGAATCTCTCCTTTATCGTTTACAATTCCGACACCAAAAGTATGAGCTGTTGATTCTATCCCTAAACATATCATACATCCCACGATAGCTTAACAATAAAAAGAAGAAATATCCATATGGTAGACGAAGAAAAGAAACATTTGTTACTTTTGAGCCCATTTAGGATTTACGATGTGAGAGGTGTTATAGGGGTTAATTTGACCTATGAACTTATCGAAAAGATAGGAGTTGCACTGTCCCAATACTGGGAAGAGGATGAAACGATAGGAATAGGAAGAGACGTAAGGCTTCACTCACCTAATGTCTTTTCCTCTTTAACTAGAGGAATACAAACAAAAGAGAAGAATGTAATAAACTTCGGTGTAATAACAACCGGAATAGCGAATTTTATTGCTTGGAGAAGGAATATTCCTGTAGTAATGATAACAGCATCCCATAACCCACCGGAGTGGAACGGTCTCAAATTTTTCCATAAAGGAGGGAAAGAATTCAGTCCGGAAGAACTAAAGAAATTGGAGGATAAAACTAAACAGATCAAAGAGATTCCAAAGGGAAGAAAGGGAGCTGTGATGGATGAGAATGTGTTACCAGAATATAAGGACTATATAAGAGAATGTTTCGATATAATTGGGGAATATAGGGTTGGATTTGATCCAGCAAACGGATGCGGAGGAGTACTCCTAGATATACTAGAAGAAACCTTTAAGGTTTACGGTATTAATCTTGAGCTTGATGGGACTTTCCCTGCTCACATTGCTGATCCCTCATATCCTGAAAATCTTGAACAGCTAAGAGATCTCGTTAAGAAAGAAAACCTCGATTTCGGAGTTGCTATGGATACAGACTGTGATAGATTTTGGGTAGTATGGGAAAATGGGAGAATTGTACCCAGCATTTTTGTAGCCTATCTATTTGCAAAGTACCTCTTAAAAGGCGGAGATAACATATTGGTGAATTTCGAGATGCCTTTTTTCGTCGAGAGCCTTTTTGAACAGCTAGGAGTAAATTACTCTCTAGAAAAAGTGGGCTATCCTTTCATGAAAGAGGGCGCAAGAAGAAAAAGATCTTTGCTCTTTGCAGGGTACAGTGGACATTTTGGGTTCAGAGAAAATAACTATTCCGATGATGCATTATATGCTTTATTTAGATTTATATCGATGATTGAAGAAATGGAAATAGATGTTAATACAGAAATTAATAATTTCCCCCAATATTTTGAAAAAAGAATTGAATTTGAAATAATAGATCATTACGAAGCATACGAAAGAGTTAGAGCTTATGTAGACAATTACAAAATAGGAGATTTAAGAAGAGAGCTTGACGGTTTGGGAATTTACTTCGGAAGAAAGGGCAGGATTCTCATAAGACCCTCGAATACTGAAGCTTTACTGAGGATAAAAGTAGAAGCTGATAGTATAGAGAGAGTTAACTCTTTGAGAGATACCGCGGTAGATATAATTTATAAATCTATCCCAAAAGAGAGAATACTAAAGAAAAGAGTAGAGTCAAGAATATTTGGTTTTCCGAGAGATGTAAAATAAAAAAATTAAGCAGAAACCCCCTTCTCGTAGATTCCTATTAGTGTCATTTGGGAAACTGGCCCCCAAACTAGCACAACAAATGCACTTAGAATAATCACTATTATAATCCCTATTATGCCTGCTATTATCCCTCCCATTAGTCCTCCAGCTGCAATTCCTCCTAATGTCATTGCTCCAGCGGTAAAGGTGGATATTAACGACACTATAAAATACAAAACAAATGTTATTATTCCTATAAGGATTATAGCTCCAATACTGTAGCCTGGCTTATTTTTAATAAAATTCCAGGAAGCTAAAGCTGATGATCTTATGTCCTCCTCCTTAGTTGCAAAATGTATCAGAAAATAGGTCGAAAATGCACCCAAGATTAAGGAAACTATTATAATCATCAAATAAAGTACTGCAGCCACCCTCACGATCCCCTCTGTTAATAACGCCTGAGCTGTAAGAGAAAGAACAGAAAGTATGACTCCCATTAATATAGGAATGAATGTAGCTTTTATACAATCAGAATATTTGGAAATTGTGTATTTCAGTGGAGTTGTTGCTCCAAAATCTTCCCCCTTTAGTGCCAAATATAAAGTCCTAATCATTCCTATAGAAAATGCTATTGGTATCGATCCAATTATTAAAAATAATACTACAAACCCTAGGAATATTGGTAATTGCGATATTGTTATCCCTTTTTTATAGACAGGAACTGTACTTGGAGGTTTTGGCATTAATGTTTCTTTAGAGGGCATAGGGATCACAAGCGCTAGTACTGTGTAGATTACTAGCAAAAGAATTGTCATTACTATTCCTGTAACTATTGTTGCTGCTATTATTTTTAGCCATTTTTTCTTATAGGCAGAAAAAGCTTCCCCTAAAGAACTCCTAAAATCTGCTAGCAATCCCATATAAAGTTAAGGTTTCAAAAAATAAAAGCTGGGCCCGCGGGGATTCGAACCCCGGACCTACGGCTGTCTCCGGGGATGCCATATAAGGCCGTCGCTCTACCACTGAGCTACGGGCCCACATTTTCAGATATATTCCTACTATAAAATTAGTTGATTTCTTTTTAGACTTTTTCTTTTAAGACTTTTATAAGTTCTCTTACATCCCTTATTCCATCCGTAAACTGTGGAACGAACTCACTAAGTATTTTCTCCATCGCCTTTAGGCTTGTTTTTACTTCTTTCATTTCATCTATATGTTCTTTCTCCCTTTCAGCAATTCTAGCCTGAATTTCAGAAAACACCCGCTCCAGCTCAGCAAGTTTTGATGACAATGATGTTATTTTACTCTCAGTGCTTTTTATTTTGTTCTCAAACTCAACGAGTCGCATATCTACTTTTTTCCATTTTTCCTCCACAATTGCCTCTACAAGCCTTTCTACATCTTCCATCGTGGCATAAGCATATGTGGGTTCTGGAGGCTTGGTAACCTCTTTCTTAGGCCTCTCTTCTACCATCTCGATAGCCTCTTCCTTAGGTTCTTCTAGTTCTAACGGCATTTCTTCAATATCTTTTAATTCCTCTTCGATATCTTCAATCCCCTTCTCTTCTTTCTTTTTGCGTTTAAATATCATAATCCCTTCTCCCTAAGAATCCTATTAAGTCTTTCTAAAGTAACAAATTTGGAAGGATTTATTAAGTCAACATACTTTTCAATAATTTTTACTTCATCTTTCCTTGCGAAGTCTTTCATTCTTTCCTTTATTATTGCAAGTTCATCTGAAAGAAGTGCCAAGGTTTTAGAAATTTCCCCTAATCGCTCCTTTAATGTTTTGATTTCATCTTTGAGAGAAGACAGTTCTCTTAGAGTACCTGCCTCAATAGAGCTTATTTTTTTCATTATTGATGTTAATCCCTCTTCTACAATTCTTGTCCTTGCCACTAGATCCGCTAATTCTTTTCCTCCGGTCTCCCTTGGTCTTCTAATCTCTACCTTTTTTTCCTTTTTTGTGGGAATTATTTCTACCACAAAAGAGATAAGCTAAGGAAGTAAATTAATCTTGTGAAATGTAAATATCAGCTTGTCTCTACTCCAACTGGAAAAGAATTAATCATTGATCTAGAGAGTTGCAAAATTCTCCCTACATTAGAGGATAATCCGGAGTGCATGAGAAAAGTGATTGAAATCCTTCTAAAGGTTGGAAAAATAGATTCTCTCTCACTTGTTTATAATCTAGAATACAATTATCCGAAAGATCAAACAGACATACTAAATGATTACAGACTAGCTCTGATAGATATTTATTTTAAAGAGAAAATTGAAGAAGAGTTAGATCGTATTTCAAAAGAGCCTATATATTTAAAATACCATGCTCCTACAATCGTAACTCTTAAGCATGTAGTCAAAGATCTGTTGCTTGAAGATCCAATAGAAGCATATCTGGAAGCTAGAAAGGCCTATTTCATAGAAAAAGCAAAAAAGCCTGTTGATGAGGAAAATAAAAGGACAAAAACAAAGATCCTGCTCCTTTTAGGTAATTTAATCAAAAAGTTAGAAGAAACAAAAATAATAAAAAAGTTTGAAGGCAGATTTAGAGAATACACAGAAAGAAATTTTTACCGAGAAATCTTTAGACCAATAATTAGGCCAGCTTTCATAAAAACAAGATTATACACAACCGGCCCCCCAGACTCTGTTGAAATTGAGAGCTATTTCAAATTAGGAAGGAAAATCTCAATTTTTAAAAAGAAAAATGAGAGTAGGTTTTATTACCTAATCACCCCTCCAGAGTATTTCCTAAAAAAAGATGAGATGGACATATTAATTTCAGTTAGAGATATTTTAGGAAAGCTCACTCCAGAAGAGACTCCCTTTATCCGAACTAGAAAGGTTAGAGAGATAGTAAAGGGAATGGCGATTGATCTCATTAACAAAGAGGCAAAAGAAAAAGGTTTAGACCTTTCTGGAGAAGATATTGAAAAACTTGCGGAAATTTTGACAAAAATAACGGTTGGGTTTGGAATTTTGGAAGATATAGTGGCTGATGACAAAATAGAAGATGTATATATTAATTCTCCAATAGGGGAGATACCTATTATTGTAAAGCACTCGGATTATGGTGAAATGATTACTAATATTTTACCAAATGAAGAAGAAGTAAGAAGTTGGATATCAAAAATAAGACTTCTTTCTGGAAGACCGTTAGATGAAGCACATCCTGTTCTTGACTATGATCTTACCTTGCCCACCGCAAGGACAAGGGTTGCAATAGTCCAACAACCCTTTTCAATGAAAGGTTATGCTATCGCCATCAGAAGACACAGAGCAAGACCTTGGACGCTCCCTCTTTTTATAAAAAATGGGATGATCTCTTCTTTAGGAGCTGCCTTGTTATGGTTCCTGGTAGATGGGGGAAGAACAATTCTAATAGCTGGAACCAGAGGGGCTGGAAAGACCTCTTTATTAATGAGTCTTATACTTCAAATATCAAGAAGATATCGTATAATTACAATTGAAGACACTCCAGAGCTTCCGGTAGATTATTATAGAAAATTAGGCTATAATATCCTTCCTCTTAAAGTAAGAAGCGCTACAGCTATTGAATCTGCGGAATTAACTGCTGAACAGGGAATAAGAACTTCCTTAAGACTTGGAGATTCCTGCCTCATTATTGGAGAGGTAAGAGGAAAAGAAGCAAGAAGCCTTTACGAAGCAATGCGAGTGGGAGCAATGGCAAATGTTGTGGCTGGAACTATTCATGGAGATTCTCCTTATTCAGTATTCGATAGGGTTGTTAATGACATTGGTATTCCTCCGACATCTTTCAAAGCTACAGATATTATAGTGATAGCCAATAAAATCAGAACCCCTGGTGGTCTAAGGGAGGTGAGGAGGGTTGTGGAGATTTCAGAAATAAGGAAACATTGGGAAAAAGATCCGCTTCTGGAGCGGGGGTTTATTACTCTAATGAGATATGACGGAAAAAAAGATTTGCTTGTCCCCACTCCAGAATTGATAGAAGGGGATAGCGAGATACTAAAATCCATAGCATCTAGAGTCAGAGAATTCATAGGAAGATGGGAGAAAATATGGGAAAACATCCTCCTAAGGAAGGAGGTGCTTGAGACTATCATTTCAATCTCAAACAATGCAGGAAATCCTGAAATTTTGGAAGCAGAGTGTATAGTAGCTTCTAATGATATTTTTGCAAATGCAGTAGACAAAATAAAAGACGAATTAGGAGATCTGATAAAGGAAGAGATCTACAAAGAATGGAAAGACAATTTTACAAAATATCTAAAAGAAAAAGGATATATATAGAGTTATTCTAACCAGATAGATACTTCCTTATCCAAACTAGAGATAAATTTTTCAAACTTTCCAGCGGGAATCCTGGCGCCGCAAGCATATTTATGGCCTCCACCACTCCCTCCAAACTTGAGCGAGAGTTTCCTCAGAATTAGGTTTAGATCCAACATTGGAATCTCATTGGCCCTTAAGCTCATATCTATCATCTTATCCTTTTTTCTTATTACCCCGGCTAGTCCTACTGGAGCGCGAGTGACAGCTTTAGCAAAAATAGCAGCCCTGGAGAGGGGGCCAGGAGGATTAATCACAAATGCTATATTTCCTACCTTTTTCACATTATCCTTAACCCAATTTCTTAACTTTTCTTCTATCTTCGCTTCTTCTATAGCTAGTCCAACTAAAAGCCTCCATTCGCTTGGTAGAAGGTTTTTTCTTAAATAATTTACAAGCTCTCTTTTGAAATCATAATCTCCTCTTTTCCTTTCTAAAGAATTTATTAAAATTCCTGCCTCAAAATAAAGGGAACGTTTATCCCAAAATCTTAATAATTCCTTCATATAGGGGGTAGTATCCATATAATCTCCAATCCCACCGTAGATAGCAACTCTTGATAAATCTCCAGGAATTCTTCGCTCAAGAAATCTATAGACTAACTCAGAAGTACAAGCAAACTGTGAATACACAAACTTAGAAGTTACTCTTCTAATGTCTCCGATGTGGATGCCCAGAGGAAGCGGATGATGATCAATATATATGACATTACCCAATTGTTTAAACAAAGCCAAAAGCTCATTTAAATCTCTCTCATTGAGAGAAATGTCCAAGATAAAGATATTATCATATGGTCCGTTCTTAATATTTTCTTTTAGGTCCTCTAAGAGACCATAAGGATGTGAAAAGAAAACTTTTACGTCTTTTCTCCATCGACTTATAAGAGCCGCTGAACAAATTCCATCTACATCTCCGTGGGAGAGTATTAGATCCATAAACATTACTGAAAAGTCCTTTTATCTTAGGATACCAAAAACTTTTTCCCTATGCGGCCGCCGGGATTCGAACCCGGGACCTCTGGCTTGGAAGGCCAGCGTCCTACCACTAGACTACGGCCGCATGTTCTTCTTTCTGTTCCTACCTCTTTATCCTTTATGTCAAAAAGATATGCCTCAGAGGTGGAAAGAGAACTCCTCAGAAGAATTGAAAGTAGTGGAGGTATTTGTTTTAGAGTCGCTGGTTCTGGAAGTTATGGTGGAAAACCAGACCTTATAGCAAGGATTGGAAACAAATACTATGTAATAGAAGTAAAGTATACGAAAAACAATTTTGTTTATATAAAAGAGGAACAGAAGTTAAAATTAATTGAACAAGCTCTAAAATTTAATGCAATTCCAGTACTGGCGGTGAAATTTAGAAAGAAAGGTTGGCGCTTTTTCGATTTGAGATTAGTTGAAAACAAAATAGAAATAAATACAAAAAAAGGTTTAATTGATATTTTTCATAAATCATTGATCTAAAACCAGCACCTTTCAATTTTTCCGTTAGTAATAAGGAGAAAAGATCTACTTTGAGAGAGTCTGGAGGAACAGACGGTTATTTGAAGATTATAGAAATTTTCATTCCTATGGATATGGCCACTAATGATACATTTTTTCCTAACCCGCTCCAGAAACTCTTTCATTTTCTCTTTTCCATATACCCAAATCCCCGCTAATGGATCAAAGCCCGTCCTTGGGGAAGGTATTACACCTTTTATTCTAGCAGGATCATTCCAAACTATTTGAGTAATAATACCCTCGTCTAGTCTTTTGATTTCGCACTCCAGAGGAATCCCTCCATGAAGAAACACAAAATTGGGGGAGAAAACAGCAACGTAAAACGTCTCAAAAAAGCCTATATCATCTGGAGTGGGTTCGTAGGTCCTCGGATAACAACCAGGTCCACCTAAATACTGCCACTCGTGGTTTCCTATTAAGTTTATAATTCTTCCTGGATACTTTTTCTTTATATTTTTGAGCCACTCCAGAACCTCCCTAGAATTTGGGAATCTGTCTATATTATCTCCCAGATTTATTAGTATGTATCCCTGTCTCACCTTCTCCTCAAGAAAACCCGATATTTGATCCAAAGAAGCAATATCCCCGTGGAAATCAGAAACTACGACTAGGTCCTCGTGCTCAATTACGAGATTTTTAGGCTTATACATATTTTACTAGCTCCTTATAATCAACTTTGTAGACTTTTAAGTCTGGGTTTCTTTCGTTTAGAAGACTTATTAAAGATAACTCTTTTTCCTTAACAATTTTACCATTTTCAAAGCTAAAAGCCCAATTGTCGTAAACTCTTTTAAACCAAGGAAGGTCTCTCGATAGAATATAGGTCTGAATGAATGTTGTATTTAGAATTCTTTTTGGAAAGGTTAGGAGAAAACCTGGATAGATTGTTATGCATTCCCCAACCCCTTCTCTAAAAATACATCCAACCCCCGGTTCGCATATACATCCTATTTTAACCTGATGAAACATTCTTTTTTTCTCTGGAGTGAAGAGGATGGCGTAGTACCCATCAGTAGTGACGTTAACTCCTATTATCTTGGTGCCTCTAAAGAAGGTCAAATTACCTTCCGTGTAATCCTCCTCCAGCTCTCTTATTGCCCTTCCAACATAAAAAGAGTCTTGAGGGACGTATAGGCCAATCCATGTATCTACATACCCTATCCTTGCTATTTGGTAGAACACGAACGGCTCTCTTGAAGTTATCAGTATATAATCCGGATAGCCTAGCATCTCCATCGCTTTTAAAAACTCACTAGCATTTTTCGAACAAAAGAAAAATCTTGCGTTATAGAAGTTCCTAACGTAATATCTATTCCCTCCATCTACAGGGGTAAACCTGTCAGCATAGAAATGTGTCCAGTATCCATAATCCCACCAATGACTTACTATATCATAAGGACTAGTAGAATTCTTAATCCAACGGTATGTTTCTAGCCAAACGTCACTAAAAGTTGGCACTATTCCTCTCGTTTGAGTTAAGTAGTCTCCCTTCAGAAGAGTTGCGATGACAAGCAACATTCCTATTAACACCAGCTTTTCGAAGTTTTTACCTATGTTCCTTGAATAATCTAAAATCTTTTTAGAAATATAGGACAAAAAGAGAGAAAGAGGAATTGAAAACACGAAAAAGACCCTCATTGCCGACCTTGCCCCTATTGCCGACAAAAAGAAAAAAGACAGTAAGAATACTTTCCAACATTCTACCTTTTCATTTTTTAAATAGTAATAAAATATAACGAATGAGATCACCACAAAAATCCAGTAGAATTTGCTTAGAATATTTTCTCCGACGTAAGGTGAGTATCTTGAGAAAAGGAGAAGCAAGAACGATATAAAAAACATAGCCACGACTTTTTTATCTTTAACAATGTCAAGAAGAGCTATAGGTAAAAGCAAAATTACGATCAGAAATAGATAAGAAAGATGTCCTACCCATTCCTCAAAATATGGAGGTTGATTTTCTGCTACAGATAATGCAAACCTATTCCCTCCGTAGGGGGTTATAAAAACAACGTTTATTATTCTAGTTATTTCTTTTGAGAAGATAAGAATCCCTAGAAGCGCTACACAAATTAATACAATATCAAAAGTGTCAATATTAATTTTCCAAACTTTTCTTTTGATATCTATATTCATTTTTCTCAGAATTTCAATAAGAAATGAGGCAAAGATTGAGAACCAGAAAGCTAATCCGTAATAGCTTTTGATAGAAAAAGAAAGAAGTTTATATTTATGAGTAAAAAGAAAAAAGGGTAAAAAACCAGCAGCCATCACCAAGAAAAACTTTCTAACATCCTTCTCTCTTATAAGCAAAAAGGTTGTAAGAGAGTACGAAACAAGAAGGAATTGGAACCCTCCCCAAGCACTCATCATGAGCCCCAAAAAGACCCCGCTATAAAATGCCCAATAATTTTCTCTTTTTTCTAGATACCTTAAGAAGCAATAGACTGATAAAGAGAAGAAAAAATATGCCAAAGGTTCTTTATCAGAAAATCCTGCAGATAATCTAAAGAGAAAAGAAGGAAGAAGAGATAGAGACAGGCAAAGAACATAAGTTGCTTTTGAGCCAAAAATCCTCCTAAACCCGCACGCCAGAATAAAGGATCCTAATAAAAACATTAAAGGTGGGTAAAAGACTGCTGCTAGATATAAGGAGCCCATCATTTTGCCTAGGAAATATAAAAAGAAGGATATTATCCAGTTCTCTGCTTTAACATCATTACCAATAGGAAAATATTGATAATAATCTATTTCTGGAAGATATCCTTTTTTCTCTATAAAATTAGCCCATTTGAAGAAAAGATAGGGATCTAAACCAATAAGCTTTCCTTCTAAATTCCTGGCAGGCAGAAGTCTGAGAAAAAATCCTATTAGCAGTATAAGGAAAAAAATGGCATGGTGTCTTTGAAATATTCTTGACTTTATCATATTTCATATCCTGCTGAAAATATATCTCTTATGCGAAGTGTGTTTTACAGTTGGTTTTTTATACTAACAGCCTCCTTAATTCTTCTCATTGTATCCTACTGGAATTATGAGTACTTTCTCATCCAAAATTTGACAGAGAAACTAAAAAGTAAGAGATTTGTAGAAGATTACTATGCTGGCGTCTCTTTAAAAGTCAAAAGAAAGTTTCCTCTGACTTTTGAAGATAAATGCGTTCTCTATACACCCAGGAACTTTTCCCTCTATGTAACAATCCTAAATAAGACAAATACCATATTAGGAGAAAACTTCTCGGTCAATTTCACTTCTGATTTCCGCCTTATTAACATTTCTATGTGTTCCCAGAATTACTCATTTCTTTTTAACAAGGATTATAGCATAATAAATTCTACAGCACCTGGAGATGTTCGCTTTATGTTTTTCTATAATGGAGTATTAAAAGGAGATTATAATATATCCCATGGTAATTTCACGTTAAATTTCTCTAACAATAAAGTAATCAATATTTCTTACAGATCTTGCCTCCTTTTAATAATGAACCTGCCCAATTATAGCTATAAGGTTTGCTTTAATCAGAGTGTTATGCAAACAAAGGAACTAAGATGGAAAATTAAAATAGAGAAGTGGAATGTAAATTATAGGGGGTTTATAAGATGGAGATAGTAACCATCATTGACAAGATTTACGAAGACATTAAAAGAAAAAAGAAAATGAAGTTTAGTGAAATAAAGGAAAACTACAAAATAGATCCATTTCTTCTTGAATCCCTATTAAAGGAATTAGAAAAGGATGGTCTAGTAAAAATTATATATCCAACTTCTCCCTTTTCTGATATCGTAGTCTACGAGGCTGAGGCCTGGGAACATGAGAGAAGTATTAGAAGAGAAAGAACTTAATGTCAGGGGAGTTCCAGTAAAAATTACAATTTTTAAAAGAAAAGGAGATTTTATTCCGGCTTATTTTGTAGAGATACCCTCAATTAGGCGAGCTACAAAGTCAATATTAGAGAAAATAAAAAGGGAAATAACAGAAGAAATAGGATTTAGCCCTGAGGAAATGTCAGATATAAATCTTATCAGGAAACTGGAAGAAAGAATAAAGGACAAAATAAAAGAGAAGATTGAAAAGTACCTCCTTGTAAAGGATGAGGCAGCGAAAAATATTCTCTGTGGATACCTATTGATGGAAACTTTAGGTTTAGGAGTTTTAGATGTTTTTTTAGAAGACGGAGAGTTAGAAGAGGTCGTAATAAACAATGCAATAGATCCTATTTATGTTTTCCATAGGAAATGGGGATGGCTAAAGACGAATATTAATATAGGAAGTGAGGAAAAACTATTTCACCTCGCCCAAGAGATTGGAAGAAGAGCAGGAAGACAAATAGATCTTCTTCACCCTTTGCTTGATGCTCATTTACCTACAGGAGATAGGGTTAATGCAACTCTTTCTCCTATTTCTACTTTTGGGAACACTTTGACAATAAGAAAATTTAGGAGGATTCCTTTTACAATTGTTGATTTGATCAACAATGGGACAGTTAATACTGAGATAGCTGCTTTTTCTTGGTTGTGTGTTCAATATGAAATGTCTACTCTAATTAGCGGAGGTACAGCCTCTGGTAAAACAACATATCTCAATTGTATCTCTTGTTTCTTTCCGCCTAACCATAGGATCGTTTCTATAGAACAAACTAGAGAAATCAACCTTCCCTCTTTCCTACACTGGGTCCCCCTTGTCACCAGATCCGCAAATCCAGAGGGGCTAGGAGAAGTCACTATGTACGACCTTATGATAAATGCTCTGAGAATGCGACCTGACAGGATTATAGTAGGAGAGGTACGACGAAAGGAAGAAGCTGAGGTAATGTTTGAAGCAATGCGTACTGGGCACTCTGTTTATGGGACTCTTCATGCAAATACCGTAGATCATTTCATAAAAAGAATGACCTCTCCTCCTATTTCTATGGAACCGCAAGTTTTGGAAGCTATTGATGCTGTATTCGTACTTTATCGAGACAGGAAGCGAGGAATAAGGAGGATGTTAGAAGTAGGAGAACTTATTCCTACAGAAAGAGGAATAACTTACAATTTGATATATAGATGGAGACCAGCTACAGATACATTTACCCCAATGGCAGAATCTAAAAGACTTTTCCCAGAATTAGAGCTCTTCACCGGAATGACCCCAAAAGAGATAGTGGATGATATAAAAGAAAAAATGCAGGTGTTGGACTGGATGAGAAAGTGGAATGTTAATACTGTAGATGATATTGGGAAAATAGTTGCTGTTTACTATACTGATAGGGAATATTTACTTGATTTGGTCTGGAAAGATAAAAATCCTTTTGAGGAAGTGCTATGAGAACAATAGAAGAAAAGGAAATACCCATAAGGATACCACTTACAGCCCAGCTTGTGAAAATCGCCCCTAGATACAGATGGTTCGGCTCAACCCTGCTCAGATTTGCATTTGGTGTCGATAAGTGGCTCATAAAGTCAAAATTTAAAATCACTCCGGAAGATTATGTATTTATTGGATTTGGGACGTCTGTATTTCTGGGAATCGTTATTGGTGGATTTTTTCTAGCCCTTTCCTTTCTTCTCGGATTAGAAAAGAAAGAAATAATAATGTATGGGATTCCAGTAAGCTTTTTTCCTACTCTTCTAGCCTGGTTTAATTTTGTAACTTATCCAAAGAGACTGGTAATAAAAAGGGGGAAAGAAATGGAAAGAAGACTCATTTATGGATTACGGGAATTGCTTTTAACCATGAAATCTGGAGCTACATTATTTGATGGTATTAAAGCTGTAGCAGAGGGGGACTTTGGGGGTCTATCGCTGGAATTTCAAAGAATACTACGAGACGTAAAATCGGGCGTTCCTCTTGCTAGGGCTCTAGAGGAATCAGTAATGCGTGTTGAATCAAAGTTCTATAAATCAGCTATTTGGACAATTCTTAATGCTTTAAGATCTGGAGTAGATGTTTCAGAAGCGTTAGCAAATGTTGTTGATAGCTTGGTTGAGGAACAAAAGATAGCTATTAAAGAGCACTCTCAGTTTCTTAATTCCATCATTCTAATATACATGATGATATCTGTTATTTTCCCAATTCTGCTTGTTACTTTTATGATGGTTATTGGCTCACTTGGTGGTATTGAGTTAAGGGCTGAAACCTTTTATCTCATGTGGTTTGTGATTATTATCGCTAATGTTATGTTTATTAGTGTTATAAAGGCGAGGAGGCCCGCGGTGTTAGAATAATGATAGAAATAATTATCCCATCAATGATTAGAAGGAGTTTTTACTCAGAAATAAAATACCTAGGAATTGAAGACTATGTTTCTTATTTTCGTAACATTGTTAAAGTTCTTCTCTTGGTTTCTTTTCTCTCAACACTTCTTATCTTTTTTATTTATTTTAAACAAAAATTAAATATTCCAGGATTGATAATATCTTATATCC
>Ga0190367_1000432_pt1 | contig 31028 bp, 37 predicted proteins | sample 4872181011_MG_FD_171838 | JGI IMG/M metagenome (GOLD analysis project Ga0190367, IMG submission 171838) | Hydrothermal vent microbial mat bacterial communities from Southern Trench, Guaymas Basin, Mexico - 4872-18-10-11_MG | ecosystem: Environmental > Aquatic > Marine > Hydrothermal vents >...
CTCCTTTTAAACAGTCCATATATTGGTGAGACAAATGAGCGGGATCCTTAATCAGAGATTCAGGGGTGTACAATACGTTGAGTTTTCGGTACTGGTTCAGAGTGTGTATCTGTGGTTCAGAGATAAGTTGAAAAGGACCAAGGGGAATACGATCAAAGTCTCAGCTAGAGATTACTTCAAGTGGCTGGATGAATGCTATAAACCCACACCAGTGGACTGTGCCCAATTCTATGTAGCATTCGATGAGGTAGCTAGAGTAGAGGGGCTGGTGAGGGTGAAAGAGCTAGAGCCTAAGGGGGCCTATAAGAGGGGCAGAGTGTACCTGATCCTAGATAGGTTAAGGAAAGTAGAGGCTATCGGAGTATTAGTCGGTGAGAGTACGATCTAAAACATTTTTCTTTTCCTCTTTTTAATCCACTAAGTATCATCGGAAAATCGTATTTTAAATACATTATAATGTAAGTATTGTACATTACCCAAGACAATCTCGCTTTTTCTCCTTGAATGTTTTCGTCGTGCCACGACTTTAGCCTTCGCACCATCTCACTCTCTATCACATAGCATATATAACATACAAAAAGGGCTATGATTATTAGCATTATTAACAATACTACTAGTTTTATGATTGAAGTTAAATTCATTTCCTTTCACCCCCTACTACATATCTTATGTTCTTTTTGAGAAGGATCTATAAAAAGTATGCGTTTTGAATACGTTAAACTTCTCAAAACAAAGTTTAACGTTCAAAGTATCTCCCTATTCTTCTCCACTACTCTGAGATAAACAGTAACTATATCTCCTTCTCTGTGAAGGATATTGAAATGAGTGTTAGTGGTTTACTCAATACTCATCACTCAAAAACCCTATACTCCTAGTTGTCTGATAACTCCTTCTACCTCTCTAGCCCTCTCGAACGCTAGTACAAGCCTCGCTAGGTGTATGATGGGGGCTAGTATCGGTACTATGGATATAAGGTTAGCTATGAACATCGATTGAACCCTTATAGAATCCACAAAGGCTTCATCAGGTGCGTAGAGGAAGCTGGCTATGGCTGTGGAGAGCTCGACCACAAGGCTTGAGACCAGGACACCTAGGGAGTATAGGATCATTACACTCTTGTAAAGCCTCTCAGTCCTAGGCCTCTCGGATGGGTAGAGTAGTGCCGAGGCTAGGAATATTGCACTCCCAATACCGCCCAATAACAGGACTAGTGGATTTGCTGTGAGGAATGATGCTATTGACAATAGGGATAGGATAGCTATGTACTCCAGACTAACCCTTAACGCAACCCTATCGACAACCCAAGCAACGATCAACAGTACTGCACCAACCCCCAGAGTATACCATAGCGGGTGTACTTCGAGTATCTGGTATACGCCCAGAGGAACTATCTGAAGCATGATTGCTGGTAATGAGATCTTTAGCCTCCTCCTCCACCCCCTAGCCCCTACTAGGACTACAGTAGAGGCTATGGCTGGGATGGTCAGCCATGCGTAGTCGAGTAGGCTCCTCTCTAGGGTAGGCTCTAGGTAGACTACACCACTACCCCTAAGTACATTCCCACTCCCGATAATACATGCCTCCACTCTATAAGAGCCTACCAGCGGTACCTGTACCCTCCACTTCGTGGTACTATCTGTAGATGTCAGGTTGAAGACTATTCCCCCAATACTCAGTACTAGGGTGTATGGGTGTCTGTAGGTGCACTCTATATCCAGTATTCCAAACTTTAACTGCTTCAGAGTAAGTACTGCACTATCCCCTCTCCCTACCAAGTGCTCAAACCTTACAACCCTGCCCCCAGCATAGATGTATGAGTATACTCTACCATCTCTCACTCTCCAAGAGAACTTATACTCCTCTACTGGCTCTGAGTACCATCTAACGATCCTAGTCTCGATAAGTTCAGGCTCTCTTTTTACAACTACTAGGGGTTCTATGGTGGCGTTCACGAATACTGGTTCGTGTACTAGTAGGGTCTCTATTGAAAACCAGTCGTACTCGATCTTTAAATCCCTATACGTATAGTTGTTGAGGACTATCTTAGCCCTTAACCTATATCCACTATTACTCGATCTGAGTAAAGAATACGCCTTAACATAGTCGTCTGGGTAGAGGTTTAGCCATAGTGCTGTAGCGTGTTCACTAACCCTACTCGAATTCCTCAGCTCAGATACTCCATTTTCAAGTTCGAAATCCTCTAATAGGCTCTTATCAAACTGATAGCCTAGAACCTTTAGGGTCATGACTAGGTAGTAGACTTTAGAGAATGTCCTAGCTCTTAGTATTTCAGAGTATATTTTTGAAAGGTCTATTTGGATATCGTAGTCTAGTAGTCTCAGTAGCCATGTAGCGTATAGGGTAGACTCAGGTGATAGCTCCTTGGATCTTGGAGTCAGGACGAAGTACCCATCCCTATAGCATGATAGTACGTAGTTGAGCTTTACATGGTCTACATCCTCACCGTATACAGCTTTCAGTAGTAGCTCCCTAGCGATCTCTGAACATATCAGCGATTTAGACCTATAATCTGGTCTTGGGACGTACTCCCTATACCTGATGGTGCCATAGTCAGTACTCCTGAGTACTATAGTTACTGGAGTGGCGTGGACGATGGTGGGGGTTACGATTAGTACCAGTACGATTAGAGTGATCACGATTAGGCTAACGATACCCCTCATACCTAACACCCCCAGCCTCGACTTTAACCCTTTTGACGACGAAGTACGAGCATGTCACGACTATAGCGACCAGTCCAGCTATGTACATCTCCCTTAAAATGGGTGTGAACAGTACCCTTACGAAGGAGTCTACTGGCATCCTATCGAGTATGGAGAGGCATACTGAGGCGTACTTGTAGGCTAGATCCTCTAGGGATTTTGGTGTGTAGTCCAGCCATTCATCTATAAGTTCTCCCACAGGACTATCGCTAAGCCTAACCCTACCCCAATCCATCCTCCTCACTATATCCAGAATTCTCAGAGCCATATCCTCATCAACACCCTTAGCCTTCAGCATTAGGGTCATCATTACGGCGAGCTCTACACTAGCATCCTCAAGCCTGTTCCTAAGGATACTATCCCTAGCCATCAGGTAGTAGTCTATGATAGTACGTTTGAAGTCCTCTACCTCAAGTTCAATTGCCCTAGTACTCCATACTTTGAACATCCTCTCGTAGGGCTGGAGTACTCCCCCTACCCTAGAGTGTGATAGGGTTATCCAGCATACTTCGGATGTGTAAGATGGTGTGAACTGTAGGGTTAGTACTAAACCTATCAATAGTAGGGCAATCATCAGTATTACTAGTGTTTAAAAGCCCTGATGTAAACTCTCCCATATTTGAGTTTCAGGATGGTTTCGAGATCAAGAGTATCACTTATCACCCTCTCAGCATACTTTACTATCCTCTCGTAGTGCCTTCTGCATAGGTAAAACCTCTTACCCCCGATCACTAGGATTAACTCAGCACTCCTACCACATCTAGCGTACCTGCACTTCTCCATACACTCTACTCGATCCTTTTAAACACTCGGTATCTCGGTGGTCTAAATGAGCGGGTACCCTGAGGGTAGTAGTGTGAGAATAGTGTCACCATGTGTGAAGTGTGGAAAGTGCTGTATAGGGAGGACTATTTTCATTACTATTGAGGAGCTTAAGAGGATAAGAGAGTATACGAAGATGAATATAGATGAGTTTGCAGAAGTACACCACTCTCCACTCGGAATTGTAACGATAGTATTGAAGCAGGATCGATATGGAAGATGTGTGTTCCTGAGAAACTCATTATGTTCGATCCATGAAGTGAAGCCATTTCAGTGTAGAACGTACCCTGTCATCTACAGTCCCCTCATACTACCCGAGGAGAGGGATGGGAAGTATATATTTAGATGTACTAGTGGTAAAATGGTCGTAGAAGTGAAAGTCCATCATTTTTGGGAGGAGACTAAGAGGAGGACTAGGTATCTATTCGAGTACTACAGAAGATCTGGAGAAATCGCCAGAGAGATAGAGAGAATGAGAGGAATAGGTAATTGAGAATAGGAAGTATTTTTTTCTAATCCATTTTCAAGTGGATATTCGTAATGACCCTTACAACTGTGATCCTTTAAAACACTAGGTATATTGGTGATCTGAATGAGCGGGTACCCGAGTATTCAAAAATTACTGTATGAACTAAGGAGAAGAGAGGCTGAGAAGCACAAGAGGGATCCAGAGGTCTTTTGGATAACGGATCTATGTAGGTGTCCACTAAAAAGGGTTTTCGAACTGGAATATCCAGAGTTTCAGAGGGTCGGCATATACACTCCAGTATTCGTGCTGGGCGACCTAGTACACTTAGGACTACAATTAGCTATTATGAAGATAGCCGACCAATTGAAGGGGTATAGGATTTCCTTTGAGGTAGAGGGTTCTAAGGATGTGGATATGGGTAGTACGATAGTTAGAGTTGAGGGTAGGGCTGACTGCATCCTAGAGGGGAGTGATAGGATAGGGTATGAGTTCAAGACATCAAGAGGGGATACTGGACTACCTAGAGAACACCACGTCTTGCAGTGTTCCCTCTACAACTGGATGTTCGACCTAGACTACTCAATATTGGTCTACGTAACGCCAGATAGGATCTGTGAGTACCCAGTAATGGAGAAGGCGAGTGATTCACTAGTAGCAGAGCTGATAAGTGATGCTCTAAAGCTAAAGGCTCCTAAGTATACTTGGGAGTGTAAATTCTGCCAGTTTGCTCAAATGTGTAGTAGAAAGGTAGTCTGATTTTTTTCTTTTAAATACACCCTATAATGATAGCTGGAAAAGGAGGTATAGTATGAACTATACCCTACTAGCATACGTGGTATCAATACTATTAATACTATGGGTTGCGGTTCACCCAGCCTCTCATACGGTGGTGCTGAGGGAGGAGAGTAGGGAGGAGGCTCTAATCACCATGTACTGGTTGGTCGTTAATTCCCTAGCCTCACAGGACTTCCAGACAACACTAGAAGACCAGTACAGGTTGTTAGACCAGAGGATAGCACCAGTACCAGATAGGGTTGTAGTAGACTACTATGTTCAAGAGGATTACCACAAAGAGGCTAGGGTTAGGGCACACTACTCATGGGGCTGGGAGGAGGTCTACGTACTGCTCAAGGTAGAGGTGCTGGAGAGGAGTGAGCGTAGGGATCCAGTACTCGGACTGGTCAAGTATGTGAAGCTGAGGGTTAGTACTGATACCCCCACATTCTACGAGTTTCGTGCTGAGAGGATAGTAGGTGAAAAGAGGTATGTAAACGGTACTGTGGAGGTCGAGTACATAGGAGTACTCGTATTCGAGGACTCAAGGGGCTTTACAATAACCATAGGGTGATCCTATGGGTGTGGACTACGTACTACTGTACGTTGGACTACTAGCATACTTGGTATTAGTCCTACTCCTGATATCCATACCACAGCCAGTATTTGAAGCGGGTAGACTACTATCTGGACTCGCATCAGTGTACTGTAGACCGAACTCAAGAGTAAGATTTAGGATACTACTGCCGAGTGGTGTTGGTGTTAGATTCACTGATAGTAGGATAGAGTTCATAGGGACTACTGTAGGCTTAGGCTCTGTTAGGGATTTCATGAAGCTAGGGCTGGTGACCGACTACTCACCATCAAGAGTTGATCTATCCATTCAGTTCGAGGATACTGTAGAGATATGGGGGTATGGTGTTTATGAGGTCGAGTACGAGTGCCTTAGCATGGATAGGGTTAGGGTGAGGTGCTATAAGGTATGAGGAGGACGATAATACTCCTACTAACGATAGTACTAGTAACAATAGCTAGGGTAAGAGCACAGCCCATAGAGTTCTACATTAAGGTTACCAACCAGTATGGTGAGTGTATTACGGAGAAGGTTCATGTTGTGGTGCTGGGTGGTATTGTCGAACCCTACAATACCACACACTATAGAGTGCGGACTAATAGGACTGAGGTTCTGGTCAGAGTGTACAGGCTCGGGATATGTGTTGGAGAGTTCACTCTGGATACTGGAAAGGACTGGATGCTCAGAGTACTGGTCTCGGACATGGTTGTAGAAGCTCCTAGAGGGGTAACCCTGAAGATAACTCTAGTGGGTACAAACTTCACATGGATTCTAACTGGGGAGCCATCCTACGTACTTGAGGATATGCCCCATGCGGTCTATAGATTTGAGGTACTGGGCACACCATTCTCGAAGACTATATACTGGGAGGGTGGGGTTGTATCTATTGGGAAGAGGGAGTACAGGGTAGACCTCACATACCTACCACTACTAGCAATACCACCATCCCTAGTAGGTGCATACCAGCTCTATAAGAGGAGAAGGAGGAGAAGAGCACCACTAGTGACCACATCTACCACACCACAACTCCAGCCAGCAGTAGTACCGCAGCCAGTAGCCCAATCAGAGGAGGTAGTTCCAGGATCTATGCCGAGAGTACCCACACCTCCACAAGCTAAGGGGGTAGTAAGAATCCCATCGGGTGGTGGTGATAGAGTTGAGGTTAGGGAGGAGGTTAGAAGGAGGAGGCCTACTAAGTTCAGGAGTATTGCAGATGTTCTCATAAAGACTAGGGTGGAGGAGTAGCCTCTTCTTACTCCCGTATCATCAAGTTTCGACTTCCATTTTAATTAAAATCACGATGATCCTCTAGTAGGTGCAACAGTTATCTATAGGTACTGAACTACACTAGTTACTACTCGATTCTTCCTTTTCAAGCATTTTATCGAACACCCCTTTCGCCTCTACTCTCGCTGAGAGGGGTTTTACTACTACATCGAACTTCACATGGGATACGCTCCCCGGCTTTCTAAATCCCATAGATTTGACTAATGCCTCTCCTCTGGGTAGTGAGCCGAGTAGGCTGGCAAAAGTCTCCCCTAGATCCTCTAGAACCCTCCTTCTATCCACATCTTCTACATTAAAACATATGAAGTTCTGTTGAGACTCTACGGTAATACTCTTAGCTACTAGGCTGAGTCTCCTAGCTACTAACCAGAATGGAATACTATTCCTACCTCCTTCGGTTGCTAGACTTATCCATATCCTTGAAGGTCTTGAGCCACCGAGTACTCTAGGCTCTGGACAGATCCTATGCGCCTCATCCGATACCACTACACAGCCAAACTCCCCCTTAGAGTAGAGTGTTGCCTCCTTCCATACCCTCTCAACTATATATTCAGCCACCTTCTTCTTGAACTCAAATTCCTCTGAAATCCCCTCCCTAGCCTCCGTAAAGTCAACTACTACTATCCTGTACTTCTTTATGTAATCAACTATTTTATCGATCTTCACAATATCATTCTTTTCAGGCTCTTTCTCCATGATAGAGCTTGATCTTATGGTAACCTGTTTTGCCTTCTCTACAGTCTCGGGCCATCTGTTACCTTTTACTTTTTCTATTTCCTCTAGCAGTTTCTCCTTAGTTGGAAAGATGTTATCTTTCATACACTCTGCGAGGGCATCACTAAGCAGTCCGCTAACAGGTTTCTGCTGTGCCCAAGGATGTTCCTCTTTCAGTACGTCTACTAATCCTATCGGATTCTCCTTGATGTATGCATATGCAAACTTCCACCAAGGTACTACTATTGTTTTATCCTTAAGATGTTCACAACTCTCATCTTCATACTCACCAGATTTGAGGGCTATATATTCACCAGTCCAGTCCAATATTAAAAACCTGACACCCTTACAGGCCGATCTAGAGATCAAGGTCAGCATCCCTGTAGTCTTCCCAGTTCCCTGAGCACCGGCTATAAGTAGACTCTGTCTAAGTAGTGGTGTTAGTGCTAGTGTGATCGGGGTACCTGTCTCCACATCTACACCTATCCTTATCTTCCATTCGTCGAGAGGTTCTATTATCAACTTTACCAGCTCCTCTGGACACTTATAGACTGGAGTAAAGGGTGATGGAGGGTACTTAGGCTGTGTTATATCTCCATTCTCTAAAATCTTACCGAATAGGACACCGGAGCATCTATATCTCTCTAAACCTCCACTCCTCGGGCTCTCTCCTGAGGCTATTAGCCCTTCCTCGAAGTCCTCACTAGGTCTAAACCATATGGGTCTAGCTATCTGGTATACTATTGGTAGTCCATCTCTATCCTTTACAAATACATACGCCCCGTAGGGTAGCTCTTTTCCACGCTCTAATGTTATTGGAATGTTATCAATACCATAGTAGTACCTAGCAAATATAGCACCGACTCTCTCTGCCCTCTCTACGATATCCCTAATGCTCTCCCTCTCCTCTCTCCCAACCGTAGTCTCTCCTACATCCACCAGTATCCCCTCTTAAGACTTAGTAGTTCAATATTCAACCTCTCCTCTCTTAGGGTTCTCAGTATAACTCTTTCGTAGATACCCATCATAACTCTCCTTGTTATCCTAGTGTACCTATCAGCCATACACTGTACCTTGGGTATTCCATCATACTTTGGATAGAAGGATTGAATAGCTGTAGATAGGACATAAGATGCTATCCAATCCTCTTCATCTTTCATGTAAGCTGGGTACTCTACCCTGATTGGGTGTGTTAGGGGGTTTATACTAGTCTTTATAAAGAATCCATAGATCTCGCAGCTTAGTCTAGATGGTATGTCCGTAATCTTATCTATAGCTTTACTTATCGATATGGAATTTGTCCTCTGTCCATACTTGAGTATCTGGTGGAATACAAAGGCATCAGTATACTTACTCTCAATCTCATAGTAGTGGTGGAAGTGTCTTGCAGTAGGCTCCTTCACAACTCCGATTACTGGTATATCCTTCTTGTAGCAGTATCTGATCAATTGATCTCTTGCATCTACTAGTTCATTAGCGGAGCCCTGAAGTATTCTCTTTATCTTACGCTGTATCTCCTTACTTCTCCTACTACCTATGGGAACTCTTCTTAGTAGGAGCGAGTCACTAAGTGGGCCATCTATGATAACACCCTCTACATCATCGTACTTTTCAAGCTGGTCTATAGTAGCTAGTGGTATCAGTTTTTCAGCCTTACTCTGATATAGGAACTTAAACTCTCTCCTACCGATCTCATTTCTCGGAAAGATTATAGGCTTATCCCATAATAGTGTAGGAGAGTCCTCGTGACCTAGTGTAATCGCAATTCCACCTATTACTGCTACTCTCATAGCCTGTAGTGGTAGTGGGTATGAAGAAGCATCACTACCGAGGAAGTTCATCCCTCTTAGCTCATCTTTCACATCTACATCTATGATATCAGTCTTCTCCCGCAATAGGTTTACCACACCACTTTCGATATCTCCCTTCACACCCTTTATTGTACGGGGGAGTTCATCAAGTGCATCTCTCAAGATCCCTTTGTACAGCATTGGGTGTATTGTCGTGAGCCTACCTTCTTCCTCGAATTTCTTCAGTAATCGCTTCAGTTCTTCTACATCAGTCTCTGATAGTATACCTCTCTTCTCGCCCTCCTCTATCCATTTAACAATTTTAGCCTGCCACATGGTAGGAAGCCCTTATAATATTTTCGATTCAGATATTTTTATATTACTAATCTATTATGAATATATGGCACTTAGGCATACATAACAACTCTATATCGTAAAGCTTTTAATAACCTATTAGAGTCCGATCTTATCTCCCTCAAGCTATTCCCCTGTGTTTCGCTAGAGGAGGTTATCATGTAAAGGATAAATAATCCATTACTCAACTTATCGATTGTGAACTCTACAACTACCGTTCCGCTGATAAAACACCTGTTCTCTAGTCTGCTCCGCTCTTTTAGACTCACGTATGTCTATCAAAATAACTATCGATTACCACCTTTTGGATAGAAATCTCTCTACTACTTTCCTCCAATCCTTTTCACTCTGCCATTTAGGATAGTAGGGCTTATGCACTCGTTTTTCATGTTCTCTTGGTCTAGGCAGTCTAAATGCTTCATCGAAACATGTTGATCTATTAAATCTCTCCACCAACCACCTGTAGGGTGGGAGTGTCCCCCCATACCCATAGACTCTCCTGAAGTCCTCTACAAGCTCAAGCCTACCCCTATCCCACTTCGGAGCTACATACTTCCACCTCTCAAGTGCATCTAGTGGCTCATACCTCATTGGATAGACTACCGCACCCCAGTTCAGTATATCCCTTACCCTCCTGAAGAAGTCATCAGGATCATCATTAAAGTTATAGAGTGTATAGACTACTATCTTACGTCTTCTGATCCCATGAGAGCTTATCAGCTCTATTGCCCTTTCCACGTGAGGTCTAAGCCTACTCTGATCGTAGCTCAATCTCACACACATGAGCCTCATCTTGGATAGTAGTTCTGCAATCTCATCCGTTATCAGTCTGGCATCGAGTCCTTGGTTGAAGTCTACTCTCATCCCCCTCACCCTACTAAACCATATCAGTTCGTGGAATATCTCTCTCCAATACGGGTTTTGGAGTATGTTATTATCCCATAGAATTATTCTAGTATGCCCTGGATATACGAGATGTCTAATGCTCTTTTTACACAAGTTTATCCTACCCTCTATCCTCCAGACAGCACAGTATGGACACCTCCTATTACAACCCCTAGATGTAAAGATGATACTACCATCCCACTCTGGTACTAGATCGTAAGCAGGCATTAGATCTTCTGCTTCCTCGAAAACCCCAACATAGACATGGTCTGCTCCAGATAATCTAGCGTGTTCTGGTAGTAGTGAGGCATAGAGACCACCTAACCAAACCTCCACATTTGGAAATAGTCTCTTGTAGAACCTCACAGCACTCCATACAGGTCTCCACGCCCAGGTGAATAGACTGGTCACATAGATTGAATCTGGCTTACGTACTGGCTTTACACATCCTCTAACCAGCTCTACCGTATCCCCCTTAAGCCTGTGGTATGAGGCTAATTTAAGCAGTCCTAGTGGTGGATACCTAGTACGGTAATCCGGTTCTACTAGGAGCACATGCATGGCTCCTCATATATAAGTCTAATTATAGGTATATAAGGCTCCCTCTATAGCTCTCCATAAAAAGCACACTACTAAAGGTATTTTTTAGTAATCCCTTTAACCATTCAAGGAACTTGACTGCAAATTCCTCGGAACCATAGGATGGAGGAACTAGCTTCTTTATTCTCCCATTTTTAACATTACTAGCCTGTAACTGTCCTCTAGAATTATCTCTGGCTTTGTTGAATCGTTGGATAGTATCTACCCAACAAATACTCACTAAAAAAATATACCTTATCTTCATAATGTGAATATTACTGATTTTTTTCTCAGTAACCAGAGAGGTATTAGCTAAGCTGTTGAAGAGTTACATTTCTCGACAACCACCACTATATCTTTATCGATTTGTATAGCAGTCCACTTTAGGATATCTCCAGACCTCACTCCCAAGATCTCAGCTATAGGTAGAGGTATGGTGGTCCTTCTAGATCTCTTTCCATACCTGCTCACTCTCGAAGTACGAGATATAAGCTTCCTGCCACCAACACTAACCATTAGACAACCCTACCTACACACCAATTACTGTGCATATAAAAGTACCTATGAATAAGTCTAAAATTAGCTACACATAAATCTGAAGCTTAAATTAAATAATCATTATGGGATTAAGGAGTAGCTTTTCTATCCTAGATCTCAGAACCCTTACCAGATCCTCTATTTTACAGTCACCTTTAACCCCCCTCAGAATTCTCCTGTAGTGTACTCTACATATAGGGTACATCCTACCCTCTATGACTATGAACAGCTCGGCACTCTTTCTGCACTTCATGAAACTACACTTCATACCATCAACCACTACCCACTATCAGACAGACCAACCTCTCCTCAACCCTACCCCCATAGCCAGTCAGCTGGATGACAGCCGATACACCCTCCACCTCTCCACCTATGCTCAAGACCTTCCTACCATCAGCATATACTGTCAGGTTGTAGGGCATGTTCCCAACATACGATCTGACTATACTCTTCAGCACTCTCACATCCCCTCTGTACACGGCTTCGACAAACCTAGGATCCCTAGCCATAACGCCCAGTACACCCTCTGGAGGCGTATACACTCTGGTCAAGTGTACTCTGAGTACAGTACATATCAGGATGCATACGGTCAGAAGAAGTACGATAGCAGCTATAGCATCAAGCAGGTACACCTGACCACTCCTACCCATCCACACCACTCTCCTTCACTCTCGATATTGGTAGTAGGAGCTGGACTAATAGTATTACATAGGCGTGGAGTATTACTAGGACTAGGACACTAACTCCTCTCAACACTCCTACTCCCAATCACTACTCTTCTTTTAAAGAACCTACCACACAGAGGGCATTTATACAGTCCTATGAGTACATGTCCGAACCTCCAAGCCTTTACGGGCACTCTTACCCTCGTACCGCACTCTGGACAGTAGTATACCATCAGTTGAACTACGAGATATACGATAAAGGGCTTACTGAGAGAGGTGAAAGAAACTAATCCTCAGTAGAATTGAGGATAAGATCTAGAAAACTAGATCTCCCCAACCATTACACATCCCTCGAATACCACTAATCTCCTGATACCGTAGGCTCCCCTACCCCCCTCCTCTGGTCTTATCTCTACAATATTCCCTCCTACTAGTCTTAAGTAGGGTGGGTCTGGTCTGTTCGAATAGAATCCATGAGGTGCTACATACCCACTTACTCTTGGTGGTGTACCCCAGTACTCTATACTTGATCCGCTGAAGGCTACCACGAAACTGTAGACTGGTAGCCTGAACTCAGTCTCCCCAGAGTATACCCTGTACGAGCCATCTGGATTGAAGCATACTACACTAATGGCTACTGTGAACCCCCCTACACTACCCACTACTAGCTCATTCTCCTCCCTATAGACTGTCAGGTGTACTGGGTATGAGTATGCTCTTGGACTTAATTGATGGGGTTGGGGTAGGGATTCTAGGGCTATCCAGTAGAGTCCTGTAGCTAGTGCTAGGGAGAATAGAGTAAATGCTAGTACGAACTCTAGGGTGAACTCCATACCAATATTAGAGATTGTTTAAAAACTTCCTAAACGAGAATCGTGCCAACTACCTCTGATTTCTCTCCTTCTTGTACTGATTTTTACCTGTCCATGAATGCTGGAGAAACAATGTTGAGTAGAAACATTAGATTATAGCTTTCTGGATCATTTAGTGTCTTCCTATGCCCCTAAGTGCTGTTAGGTATGCTGAAATAGTGAGTAGACTTAAATACTTCTTAAGAAACAGACCGCCTCTGGTGGATATACATAGCGACTGCACCTGCTATCATGCCCGCCAATGCAGCCAAGACAGATATTAATTGAAGCATGGATACCTGTCCTAAGAGTGTATCACGCTCTTGCTTTAATTGTTCGTTAATGACTAGTAAGTGGTTATACTCAGCTTTAAGCTTTGTGTAGTTATTTGCAATAGCGTCAAAAGACCTTTTGAGAGCGGTGTACTTCTCATCAAGCTCATAATACCAGTCCTTCCACATTAATGAAGAGTTGTACAGGTCCTTCCAGAACTCTGCCCGAGACTTCCAGTAATCCGCTAGCCATGCCCAACGTTTAACATTAGGATCGGGAAGAGAGCCTGCAACATAAATCACATTTAAGTCACCATAGTATTCTTTCCCCGCTATCACATCGTAATCGTCGGGGGTATGGTAGCACACCCTGCACCATACAACTACGCTTCCCACACCGGCATCATTAGCGATAAAAAAGCTTCCATTAACTCTTTTTTCCTCACCCACACGCATATGGCCCTCCCATAGTTTTTGCCAATCACTCCAACCATATCCAGGCACATAGATTACCGCTTTAACTATGATATCTGCAGAGGAGTAAGCTTTTATCTCAATCCAGTACTGGAAGATATTAAACCTCCTAGGAGTGGAGGAGCCCACATTAACGTCTACAGGGTACGGTTGAGCCGTTATTAGGGGAGGGGCAATACAAAGCAATGCCATTAAGAGGACAGGAGTCAGCCGTGCCAACCTATCCCCCTTCAATTTCTCCTTCGGACTCTATTTAAGTATTCGCAAAGGGGTCAGCAACTCGAATAACCGATGAACTGCACAACGTGAAGCTTTGAGGCAAGCTCTTCAGTTCATCGAGAAGAAAGTGACCCATTCGAAATCCCCATAGAGGAGAGGAAAAAGTAGTAGAGGGAGAGAGTAGTAGAAGAATAGGTTAGTTTCACTACCATAGCGTTAATACTTATGGTAATTTCCATCCTTATTTATAGAAAGTGGGGACTTAAGGGGATGTATGAGATATGGTCTATGGATTTACCATATAGAAGTTGAAGTGAAAGAGTGCAATCTACCACTCCAAACACCCCGTATTTTACAAATTCACAAGAACTCTGGTTCTATCCTCTCCCCACCATAGTATAGCTCTACCATACCACTCCTCCACAGTACACCCAAAGCGACTAGGATGTGTGATTCCTGTATTCTGAACCTCTTTGCGAGAGCCTCCATAGTAGTTGTCCCTCCCTCCTTTTTCAGGTAGTCTAGGATAGCCCTAGCCATCCTCCTTACACTCCTGTAATCCTCCGGTCTACCCCTATCCTCTACCTTCATTAATTCTAGGATCTCCACTACACTCACCTCCTACCCTACAGACCGTTTAAAAACTACACTCTTCACTATGACTTGAGTGAAACTAAAACTTCTATATATGTAGTAATAGGGGTTTTAAAGCCTTATCAGGTACACCCGTCTGCCCAGAGATCTAGCTATGCTCACTACATACCTAGTATCCCATAGGGGTCTGTCGTACGGCTCTATACAGTACACGATATCACAACTCCTAACGATTAGGTCTAGGTCATTAGCCCTGTAGCCCAGACCAAGCCTCCCACAGTACTCATACCTCACTCTACAGTAAGAGGCGAACTCGACCGTGAGCTCATCACCAGTCCTACACACGACGACAAGTCGGCTACCGTACACCATCTTTAAAGTCCTCAGTAGCCCCCTAAGGAACTCCCTTACCCTAGCTATCCTGAGAGTACCGATCCAGTACTTCAGCTCAGTACCCACTATACCGACCCTAACGAACCTACTTCTCTTCACGACCTCCTCACTCCTCTCCACGATGACCACCCCTAGAGTTCTAGAGCCAACCCATGGATACCCCCAGTACTACTGCCAGTACTAGTACTGTCGTCACTATCACCATGTCCCTGAAGGAGCCACCAAACCTCCAGTCTAAAGTCTTCCCCGTAGTTACTGCAAGTACTATCGAGTTGGCGACCACACCAAAGTACACTACATTCTTTATCGTGGGTAGTTGCTCTGGGGATGCTATCATGAAGGGCATGGCTGGTACAACTCCACCAGCCTGATCCCTCATGAGAGCACCTATAGTGGCAATCCTCGATATGAGGGTAGCGAAGAGACCGAGCACCAGTCCGATGGATAGGATACACATCCCAATCCCCAAGTAGCGGTAGGACTCACAACTCCTCTTAAAACCTCTAAGGCATAGGGAGTACTCAAGCATGGTATCAGCCAGCTCATTATAGACGTCTGGTGTAGCACCTAGCTCCTCTCCATTAACTATAAGCCACAACGATAATCTGAGTTGTACTGGCATAAGTTCCTCAATACCCTTTAATGCATCCCTTAAACTCCCCTGTACCCTACCCCTCTTCACTAGTAGGGCTATGAGCCTATCCGTGTACTTACCGTAGACTGCGTTTTCGTGTAGTCTCTCAAGGGCTAGGTGTGGGGAGAACCCCCTAGATACCTCATCTGCTAGATCCCTGAGGACTAGGGGTAGGTTCTCAAGGATCTCATCCACAGCCCTAGCATGGACTTTAAACTCTATGTACGCTGGTATGGAGAACGCTAGTACTCCTAATGCTAGGCTCATTCCAGTATGTGCTACTACTAGGATTGGCAGTCTTATGAGTCCAAAGTAGGAGAGTACTCCAACCCCAACTCCTAGTGGAGCCCACTTCAACAGGATGTACTTGTAGACTTTAAGATAGGATATTGTCCTCGGTACTTGAGCATCAACTACGAGTGAGTAGAGTACTGCGATGATTATGTTCAATCCTATGAAACCCAGTACTAGGGGTATCACTATTTCGGATGCTAGGATGGTGAAGAGTACTGTCAGCATCATGGGCATTGCACCGAAGACCACAGAGCATGCTGATATCATAGACCTGAACCTCCCAGCTAGGATATCGTAGGATACCCTTAGGTCTCTAAGAGTCTCCTTCATCAGATCCCTCAGCACCAGTTTAGGGTCTCCACCAGTCCTCTCAAGGGATATGAGTGCTCTAAGCAACCTACCCCAAGATCCACCAGTACCCCTAGCCTCGATTATCAACTGCTCGGATAGGTGCCTTCTGTTCAGAGTAGCATCCCTCAGTATCCTAGATACCTCGTACCTAGTGTGCTCTAGGACTGGCAGGTTCACCAGCTCCCCAAAAGCCCTGAGCGGTGGTAGTCCAGCGTAGGCTCCAGTACAGACTGCCAGTACTGAGAATGGTGCCTCTTTTTCGAGTGCAGATAGGTGTGATTTCAGCTTCAGCACGGGGTAGTAGCCAACTAGGATCAGTATTAGTACTAGTATGGCTAGGGGTAGGGCTAGGAATCCTAGTGGAAAAGATATTGGTTTTGGTAGGGGTATGGTTAGGGTTAGTGGTATTGGTAGTTCAATTCCAAATCTAGCCAGTACTCCACTCCTTATCAGTACGTCTAGGAGTAGTGGTGTTAGTGGTAGGGGGATTAGGCATAGTCCAGCTACTAGCCTCCTGTAGTACTTCTCTGGATCGCCCAGAGCCATCCTACTACATGCTTTAGAAAGGCTATACCTCAACCCACTTTCCTTCTTCGCCTTCCCCCTCCTCTTCCCTCTCAACTTTACCACCCCTTTTCTCCTCTAGCTCTAACAATAGCTTCTCCACCTCTCCCTTCGGTATTCTCGGTATTAGGACAAAGCCACACTTCGGGCATGACCTAGCCCTAGCCGGTAGCTGGTAGCCACAGTGTGGGCAGTACTTGACCTCCTCCATACTGGCTATTACTAAGTACTTCTCTTCTGGTACTGGCTTTGCCTTCATAGTCATTGCCTTAAGCTTCTCAATAGTACCCTGGGGGTCGTGTCTGAATTCCTTTAGTAGTGGGAATAGCTCATCCCCCTCGAATACTCCAGCCTTAAATGAGAGCTCTAGGAATGTAGTCCTCTTCTTCCACTCCCTGTGTAGGTCTGATGGTGTTATGTAGAGCCTATCAGCTAGGTAGTCTACTATTGAATTATTCTTTTCAACTAGGGTATCTCTTGAGGGATCGTACTCGTAGAGTACATCGTAGACTGGTCTGTAGTCCTCAAGCTTTTTCACGAAGTATATACCCCTCACCCTCCTCAATCTAACCCTCCTCCCCTCCCTCTCGGCAAGGAATAGCCCAGTACCCACGACAACCTTTATGTTCTCGGCAAGTGGCTCCTCGACCCCATAGCCCTTCAATCTAGCAAAAATTCCCTCAATACTATCAGTGTGAATAGATGTATTGCTCGTGAGAACGCAATTCCCGCATATAGCGAAATTGTGGTAAGTCGGTACTTCAAAGTCGTATAGAGCTGAGTTCTTCTCAACCTCCTCCACAGAGATAACTCTACAGAGGATCAAGCCGTCAGAGTACCTCAACCTCCCCCTACCCTTCACATCGACTCTGTCCCGCCAATCTATAGCCTTGAGGAAATTCTTCAAAGAGTCTGCCCCTGCTACCTGCAAGCAGTATACTCTCGAACTCCTAGAGCTAAACCCTCCGTCGTTCAGAGTAGTCTTGATAATGATGTGGATATCCAATGTCTTGCCTACTAAAGCGACACTATGCCCAAGCTCCTTGTTTACGGTAGAGGCCAAAGCCCTCAAAGCGTTTACCCCCACTCTTACCAAGGAACCATCTCCACTCCAATACCCTTCTAGCAGTCCCTTTCTAAATTCCTCAGGAGCCCTTAAGGCGATATTGAGTGGTACAGTTCTGTTGTAATCTCTCACTCTGCCATTGAGTATGTGATATAGCAGTAGAGCAAAGACTTTAGAGTATACACGTACAGCCTTAGCCTTAGCACTCTCCGTCCTAGACACACCTATTGCTTCTTCAGGTAGACCTATTCTCTTGAGTCTTTCAATGACCTCGGAAACATCTTCCGCTCGGACGTAGAATACTGTCTTAGTGGGGAGACTGTCCTTTTCGTCATATGCCAACGAGCCATCAGCTAAGAACAAGCCGATAACGTAGCCAAAATCCCTGTCTAGCCTCAGTACTGCTGGTATTGAGCGTCTGCCCTTCGCACCGTACTTAACCCTGATTCTATACCTATAGCTCTTGGAGGGTTCGATCTTCAAGTAGTGGCTGAGGGGCATTGCTGCATTTCTCCTCCACCAGTCCCACATGGTGTGGTAGTTGACATCTGGGAGAAGTTCTCTTAGCTTCTTGTAGTCTATTTCCTTGAGCAACGCCTCAGCTCCTTCGACATATAGCTTTTCACCATACCTGCCACCCAAAACTTCTATCACGTCTAGGTATTCCATCCTCGGCTCTAACATGGGGATGTACTTAAGCACGGGGATGAGATCGCCTTTCTCGACTTCGCTAGCCTTCTTCCTGATAAGGAATCCATTTTTATAAACTATTATGGGGTGCTCCTCATGCACCTCAAATTCAACACCACCCTCAAGCTTTATCCTGAGGAACCTCTTAGAGCCTCTTTTCTTCACCACCCTACTAACCGGCGCCCAGATAGCCTTTTCTCCATTCCATGCTAAGACACATATCTCCCCAACCTCTCCACGAAGAGCCTTTTCAACTATTTCTCCTATTTTATAAATGCCCGCTTTACCATCCACTATCATAGGTACCAGCTGATCGTATGGAAGGCAAAGGCCCCCATGTCCTAGTGCTACAGCCTGTGCAAATGAGTACACCTCCCTCCTACTCCTTACCTCGTTTACTGATACGTAGTCTACTGACCTCCTGAGGGCATGTGCTAGTAGGTCTTCTAGGGTTACCCTACCAGTCTCACCTGCTGTAGTGCTCTTCCTCTCGTATAGGGATAGTACGTTCTCGTGGAATATCCTCATCTCTGGGGCATCTTGGACTAGGGTTATTGAGGCATCTGGTCTTATCAGCATGGCTAGTGCGTTTATGAAAGAGGTCTTACCAGTACCCATAGCACCGAATACCATTATTGGGAGCTTCGCGTCTATGCAAAGCCATAGTAGTGCCATAGCCTCTGGAGTAACCATACCAGTCCTTATCATCTTGGTTGGAGTCCATGGTCTCCTCGGGAACTTCCTTATGGTAAAGGACGATGTTGGGGATATCTCTGATCTAAACGTCAGAGCACACCTATCACCAGTAGGTAGGATTACCGAGTCCTCCCTAGCCCTGAATACGGATACTGAAGAACCACCCCTGTACGCTAAAAGCCTAACCATCCTATCCACCTCCTCCCCACTAGGCACTATGTTGGTGTTCACCAGTCCGTAGGATCTGTGGGTTACCCTAAGGGGTAGGTCTGACTTAAAGCACTGGATGTCCTCTAGGTACTCATCCCTCATCAGGGGTTCAAGCCATGAATATCCAATAACCTGCGAGAGTACTGTATAGACTACTCTATCGCTGAGCCCCCAATCCCTCAAGTACTTCTCTAGCACTTCAGCCCTCAGTAGTCCCCTAGGCTCGACTTCATAGGATAGCCTATCCATGACATCCTCAAGTTGGGTAAGTTCCTCCTGTGTCAATGCTACTGGCTCTACTACATAGTTGTACTCGTACCCCACATCTACTATCCTCACCCTAGAGTACCCATCTGGTGAGTACTCCTCCACAGTCCTACCATTTATACTCAGGTATCTGGGCACCCTATCACCACTATAGAGCCTGTTTAAAAGTAGGGATCATCCACCATTACTCAAAATCAAATAATGGCGGTGTAAAACGATTTTCTATAATCATTGATTTCAAAATGGCTACAGAATCATAAATAAATTTGTAATTAGATTTTAATAAAATTGATATCTTTTTGCTTTATATAAGATATAAAGATAATGGCTTTTTATGGATCAAATATCACTAGTATAATTCCTAGTGCTCCTAGAATAACATTTGATGTCATAAGAGCGTTTGTCTCTATAATTATGGTAACTAACCATCTGGGTCCTCTTATCTTGTGAAAGAATTTTTCTTTTATGTCCACAAAATTGTTTAATGCATCAAGAATTGGTATGCTCATTTTTCTGAAATATCGTATAGTATTCCTAAATCTAAGCAAAAGGCATGAATTTTCTCTAAGGAAAGAATACTCTTCTAAGAGTATTTTCCAAACATTCTCAGAAACCTTAATTTTTTCCTTAAAGGGCAAAATCTCTTTAACGTATCTTTCTTTAGGAGCGTATTCTATAAGTTTTTCTCTACACAGAGATTCAATAAAATCTCTCGAAATATATTCATATCTCCTAGGACGATAAAACCATGGATATCTGAGAAAATTCAATAAAAATTCTCGAATATCTTCCTTCTCGATAAGTATTTTGAGAAAAGTTTGTGAAACATACAATCTTCCCGGATACTCCCATAAAGCTTTAAGATGTTCATAGGATGTGAATACGGAAGGGTCTAACATTACATTTTTAAATTTATCTATTAAAGCGTTTTCTAAATTGAAAGTAAACATTCTTCTCTTCATACTAAACTAAAATACTTATACAACAATATAAATTGTTAGTAAAGAGAAAATCTAGGGCAATTAATACTCCACATTTTTAACATTTATTATTTACCCATAAGTTACTTAGTATACCTCTAAGCTCCTCCTACGCGAAAATTGGTCTCGACCTCGATTACAATGGAAGACCACCGAGAAAAACAGCCTAGCCTTAAAAAGGTAGGCTTTAGCTAGATAGATTATTGACTTTGGCCACGCTTCTCCTTTTATAGAATTCGTCTAGTTCATATCTTGTAGCTATCCTATCAGTTCCCCCACTCCTAACGAATACACCCCTATCTTTGACTTGATAGGGCTTATCCTTGCCTTCTGGAACTGCAATCACTAGGATTGGTTTACCCTCTATCTTAACTTCCTCGAATAACCCAATCTCCCAATATCTCCCTCTCCTCAAGTATAGGTGTTTCACGGAATAGTACTACAATACATTCAAGTACCCTCTCCCTCACTACTTCAGGAGAAAAAGACCTACTCAACTCCATACTGTATTCCTCTTAGAGTGAAGCTACCACCTCTCACACACAACCCTGACCATTCTCTCCTTCCAGCTACCGTCCTGAAACCTCACCCTCCACTTCAGGGTGTAGGTACGCCCGACTGCCGGGTCATAGGCATTCCTCCAGTCGTTCACCTGATAGGTCTGACCTGGTTCTAAATATATATCTTGACCTATGGTGAACCTATTAGCTGAGCCCTCCCAGCACTGTACCTCTATCCTACTTATCACAGCAGTACCCGTGTTCTTGACTGTGGCGAAGACCCTACTCTGTACTCCATCGTGGTATAGGTGTACATCGTATACTGTGAAGTCCTTTACCATCATCATGGATGAGCCGTAGGTGAGTAGCAGCAGTACTATGAAGCTGGCTAGTGCGAGTACCCCGACCACCCACAGTATCGATTCTATAGTTATCTGCATACTCCTCCCCCAGTATAGAACCTATTTAAAAGGGAAACAGACTAGTCGAATACAACAGTCCATGAAAATACTGAAAAATACACTATTTACCCTAGGTTGGATAGTTGAAAAATATGGAATATGCTTTTTGAAGGTCGCTAGATACCCTCTGAAGTCCTCCACGTTAGCTAACTCTGTTTGTCTATTGCTATTCTTCAATAAGATATTATTTAAAAATCCATGGATAAATACGCCTATGACCATTCTATGAGGATGAAAAGGCAAAAGCCACAAGAAGTTGTGAAGGAGATGGGGAAGCTATATAACTTATCTATTAAGAGGCACCTTGATATGCTGGGATTTCCACCAGCGGATAGGAATGTGATTTTAAACTTCATGGTTGAGCTTTGTTGAAAATTCAAGAAAATAGACTTAAAAGTAGTTGAAGAGGTAAAGAGAAAGTATGCCACGATGGTGCTTAACGATGTTTGTGACCGTATTGTCAAGTTAGTTAGATTAAAGTGTTTTTATGTTTGAGTATTGGATTTTCCTGTGTTGATGTTTACTTTATACATCTGCCCCCAAGGCGTCATGAAGATGGCTGTACCATTTATCATATATTCAAAAACTCTTATCTTCAGCCAGATACTCTTACCCGAAGATGCATAGCTGCCTATATACTTGTGCTGTGGCTCCCTCCACACATCCTCAAACCCGCCGCCGAAACGGTATCTGATTGCAGACATGTCCCTGTATTCAGATAGGTACCAACCACCTGTGGGTACAGCTACTAGGTAATGTGTTTTGTTAATCGTCTCTACAGTCCATAACTCCTCAGGATAGTGCTCGGCTGTTAATAGATATAGTGGAATGAACTCCTCACTTAGAGATTTCTTACGGCCGAACTCATCAAAGGAATACTCAACTACCATACCTATGTCTTTTAATCGTAATGTTACATTAAATAGATAATATCTCCCATCACGTCCTAGGTATGTAACATTCTCGATAACAATGCTAAACCTCGGTAGAGGATGATAGATATATATGTCTATTTCATCGTCGTGGTGAAGATTACGAGTTAATACTATCCTCCCTATCTTAACGACATCGCCCTTCTTTAACCCTAGAAAGTTATGTGTGTTAAAGTATAGTCTACTGTCAGTCGTGTTCTCATAACACTTAGCTATCCTATATGACTCCCAGAAACCATATACTTCAGGTACATAGGGTATTAGAAGGGTATCGTTATCGATACGTAGAGCATAGTCTACGTCACCCAAGAAGCACTCCTTATAGAGCTCCCCCACACGACACTCAGCTACTGACATATCCACTTCTGGTGGCATACCCCGCTCCCAGTCTAGGTCTAGGTTCGTCCTTACTGCCAAGAACAGTATCAAACCTTTTCCATAAAAAGTGTCTCCCCATCTAACTCCATATCTGAAGAGTGATAAATACTGTCTTAGTATTGTACTATTTGGTTTAATCCATCCCAGTACCTCGAAATAATATTTTTTCCCATTATTTATGAAACAAAATGAAAAAGTCCCGTTAACTACCCTTAAAGTAGTTTCCTTTTTAGTCCCCTCCTCTTGGATTACGCCTTCTTTAGTCTCCTCCTCTTGGATTTCATATAAGATAGTAAGTAAAACGCCCAATACTACTATAAAAGTGAGGAATAGAATTACCCCTATCCCCATAACTTTTAGAATCCTACTCATCTTCATGCTTAGCACACCTCTGTTATAACTTCTCAACTCTCCAATATCTTCTTAACGGCTTAAAACAATATATTGAATACATGAAGGAGGGACTCCTATATGATTGACTTTCTCCCGCTAAAAAAGTTTTGGTATAGTCAGTATTTTGAACTAAGGATCCTATATCCTATAGGCTCCCTCTGGAATTTTAAGGTGAGAGTACTAGTGTCGCCCGACCACTCCTATCCACATCGAACTCGTAGACCACATGCCCAACATTGTATGGGTAGACCTCTATTGGGTTCTTTATAACCTTACCACCAGGTAGTCTAAGCTCCACGAAATCGTACTCAGCAGGGATTACCACAGCGAGTACACCCCTCACCACATCTAGCCTGTAGTACAGCCTACCATTAGATCTGGTGCCAGTAGCAGTCTTGAGCTCTACTGGAAAGTATGCTCTGACCCTACCGCCTGAGAATGAGTACTCCAACAGGTCTGCCCTCCACCACCTACTATCTCTCCTGAACCTAGTTACTACGTGATCCCCTACAACTACTTTAGATGGTCTTCTGGTGAAGTCTATCTCGTAGCCCTGTGATAGCTCTACCTCTGTATAGGCTCCATCTGGTGTCAGGTCTATATCCCCAACGCCTCTAGCTCCCATGTACTCGAAACCATGGACTGCTGGGGCTAGATCCCCACTCATTATTGACTTTAGCATGTCCTTGTAGTAGTGTCTTATCTCATCTACTGCTGATGGGTAGTATATCTTGATATCTCCAGATCCGCTGGACTCGGCTACCTTACTACCACCAGCGTATAGCTCTACCCTAGAGTTAGATGGCATGTCCTCGAATAGAAAGTACTTTGCTACAGTCTTCACGTAGTCCATGAAGGTCTGATATCTTCCCCTGCGGGAGTGGTAGAGGGAGAAGTGCTGGACTGGAAAGTGTACACCTACCCTGAGCGATCCCCCACTCCCACCGAATACTGGGATAGCCTGAATAGTAGTACCGTTCTCCGCACTCCTCACGACCACATCGTATACCGTGTCTGATGAATGGCATGGAACCTTCAGCTCATCTACTACTGCATCATCTACTATCACCTTGATGGCTAGCTTCCAACCCCCATCGAAGACTCTTACCATCTCCACCCTATCATCCCATTCAGAGTAGAGCCATATCCAAGTGTTTGAGGCGTAGTACCACCTGACCCTTACCTCCCACTCGTCCAGTACTGTTTTTGAACTCACTCCACCATAGGACTTGACCCTTAACCACCCATTGTCCACTTCTACACTACCATCACTACTCCACTTTGATGGATCTGGCTCTCCAGAGTAGCTGAAGTCATCGTAGATAGTCCACTCCCCCTCGACACCCCTCCTATAGTCGAGTACCTTTTCCCTGTACTCTATTGAGGGGTAGGTCAGGTAGTGTATGGGCTTGGGTGCGACCTCTATTCCTCCCCCTCCAGTAGCCTCAAGCCCCGCACAGAGCCATACGTGGGTACTGTTGCCCATGATCCTGATTACGGGTCCAGTATCCGTAGACGGTATCGGTATCCTAGGATCCTCCACTACCCCCCTTCCCTCCCTACCAGCATAGTACACCACTACAGTACCATCGTCCTTTAGCTCTACCACAGCACCAACTCCTATGTCCACTACCCTAGAGCCATGAGTACTCCCTATCAGGTACGCTACCTGCTCCGCTAGTGGGTTCAGGTCTGGCTCGTGCCTTATCAGGATTGGTAGTAGACAGGCAGTAGCCACTAAACATACTACTAGCATGGATACCTCTAGTGCCCTCATCAGTAAGTACTTTATTTAAAAGGGAAAAAATCAGATTCTAATCTTCAACCCATTCTTGAGGACTATTACTGCTCCATCCCTATCGAATACTACTGCCTTTACTTCTTCATGTTCTGCTAGGTGCTCTATGGCACTATTCACAACCTTGAGCTTCAGTACATCTCCACAGATTGGACACCTCCAGTACCCATATGCCTCCAATCTCTCCCCCATCTCCCTGGCTCTTATATATAGGTCTAGAGCCTTCTCCCTAGCCCAGTCCCAAACTTTCTCAGATTTTCTAAACGAGTCCACCACTAGGTATAGGACTACACTCTCTGGTCTCTTGAACATCTCTTTAATGGGGTCTAAACTAGTATAGATTACAGCTATGTACTCTCTAGGGTATTTTAATGCCCCCCTTGTTATCTCGATATCCAAGCCCTCTGGCTTATCCTCAGGACTACACCATATCAGGATCGCACCCGCCCTACAATCGAATAGACCTCCTTTGTCTAAATCCTCCCTAATAGCAATATCCTTCATATTATACCACTGCCAGTAGGGTACTACAGCTATCACTTCCTCATCTGGATCGAACTTATAGTCTACCCTGTGTTTAGAGCTCTCTTCTACTATCTTTTTTAACCTCTCGTGGAGGTCTATTACTTCTCTAGTACCAGCTTTTATTCTCTCGAATTCTCTCCTCAACCCTCTGTACTTATTCTCAAGTACTCCTCTTGGTACGTAGAAGTGATCTCCACTACTGGATACTCTAAAGTTCTTTAATGAAAACTCCTTTATGCAGTAGGATCCCACAAGCTTCTCCTCACCATTCAGTAGTACGTAGAAATCGCTTGATAGGTAGTCAATATCCCTAATAATAACGCACTCGCACTCATCTTTACTGTAGAACTTTACCTCTAGGATCCCGCTCTTCGACCTCATCGATAAGTAGGCTGTTTAAAAGGTACTACCCGACTAGGTAGGAAAAAACTACCACTCGACTATCCTATCCAAATGTTCTCTGAGGAAATCGACTACATCCCCAACCTCCTGTCTTAAATGGACATATAGTTCTAGTGCGAGCAGTACGTGTTTACAGAGTGCTCCCCTTATTCTCGAATGGGGGCATGAGCAGTAGTAGTGTAGTCTCTTTAAATCGACAACAACCCTGTACTCTCCAGTCCAGCCCCTAACGAAGCACTCTATATACCTCCTTCTAAGAAAAATAACCTTAAACCTCCTTTGATTCAAATACACCATGAAGTCCCCTAGTGGTCTGTAGATTTTCCTAGTGCCTAGATCCACGCCAAGTTCTGAGAGTATTTTAGGTATTGTTAGAGTATGTTCAAGCTCCACATACGCTTTGGTATAGTCTATGATCTCCTCAATAGCCCCGCTCATGGTCTCACCACTATAAAAACTTTTTAAAAGTTGGGATCAACCACTCACGACCCAGTTCTCCCTTATAATCCTCAGTACGAGTATATCCTCGGAATTCACCTGAAGCCTGAAGGCTACCTGACCCCCTATCTCGATAGTACTTGTGCCCGAGTAGTCGTACCTCCTAGAGTATGTGGTAGTAGTCCTGTTCGAGAGCCTTAGTACCGAGCCCACGGTGGGATCTCCCCTGATGTAGAATAGGACGACCTCTACCACATAGACACTACGATTGTACTCCTCGACGATCTCAAGCCCAACGAATGGCTTTGGATCCACCACGACCCTATCCCCCGCGTGGTAGACACTAACCCTCCTAAACCTCTCGAATACCTTTGTGGGCGGTGAACCCCTTACGATACTAGTACCCTCTATCGAGGGGGCTGGAGTGTATAGCCTACAGTACTCGACACCAACCCTTAAAGGCTCCTCTCTAGGGATAGTAGCGACTACAGTAAGCCCTATCCTCTCGCCCTCCCAGTTAAGGGTAGTCCTTACTGGTGAGCCCCTCTCTATAGCCTCGGCTACTTCCTCCCCCTCTCCCTTAATGTAGTCTATGGTGTACTCCGCACCAGTTCTCCATGGCTGGAGTAGGATCAGGGTTAGTATCGCTACTGCTAGTGCACACGCCAGTAGTACCAACCTCTCTATAGTGAGCCTCATACTCCCCGTACTATACTCCACTTTTAAATAAGGTAAATGGTAATGAGGAATAAGCGGAGTGCCCTATAGAGCTATATTGTATGACTGGGCTGATGATCTTATACTAGTGTCTTTTTCCCTTAAACTACTAGGAGTTTAGAACTATCGGGTAAAATCTACTACTAATTTCGAACTTGGTAACTTACTTACGACCCCTCACTTGACGATTCGAAACATTTAAAATATGGATACGTTTAAGTATTATGTAAATTATGTATAAAGTGTGATCATGATAGGTGAAGTTGAGAATACTATAAAGTTTCCCAAGGAGTTGAGGCTTTTGGAGGAGATAGAGGCTATTAGAAGAGATTACAAAGATGTGATAGAAATTTACGAAAAATACAAGCGTCTTAAAGGGGAATTGGGTAAAAAGGAATGGTATCCCCTAGACCCACAAAAGATAAGGGAGGATCTGTCAAGCGAACACTTTTTTAAGATTTTAAGAACATTAAGAAGAGAGGAAGGTAAGCTTGAAACCAGAAGAAAAAGAAATAGAAAAAATACGTAGTGCTTTCTCTAAGGCTGATTCCCTTCTAGAGAAGCTCGAAGAGAAGCTCAAAGCGAGGGTACTATGCTTCATATGTCATATGTCGATAACACATAGTGTAGTATATAGGCTGAATAAGATTATCAGAAAGTTCCCGAAAGAAGTAGAAACGTTAGCTGTATTGATAGACTCTGGAGGAGGAGATATTGATGCTGCCTCAAAAATGGTCAAGCTCTTACGAAGCTACTGCAAAACCTACATAAGTATTATTCCCTTCTTTGCAAAAAGCGCAGCCACTCTGTTAGCAGTAAGTGCGGATAAGGTGATCATGTGCAGGGGCGCTGAATTAGGTATTGTTGACCCCTTAGTCAGGGATCCGATAACTGGTATATTTATCCCCGCCTCGTCTCTCGAAGAGGCTATAAACTTTATTCGCGAGAGGAAAGATCCCCTCATCAAATTATCATTAGCTGATAAAATTCCTCCCTTCTTAATGGGTGCATATAGAGAGGCAAGGGAAATTTCACGTCAGTACTTGGAAGAAGCATTTAAAAAACTTAAAAAGAAAGATGAAGCCATTTACACATTTACAAAAAAATACATTTCTCATGGTTATCCCATTGATAGAGAACAGTGCAGAAAAATAATACCCGTTGAGTACCCGGAGAAAGATCTCGAAGATACTATCTATGATCTATATGAAATCTATACCGACCTCTGGATGGACTTAGATGAAAAGGTAAAAGATAAGGAGAAGAAGGGACAACATTTGATAATTCATGCAAGAGAGGGGAAATGTGTAATAATTGCTGGGCAAGATATAAGCAACCTACTTTTAGAGGAATCTGAAGAGTAGTCCCTTAAGCATACAATCATAAACTATAGAGTACTATGCTATCAAAATTGTTCATTTTTGATGTTTTAAATGTATAAGCTTATCGAAGTTCGATCTAATGAGGGTTGAGAATATAAGTCTTGGATTTATCTCCATGTTACCGAGACTATGAATATTTATGTAATTAGGAAAACTATCAAAAGCTGAGGAAAAGGATAAATAATATTAGGTCTATACTGTACAGGGATCCACTAGTGGACGAGTTCGACTGGGTAGTGTATACTGGTCTGGCGACTGTGATAATAGGCATAGTCGTCGCAATCATATACCTACTGTTCGGGTAGTTTTTCTAATCTCTCCCATTTTGGTACCATAATTGGTATCTATTACTCGAAATTCTGATACCACGTAAGGTATCCATATTGGTAGCCCCTATATACTCAAACCCACTCGGATAGTCCCTTCTCCTAGAGCTTTTAAGTGGAGTAATTACTGGTGATAGCCCTGAGCGGGAGCCCGATAGAGGTTCTAGTGAGCGTCGTAGAGGAGGTCAGGAGGAGCATAGACTACAGTAAGCCAAGAGCCTACCTCAAGAACTATACTAACTGGAAGTTCGTGTGCATGATATATTCAAGGCTACTCAAGTACTACCCAGAGGACACTATATACGTGGGGAGGAACCCCGAGACTGGGAAGACCAGCATTACAGGTGAGCCAATACACCTTTACTTGTATCTAGACCAACCAGTAGCTGTAAGAGTATTCTCACTACTCGGTTTTAATTCTAGGGAGAAAATGGGGAAGCTATTCCACTCTTCTAGGATAGGTAGTATAGGGAAATTCTATAGGATTCCCGTGAGGAATAGAGTGGTTGTCCTATTCGATAATAACCCTGTGTTCGTAGATTGGAGGATATATAGGATACTGGAGGTGGTACCAGAGTATCGAAGAGAGGGAGCGTACCTAGTCCACACAACTGGATACGGTACTAGAGTGTACAGGCTATGGGAGTATAGTCCAGACTTCTAATTTTTCCTAAAGGAATTGGAGAGCTTGAAAACTAAGAATTTTAGAATTTCTACCCTAGCGGAAACAAGCTAAAAATCTAGAATTTTGATAGTTTTAGAAAAACAACAATTATCCCCTAGGGTCAAGTAGGCTTTTTCCTGAGCAGTAGATTCTTAGCGTACTTCTGGTTCCCATAGGTTATATCCAAAGCGTAAGCACTAGCGTATGCACGTACTAGGTACTTCTCTGGTAGTGGTATGTCGAACTCAGCGTATGGTGTAGCCTCCCCAACGTAAGTAGTGTACTCCATAGTCTCCTCATTCCTCACCACTACCCATATCAGACCATTAACGGGAGTCATGTTAGCCCAGTCGACCAGCTTTAGCCTAACCCTCATCCTAGTACCGTTATCGTATATGTCCAGCTGGTAGACTACTATGGCTAGCTCATGGTAGAGTAGTGTCCTATTGAGAGTCCATCTATGAGTTCTTAAGAGTACTTCACCATCTATGTAGGGTGAGTTGTAGTGGGGTAGTACGATCCTGCCCACTCCTATAGAGAGGTTTAGGTCTAAAGTTGGAACTCCATAGTACTTCCTGATGTCTAAACTCTCCTTGTACAGCTTGAGTACAGGGGGAGTCCATATGGTTGACTGTAGGTAGCTGGGGGATTCCTCTTCTGGCTCTAAGTACCCTCCTAAATACCACCTACCATAGACTGGCGACCCATCGCAGAGCCACCTATACGTGACTATGCACAGGCACTCATCCCAAGAGCTGAGCTTAGGACACCAGTACACTTTGTCCACCTCAGTCCACGATAGGTATACCTGAGTAGTACACTCACCAGAACCACTCTCCTCACCATTATCCCAGTAGTAGTGTAGGCGTATAGTCTCAACCCTGTACTCCTCGCCTAGAGTGAGGTTCTGGACTACCTTCCAAGCGTGAATCCTCACTACCGTATCCCCTGTTAGGTCGTTGTACTGTCTAGTGATGTCCCTATCAGCTAGCCTGAGTACTGGTGGTTGGCTCCTCCACTCCTCAACCCACTTGAACCAAGGTGCATCCTCTACTATTATCCTCACATCCACAGGGTATGTAGTCTCCACAGTATCGTAGAGCTTCTCACCCCTATACTCGCCGTTTTGGGGAGGGCTGTCGTGCCACTCACCAGTACCGTCTCCATCCGAGTCCCAGTAGTACTTGTCTATGAGCTCCTTATCCTCCTCCACAGTACTCTCTACATCCAGCGTTATGAACGATGAGAAGTACTCCTCAGGCATCAGCTTATCGAACTTAGAGCCATACCAATCGCCTAGTGGTGTAGTGTATGCAACATCTATCCTAGCATCCTTTAAGTAGTAGTACACGTCCCTGTAAAGGATGTAGCCCTGCCAGTAGGGTAT
>Ga0190367_1000434_pt1 | contig 30998 bp, 28 predicted proteins | sample 4872181011_MG_FD_171838 | JGI IMG/M metagenome (GOLD analysis project Ga0190367, IMG submission 171838) | Hydrothermal vent microbial mat bacterial communities from Southern Trench, Guaymas Basin, Mexico - 4872-18-10-11_MG | ecosystem: Environmental > Aquatic > Marine > Hydrothermal vents >...
ATATTAATTTTTCCGTAATTTTCTTCGATAATAACTTCTATTAACCAATATCCGCTCTTCTTTTCTCTCACTAAGTAGTAATGTACCATACCTCTTCGCCATGTTTTTCTCCTCTCCATTCTTTCTACCCAATGAGCATCAGAAATCTCACATAATTTCCAAATGTCTATGTCAGTTATGCCACTTAGGGAGATGCTTATTACTTTGCGGGGGCAATACGATCCCTTTATCATCACACCTCCCCAGCATCTTTATTAACTATGATGGAAACTAAAGATCTTGTTAACTCATTATAACAAAGATTTTATAAATTATAGTACTTCTGAAACTCTTCCTCGAAGAAAGCGAAGGGTTTATGCGGCCGCCCGCCGGCACCTAATAGTATTAGAAGACATGAACATTAAGGATGAAACATGACCTAGCGGTCAGAATGCGGCACGGTGGAATAGTATTTAAGTGTATCAGCGGTTGCGAGGTTGTTTCATAGTTTTAATTAGGAAAGAGTCCGTTGTTTTATGAAAATTATTTGAGTGTGAATGAATGAGGCTAAAAATCTCTTCACTTTGTAAAATTATTAAATGGTCTCGGGGAATATGCGCTTTCTTGAGGCTTCATGGTTGTTTTTCTCTTGGTGGGTGATGCCGGTCTGCCTCCACCGTGTTTGTGGCCTTTGTGGTGTTACTTAGGGTTACCCCTATTGCGCCATATTGTGGTCTCTCGTCGATACGCGTTTTGCCGGATGGCGAGGGTAGCTGGGATGAATGATGGAGGGGAGTATTGATTTCTCAAAAAGTTTCGGGAGTACCTGAAACAACTCGATCGGTATCTATAAATTTTAGTTTATATGGAGGATGAGGTGGGGAAATTGTATGATTAGGAGAGAAAGGGTTTTGAGAGTTGCGGCAAAGGTCATTGAAGAGTTGGGGAGGAGGATATGCGAGTCGTACGAGAAGTATGAGGAGGAGAGTGATGTACTTTACAACTTCATATTGATACTTACTCCAGTGGAGTATGAAATAAGCCTGCTAAGGAATATTCTTGCGCGGATAGAGGTCATATGGGAGCGATTTGAGAAGAAGGCGAGGGAGGATGAGGATTTTAGAAAATGGACGGAGGGTAGGGGGCCCTTTAAGGACAGGTACAAGGATATTGTAAGAGAGATTCTCATGGGTGAGGGGTTCACGCCTTCGGAGATGCCTCTCGAGCTGATAATACTCACGATAACCCTTGGGGGCATGGCTCAAAGCATTTTTGGAATGTTGAAGTTATGGAAGGAGGTAAAGGACGAGGGTTATGACTTCAGGGATCTGTACAAGTATTTTAAGGACAAGTATGGGCCGAATGCTCTTAGGAGGATGATTTCGAGACTTAAGGAGATACCCAAAATTGGCGAGGTGAGGGCGTTAACTTTCCTGCGGGAGTACGCAATAAGGTCGGGGTCCGATCTGCCGTTACGGGAATTACCGATCCCTGACAGTAGGATCATAGGGAGGGTGATGAGGCGCATGGGTTTCGTGGAGAGTGAGAGAACAAGCGAGATTAGGGAGGCGGGGCGTAGATATTTCAAGGTACCGATAATAGCGGCTGCGGGACTGGAATATATAGGGTATTATTACTGCTACGAAACTGGTCCTTTATGTGATGAATGCCCACTCGAAGCGCTCTGTGAGTGGAACATAGAATGGTACTGGTTCGAGTACTGGTATATCTAAGCTGTAAAAGTGGCGCGCTGTTTCCTACAAGAACTACATTAATTGTGTAGTAATATTCTGAGACGCAAATAAAGTGGGTAAAATTATTTTTCGTCCGTAAGGGAGGCCGTTTCATATTTTTACAAAGGTGAGGGTGCTGGTTTCGTGATCGAATGCCGACGTGCATATGATCTGTTTTAATTTGGATGTAGACATTCGGTCAGGATCCCCTTGGTTTAGATCAAATGATGAAGAATTCGGGGCATATTTTCATGTTTCGAACCCAGAAAGCCACCTGTATGTCTTTTACGTGTGGGATAGTCGCAACTTTAACAATTAAGTCGTGTAGATGTTCAAAATCTCGAACCACTCCGATTGCCATCAGATCGCAGTCGCCCACAACTTTTGTTGCTAAAATGATATCCTTTATTTCAATTAGTTTATTTAGAACCTGTGTGGAGTGTTCGGGCTCTGCATCAATCATGAGGGCTACCATGCTCTTGTAACCTATTTTCTCCGGGTTAATTACAACAGTTGAACCTTGTATTATGCCCTTTTTCTGCAGCATTCTAAACCTATTTACTATGGTATCTGGTGAGACTCCTAGCTTTCTGGCAATTTCTCTGAACGAAGTGCGCGCATCTTTTTTGAGATACTCGATTATCGCTAAATCGATTTCATCCATGTAAAATCACCTCTTAAAAATTAAATTCAAAGTTTTCTGGGCAAAGTAGAACTTGTCCGACCCAGATGTTCGTGCTTACGTTCTTCACGTGCGGATGGCTCTTAATAAGGTCTCTAACTTCGCTTAAACGGGTAATGTCCTTAAAAATTGCTACACTAAACAAGTTACACTTACCGATCGAGGGGACACAGATAAGTACCTCAGGTATTCTCCGAATGAAATTAATTACTTCGTTTATATGAGGGTAATTAACATTGATGCAAAAACTGGCTATATATTCATATCCGAGTTTTTTGGGATTGAGTAGGATTGTAGTCCCAGAAATAATTCCCATTTTCTTCATTTTGTTAAAACGTCTAATTATCGTATCGGTGGAGACGTTACATTTTTTTGCGATATCTGTAAACGGGGTTCTACCATCTCGTTGAAGAATTCTCAATATCTTGATATCGATTTCATCAAGTTTCACTCTTGCCAGGAGTTCCCACCTCTTCCAACCGATCTTGCATCCGACATTATAGTATATAACCAACTTAAAAACTTATAGTGTCCGATATAGTCGAGCATTTTTCGGTCATTTACTTTCGCTTTTCGAAAATTCTTACGACGAAAATGTCAGGTGAAATGTTTCGATTATCGGACGGAATCTTTATTAATAGCTGAAATATTCCAAAAGTATTGGGTGAAATATGTTGAATATCGGACATATACTTGAGAGGGAGCTAAAGAAGAAGCGGTATTGTTGTGCCTGTTGTGGCTATACGTGGATAGAATTTGTTGGCCTCATCATCGAAAAGAGAGAAGGGTCAGATGATTTGCACTTTCGGATTGGATACGGTACGCCTCCTGAATGTCCGGTATGTGGATGCGATCTCGTGTATGAAATAGCGCTTTCTGAAGAAAACCAACAAGTAGAAGCCAGTTTTGAAGGCATTAAAATAATCCTAAGAGAAAGAACAGAAATCTAGAATTTTAAAAAGTGCAATAGAGGTCGCTGAAATGGAAAAAACAACAGGCGATGTTCTTGTAGTAGGTGGTGGAGTAGCCGGCATTACAGCATCCTTAGAACTTGCCGAAAAGGGATTTAAAGTCTACTTGGTAGAGAAAAAGCCCTCAATTGGGGGGCACATGGCTCAACTAGACAAAACTTTTCCGACGCTTGATTGTTCAATCTGCATTCTTGGGCCAAAAATGGTTGAAGTTTCCAGGCATCCCAACATAGAACTTCTTACATGTTCTGAAGTCGTAGAAGTGAAGCCCATAAAAAACGGTTCTGCATTTAGGGTCAAAATACTTAAAAAACCACGATATGTGGATGAAGAAAAATGTACTGGTTGTCGAAGATGTGAGGAGAAATGCCCGGTTAAAGTTCCCAGTGAATTTGAAGCGGGGATGGGGTTAAGAAAAGCAATTTATATTCCCTTCCCTCAAGCCGTACCAAATGTTGCAATCATCGACGAGAAAAACTGCCGTTATCTTAATAAAGGCGTTTGCAGACTCTGCGAGAAGGTTTGCCCCACGGGTGCAATTGATTTTAACCAGAAGCCTCAAGAAATCGTGGTAGAAGTAGCTTCAATAATTGTTGCGACCGGGTTTTCCCTCCTGGATCCATCTGTTCTGCCACAGTACGGATATGGTAGATTCCCGGATGTTATAACATCGTTACAATACGAACGCCTCATGAACGCTGCTGGACCTACGGGTGGAGAGATCGTCAGACCTTCAGATAAAACACATCCAAGAAGGGTTGCAATTATTCAGTGCGTTGGATCAAGAAACAAGAAAATAAGAGACTATTGTTCGCAGATTTGTTGCATGTATGCGGCAAAGCAGGCTATAGTTACGAAAGAACACGATCCAAATATAGACGTAATAGTTTTCTACAATGACTTAAATGCATCCGGCAAAGGTCACGAAGACTTACTGCAGAGGGCTATTGAAGAATTTGGAATTAAGTACATAAAGGGGCTACCAAGCGAAGTTCTATGGGATGAGAAAAGTAAAAAATTACTAATAAGGTATTTCGATTTCCTCAGCGGAGAAATTAAGTCTGTAGATGTGGATTTAGTAGTACTTTGCCCTGCAGTAGTTCCAAGCGACGATACTTCCAAGTTAGCTGAAATTCTCGGGATAGAACTAAACGAATTTGGTTTCTTCAAGTCTACTGGTTACATGTCGGTCAATACTAATGTTCCTGGCATATATGTGTGTGGTGCATGTCAAAATCCCAAAGATATTTCTCATAGTGTAATGCAGGCATTAGCTGCTGCGGCCCAAGCGGCGAGCAGGGTAAAACGTGTAAACAGACAAGAAAGTACTTTAAATGTTGGGAAACTAGGAGGAGAGAGGAAAACATCGAACGAGGAGCCAAGAATAGGAGTTTTTGTATGCCATTGTGGTCTGAATATAGCTGCTGTTGTAGACGTAAAAGCGGTCGTTGAAGAAGCAAAGAAACTTAGCAACGTTGTTCATGCCGAAGATATAATGTTTACATGTTCTAAGGATGGGACAGAGCGAATTAAAGAAGCTATCAAAAAATACAATCTTAACAGAGTCATCGTGGCTTCATGTACTCCAAGAACCCATGAACCATTGTTCCGAACCGTATGTGAAGAAGCGGGACTAAATCCGTACTTATTTGAAATGGTTAACATCAGAGAACAGGTTGCGTGGGTCCATAAGAGTTCCCCTGAGAAGGCGACTGAGAAAGCCAAGGAACTCATTAGAATGGCTGTGGCGAAAGCAAGGCTCTTAGAGCCGTTGGAGCGAATGGAGATAGAAGTTACCCCTGCTGCTCTTGTTATTGGAGCAACTATCAGCGGTCTTATAGCCGCAAAAACCATTGCTGATAGCGGATTTAAAACGTATCTTGTTGATAGCGGAGAGAAAATGGGATACGATCTGCATCTCTACGGGTACGATGAAGACGCTAAATGGGTCTCCGATTTAATCAATTCCGTAAAAGAGCATGAAAACATAGAATTTCTCCCCTCCACCAAAATAGAAGAAGTTAAAGGCTCAATAGGGAATTTTGATGTTAAATTAAACCAGAATGGAGTTAGTAAAGAGATTAAAGTTGGAACAATCATTGTAGCAGTTGGCGCCGAGGAGTTTAAACCGGTGGGCTTATACGGCTACGGAAAATTCGGCAATGTCTATACTTTAACCGAATTCCAACGTATGAGTGAGAACGTGAAAGATGAAGAAACCATAGTGTTCATTTTGTGTGCTGGTACTGGGAAGAATTTTGATCGAACATACTGCTCGGTTGTTTGCTGCGAAAGGTCCCTAAGAGAAGCGATTAAAATCAAGAGCAAACACCCGAGGTCGAATGTGTACATATTATACAAGAACATAAGACTACCGGTCACCGGCGAAAAACTTTATCGCCAAGCTCGTGAGGCCGGAGTAATTTTCATGAGATATGATTCGGATAGATTGCCTGAAGTTCGTCAAGAAGACGGGAAACTTATTGTGGACGTTTACGATATCGCGTCTAACATGAACTTCGAAATAATCGCCGATAAAGTTGTTTTAGCCACACCCATCGTGCCTCTTGAGGAATACCGTGAACTTGCATCTAAACTCAAGGTTCCCCTTGATAGTCACGGATTCTTCTTGGAAGCTCATCCAAAACTTAGACCCGTAGATTTCGCTACTGATGGAATTTTCCTCTGCGGATTAGCTTACAGTCCGCAAAGATTAGATGAAAGCATCTCACAAGCATTAGCCGCAGCATCACGAGCTCTTACCACATTAATGAAAGGAAAAGTAATTACTGAGGCTATTACAGCTTATGTGAATCCAGAGCTTTGCACGGGTTGTGGACGATGCGTAAGGGTTTGCGAATTTGGTGCGATAAAACTTGAAGTCACTCCAGATAAACATCTAGTAGCCAGAGTTGATCCACTGCTGTGCAAAGGTTGTGGATCATGTTCGGTTGAATGTCCCGCGAGAGCTATAACGATGCATCACTTCAGAAGTGATCAAATTCTGAACATGATTAAGACATTATTCGAAAAACCAGCATCAGAAGAAGAATTGAAAATCGTAGCTTTCCTCTGCAACTGGTGTGGTTACGCTGCCGCAGATATGGCAGGTGTAAGCAGATACGAATACCCGCCAGCCGTTAGAATCATCCGTGTTATGTGTAGTGCCAGAGTAGATCCACTCCATGTACTGTACGCTCTTCTACTGGGAGCTGATGGTGTACTGATTATTGGTTGTCATCCGGGTGATTGTCATTACATTTCGGGCAACCTAAGGGCCGAGGAACGCATATCGAGGGTAAAAGAATGGCTAAAAGAGATCGGTTTAGAGCCGGAAAGAGTTAGAATCGAGTGGGCATCGGCTGGGGAGGGATTGAGATTGGCCAAAATTATCGAGGAATTCACGCATCAAATAGAAGAACTTGGAGTAAATCCTTTAAGAAGGAGGTTAGTTAATGAGTAGAGCGGCAACTTCTCTTAAATTAGTTGAGGCAGACACCAACTTAAAATTCGAGATCGCAAAAACGGAACTAGGGGGTAAAGCCTTCTGGTGCGTACAATGCGGTATATGTACCTCCGGATGTCCTGTTGCCGAATTTTTGAAACCCCACCGAATAGTCAGGATGGTAGTATTGGGGCTTAAAGACCAACTGATTAACTCTAGGGAAATCTGGTTCTGTACTACATGTTTCACCTGTTCGGAGAGATGCCCGCAAGAAGTTGATCCGGCAAATATCATATTTTCGTTGAAAAACATGGCAGCAAAACAGGGTAAAATTCCCAAAGGACTGAGAGATATAGGTAAGAGTCTGATAGAAACTGGGAGGGCTATTAAGATAAGTACTGCTCGAGAAAAGGAAAGGATGAAACTAGGGCTTCCAAGGATTCCGCAAGTGGACGTTGAAAAGAATAGGAAAATACTGGAAGAGACTAATTTTGTGAAAACTTTGGAGGAGGCGAAGTGATGAAATACGCATATTACTTGGGATGTTTGATACCAGCAAGACTGAACCAGTATGATTTGTCCACGCGTGCTGTGGCCAAAAAATTTGGTATTGAACTTGTTGACCTAGAGGGTGCGGGTTGTTGCGGCACGGTACTTGTTCGTTCTGTAAACTTCAAGACCAATCTGGCGATGAGCGCTAGGATATTAGCGCTAGCTAAAAACATGGGATTCGATCTTCTTGTACTCTGTAATGGTTGTTATGAATCTCTCATGGAAGCTGAAGATTTCGTTAAAACAAACGAAGATTTTAGGGAACAACTTAATACTATCCTCAAATCCACAGATAACCTGGTTTATGAAGGCGGTGTGAAAGTTAAACACCTCATTCAAGTATTATACGAAGATATAGGAATCGAGAGACTTAAAGATGAAATCAAAAAACCGTTTGATGGATTGAGAGTGGCGGTTCATTACGGTTGCCATATCCTGCGTCCATCTCATAGAATGAAATTTGACAACGCTGAAAATCCAAGAATACTCGATGATCTTGTTGAAATTACTGGTGCGAAGAGCATTTACTGGCCTTTAAAACTCTGGTGTTGCGGATCGCCAATATTGGCGATAGATAGGAATTTGAGCTTATCCATAGCTGGAATGAAACTCAAAAGTGCTAAGGAGGCTGGAGCTGATTGTATTGTAACCATCTGCCCAGCATGCCAAATCCAATTTGACATTTTACAGCCGGAGATAAGCAGAGTTACTGGTGAACAATACAATATACCTGTACTTCTCTATCCTCAGTTGCTTGGCCTCGCTCTCGGTTTTACACCGGAAGAAGTAGGTTTGCATCTCAATAGGATAAGTGCAGAAAGCTTGTTAAAGCTTCAAAGTAAAGCCTAGAGGTGAAAAGTGTGGTTACGGCTCTTAAAAAGAAAGTTTGGGACGTAAACCGGTGCAGTGGATGTGGGATGTGCGTTTCAACATGTGCAAAGAACGTTATACGCTTTCCCGAGGATGGTGATCAACCGATTTTGGAGGTCAGAGAGAAAAATGTTGGTTTGTCTCATGTAGTGGTAGACACTTGCTTTTTCTGTGAAAGACCTTGCGAAGATAGTTGTCCCCGGTTGAAGGAATGGAAAAGTGGACCCGTGATTCGTATGGTTTCCGCAGTTTCAAAGTTGCCGGATGGCGACGTTATTGATGCGTTGCTGATTTCGGCGCTTAGGCGTGAGCTGATTGACGGGGCAATTATATGGGATGTGGAGAGAGATTCTTTCAAACCACTACCTAAAGTTGTGACCTCTGAAGATGAAATACTGAAAAGTGCAGGTTATCAGCACTTGTGGTGCCCGATTCTTAAAGCCTTGAATGACGCAATTTATGGAAGAGGATTAAAAAAGATAGCAGTTGTTGGACCGCCCTGCGTTGCCCAAGCGGTTAAAACCGTGCTATCATCTACAAATGAAAAGCTTAAGATGTATAGGGAGCGAATACGTTTAACCATCGGACTATTCTGTGACGGTATCTATTCCTATCAACTGGTAACCAACGAAATAGTCAGTAGATTTAACATTAAGCCCTACGATATCAACGCGATAAGAGTAGATCTCAGAAATGCATTACTAAGAATCATAATGCACGACGGATCAGAAAAAACAATCCCGTTGCCGGATGTTCGAAAATACGTGAGGAATGGTTGCGCCCGCTGTACAGATTTTGCATCAGAATGGGCTGATATATCCGTTGGAGATGTGGGATCAGAGAACGGAAAAACTACTGTCATTGTTAGAACGCCCATTGGTGAAAAATGCTTGGATTATGCTGTCAGGGAGAGAACCTTAGAGATTGTGGAAAGTCTCGTCAATGTAGAAGAGATACAAAGGTTTGTTTCGAGCAAGGAGAGAAGAAAACGGGCACAAGAGATAGATTCTCTTCTTCTATCAATGTTAGATGCCCTCTCAGGTGTAAAAAGTAAAGAGGAGATAGAAGAAATGCTAAAATCGATTGGGAGGAGATAAGCTATGGAATATAAAATAGATGCAAGCAATAAAGACCTAAAAACGGTAAATTCTGAGATTAGAAAAGCAATTAAGAACGGGGTTGAGAAGATAATAGTTAAAAATGCTTCTCATATTCATGGTCTTGCGGCAGGGTTAAAAGGCGGTACTATTATCATAAACGGAGATGTGGGAGACTACACAGCCGCGTTAAATGATGGTGCAACAATTATCATAAACGGCAATGCCGGTAAATTCTTGGCCGATAACATGACTAAGGGCACGGTCATTGTTAATGGAAATGCAGGATATGGAGCCGCAGTCTATTGTTATGGTGGATTAGTTGTAATACGCGGAGATGCTGGAGATTTCTTAGGTGCTTTGAATAAGGGCGCAACGATATTAGTTGCGGGGAATGCTGGAAACGAAGTGGGAACTTACATGGTGGGAGGAGAAATAATAATAGTTGGAGACGTGGGTAAAAACGTGGGCAATTGGTTTATTCGCGGTAGCATTTTTGTTGGAGGAAAATGGCAAAGCTTAGGGAATAATTGCAAAGAGGTGCCGATGGAGAGTGAAGATATAAGGAGACTTGAGGAGTATTTCAACAAGTATGATATAAGCGCGAATCCGGAAAAATTTAAGAAACTAGTGCCCATTTCGGTGAAGCCATTCTATAAATAGGGGGTGAAAGTGAGATGCCCATATTAGGAGCTTATTGTGTTACAATGGACAAGGAACGTTGTATTAGTTGGAAAATGCCTGGAAAGTGTTCGACCTGTGTAATGGTGTGTCCAAATTCTGTCTTTTCAGTAGATGATTCGGGCAGAGTTTACGTGCTTAATGATTTGGCGTGCGTTGGTTGTAGGATTTGTGTTGAAAATTGTCCTAATAACGTGATCCATATCCGGCCGGCCGAACCTGAACGCTTCTCAAGAGGACTATGGACGTATCAGACAATTGAGGAGATTCATTACAAAGCTGAAACCGGAAAATACCTACTCAGAGGATATGGAACCATGGGATTATTGCCGCATTTCGATGACTTGGTTATTGTACCAGCTCACCTTTATCCACCTCTCCCTAAAGACAAATATAGGGAAGAATGTAAAATGGATGTTGTAATCGGCGAAGGAAGGGTGAAAAAGCCTTTAAAGCTTAAAATACCCGTTATGTTTGCTGCCATGTCATACGGAGCCATTTCAAGAGAGGCTAAGATAGCTATAGCTATAGCAACTGCTAAAATGGGAATTGCTGCGTGTACTGGTGAAGGAGGTTCTTTTCCCGAGGAATATTATCTTGCACATGGCTATAAGAATGAAGAAGATTTCAAGCATGGCAAGAAAACATACGAACCCGGTGGATATTTGATAGTTCAGTGGGCTAGTGGCAGATGGGGAGTTTCTATCGATTACCTCAACAGATCAGACGCTATCGAAATTAAAATAGGACAAGGAGCAAAACCCGGCATGGGCGGTCACCTACTTGGAGAAAAGGTTACGGAGGAAATAGCTAAGATCCGTGGCATACCAGTTGGTACAGACTGCCTTTCACCATGCCGACACTACGACATTTATGATGTTAAAGAAGATTTGAAAAAACAAATCGAACTTCTTCGGGATGTAACAGACTATGAAAAGCCAATTATCGTAAAAATAGGTCCTGGAAGAGTATATAAAGATGTTAAAATTGCTGCCGAAGCAGGTGCGGACGCTATCGCCATAGATGGGATGCAGGGCGGAACAGGAGCCTCACCAGAACTTGCAATTCAAACTGCTGGAATTCCAACAATAGCGTGTATCCCGCTTGCCGCTAAAGCACTCGAAGATTTAGGTTTACGTGATGAAGTGAAAATTATAGCAATGGGCGGAATCCGTAATGGGGCGGATGTGGTAAAAGCTTTAGCACTAGGTGCTGATTGCGTAGCGATAGCTTCTGCAGCCTTAATTGCAATGGGGTGTCGTGTCTGTACGCAATGTCTTAAGGGAAGATGCCCATACGGTATAACATCTCAAGACCCAGAACTTCGAAAGAGGCTCCAACCAGAAAAAGCTGCTGAGCGACTGGTCAACTTCTTAAAAGCTATATCCGAGGAGATAAAAATGCTTACGATGCTTGCGGGTCACGACGATATTCATGAACTATCGAAAGAGGATCTACGAGCCTTAGATCTCAATGTTGCAGCCATGACTGGTGTAAAGTTTGTGGGCTGGCCCTAAGTTACTCAATTGGTTCCAACTAATAGTTCCAATTGACGATGAGATGTGTAACTTATTTTTATTCAACTTTTCAAATTTTGTCCAACTTGAGGCTGTTTCATAATTTTGAATCGGAAAGAGAAATCTTGCTTAATGCGAGCCGCCTCACAAAATGTTACAAAAATCGGCAAAAATCTGCTTTCACAATTTGTAAGAACAACTTGCCTTTCGTAAAATATGGAACACCCTACATACCTTGGAGGGTGTAACCCCAAGCGGAAAGGGTAGCATGCCGGTGTTCTGGCAGTATTTCCGCATTTAGAGTTCTTCGGTCGACTTTTCGAATCCTGCATGTTATTATGTTTCAACGTTGTTTGATGGTATGATGATTGGAAAGCCGATCTCGTTACCACGATATGTGGGCTTTAAATACTGAGGTTCCATACAATTAGTGGGTCGTGGTGGTCGCGGTGGACTCCGCCGAGGAGGTTGCGCGGAAGGCCCTGGAACTCCTCCCCCAGATCCTGAAGGAACGGCCGGACCTGGCGTTTAAACTCTACGAGGAGTTAAGGAAGCACTTCGTGCCCCGCGACGCCTTCGAGAAATTTCTTGAAAGGTTTGACGCCGCCCTCCGCGAGATGAAGGAGATAAGGGAGGAGTACAACCGCAGGTTCGAGGAACTGAGGAGGGAAATGAACCAGAGGTTCGAGGAACTCCGGAGGGAATTTAATGAGAGGTTTGAGGAAATCCGCCGGGAGTACAACGAGAGGTTCGCAAAAATCGATGAGAGGTTCGCGAGTATTGAAGAGAGTATCGCCGAGATGCGCCGGGAGTATAACGAACGTTTCGCGAAGATAGATGAGCGTTTTGCAAGGATTGAGGAAAGCATCGCGGAAATGAGGAGAGAGTACAATGAACGATTTGTGAAAATCGATGAGCGATTTGCGAGGGTCGATGAGAGGTTCGCGAGTATTGAAGAGAGGCTGGCGGACCTCACGCGGAGGGTGAACGAGCTTGCGGTGGAGGTTCGGAACATAAGGATAGAGCTGGGTGCGGTGGGGCGTAGACTCGGTCGGGGTCTCCAGAGGCTCATCCTCGAGACTTACGAGGACGCGCTGCGGAGGTTCGGGGTCGAGATAAAGGAGATTCGGGGGCTGAAGGTTACGGACCCGGACGGGAAGGTTGTTCCGAAGGGGGGAGTTTTGGAGGTGGACGTTTTCATAACGGACGAGCGTAAGGTCTTCATAGAGGTTAAGGCTTACGTGGAGAGAGATGATGCGGAGTGGTTCTGGGCGAAGACGCGCCGTATAGAGGAATTACTGGGGATAAAGGCGGACAGGGTCATAGTGGCGGCGGAGGCGACGGACCTCGCGAGGGAGTTCTGCAAGCAGAACAAGATCGCCCTTATTGCCCACAAGATAGTGAAGGAGGAAGAGTAGCCGTTTTAATGGGAGTTTTTACGATTTACTCCCAGGTGTATCTAGGACTGATAGTTGGAGACGGATGAGGTATTTTAGCGTTATAATACTGCCAGCAGAAGCCAACTTAAGAAAAGGATAACGACGAATCAGAAAGTCCTTTCTTCCTTGGAGTGCTACTATGGGAGTTTAATGAATCCGGCCTGTTTGAAGTTCTTGTCGAACGTGAATGCGAAGCGTATGTTTAGGGCCTTCATTATGGCGAAGCTTGTACAGTCGGTGAAGCTCCACTTCAGTTTTCCGTTTTTCTTGAAGATTTCCAGCGCCTCATTGAATATTTCCTCGTTTATCCATACTATTCGGATGCTTCTGCTCCTGCTTATCTTATCATAGAATTTCAGGGCCATCTGTACTCCCCGTCTCATCCTTAATAGTGTCAGCGTCTCGTCGACCACGTAGTCGGATGTTATCATGATTCCGTACTTCCCGGTGCGTATTTCGTTCAAAAGGAAGGACTGGGCCCTTTCATGGTTGACATCATCTTCGACTTCGAGGGCGTAGAATGCGGTGGTGTCTACGAATATCAATCCCTATCACCGTAGAGCACCTTATCGTGTTCCTCCGAGGTTCTATCGACCTGCCCTGTCCTTTTAGCGGCCGGTCCCTCCACAAATATGGGATCATTTTTGTCGATTTCTTCTTCCATTACCGCTTTTCTGATGATCTCCCTGAGCGCCTCGGTGATCGTGAGCCCCTTGGCTTCGGCGTACTTCCGCAACATTTCGTACTCGATGCTGTTAAGCCTCGTCTGAACAACCTTCATCGGTATCACCATCAATGATGAATGATGATTCATGAATTTAAATACATCTTTGTATGACGAATCAAGTTTGTTCACTGCTGTGTTCGATGACGTAAAAATCGTTGCACAATTAATGCGGTGAACGGGACGGGGAGATAAAAGTCGTTCCTTCCGAGTACGAGTATCCTGATTCGTGTTTGAGTTTAAGCGTTTGTTCATCGGTTATTCAAGTCTTAGCGGCTGTTAGTTCGTTAAGGTTGCATGTTTTGCAACGAAAATATAAAGAAAAATCCAGTATTTATATCGATTGATGGGCGGGTGGTAAGGCTCGGCGGGTTTGGCGGGTATAGATTATTCGAGGATCCGATTAATCGAAATGAGGCCCTGAAAAGGAAAATGATTGTATAGTGAAGATTGTCAAAAAGTCTTAATATCCTATGACGCGTTGATCATACCTTAAAGTACTTAACGGGCACCTCTTGAGTCTCCTTGAGGCCGCTGTCGGTTGTCAGGAGGGTTGCATTGTTCAGGATTGCCAGGGCAAGAGCGTAGCAGTCGGCCAGTGACAGTAATCCTCGGTATTTGCATTTCAGGTTTCCGGCTGTGATTGTCAGGTTGTCATTTGTCGGAACAATCCTGATGGGTGAGGAGAGTATCCAGTGGTAGCGGGTCTTCGCGACATCCTTTCCCAGCTTCTGGCAGGTTTTATAGTAGTATTCTGCGAGGTTGACCTGGCATATCATCCCGATTGCAGACCCTGAAAACACCTCACTTATGTACGGCTTTACTCTTTCGTCGCCCACAAAGTAGAGCGTGAGGACTCCCGCGTCGATGACGTACTTCTTCAATCGTGGGTAGCCTCCTCCCGGTGTTCGCGGTCCAACTCCTTTATTGCTTCCAGCAGCACCTCTTTATGATTTTTATCGATGCCGAACATTTCCTCAAACGACTTTGGTGGAACTATCAGTATTCCGTTCCCCACATCCCTTATCAGGAGTTTTGCCCCCTTCTCTATCCCGTACTTTCTCCTCAGCCTGGCGGGTATTGTTATCATGTACCGATTCGTGACGCTCACGACGTACTCTTCCATACATGTCACCTGAACATGTACATGTACATGTTCTTTTAAAATCTTCGAATCTGTGAACTTACCAAAAGGTTGTCATTTGTCAGCATAATGATTACCTATTACAAGTGGGCGGAAAATAGAAAAGTGCATCCGACATCGTAATACCGCTAACATAAAACCACAAGAGAGTGCGCCACGCCTAGTCGCGCTCCGTACGACTTGCAATGGAGATGAGGGCTTTTTAATGGATGTTTAATTTTTAATCATGACGGCATGAAATTTGCGTTATTTGATTATTTGATTGCTAATGATACAGAGATCGGGATGGACTACCAAAATTGTGGTGGACGTCAATGCAAGGAATAGGTGTCCTTAAAGGTCTATGGGCGCTCATGATCTAGGTTCCATACTCATATATCTCGTAATTTCTATGTTTTTCCAATACTAATAGCCTCGGTGGCAGTTTCTTTCTGCATTCTGGTACATAATAGGTAAGCTCATCTCTAGCTCTTATTTTCTAAAGATACTTATGCCAATCATAGCACTGCTAACTGGATGCAAAAACACAGAGTCTCTAAAGGGGTCGAAGCTTCATATCCGGCAGAATACTGAGTGCCACCGCTGTCGAGAAAACAATTCCCAAGGCAATGGACAAATCGGTATGTCTCGTCCTCATGCTTTTTGGAATTTTAAACATTCTCTTTAAGGAGTTAAACCTCCGTACAATGGATGACATCGTTAATAGTACCGCCATAATATTCATAATTGTATTCGCACCTGCAGTTGTTGTGATTCCCCCATGATCTGGATTATCATTGATAGCGGCTGATCTCTTTATGCTGAAGGTAGGGACAGGGTGCTTAACATTGGTGAGCGCCTATTAACATATATCAGAGGGTTTGCAGGAATAGGTGCCATCACGGGCTTTCTGATAACCTTATTTACGAGAGTACAGTTAATTGACACCATAGTTTTTCTGATAGTAATACTATTAATGAGTACTGGGCCAATTTTCCTGATAACAGTTCTTTACTTTTGGAAGCCTCACCGAAAATTTATTGTTAACCTAAGAGTATTGCTACAGAAGCAGGGCATAAGAATAGACAGTATCTCGGTAAACATAGTATCTACTTTCACACCTATGCAAATTTCATAATCATAAACTACAGTTATGTCGCTCTAATAAAATGAATGTTGGTTAGTGCTTCTGATCTTTTTCTTAAAGAATGTGAAGGATTTAGGGCGCCTACCAGCACTTAACAGCATGGAATATTGGCGCACTAGCAGGTAACCGAGATACACCACGGCAAGTATCCTATTTTAGCACGCTAGCAACCGCAAACTCAATAGAGCGATGTTCTTCTAGATCCCTGATGAAGGCCACAGTCTCTAATAACTTCATGACCGTCATCATCTGACCTCTCACATGCTCCTTGACTTCGTAACACTTTAGCTTAAGAAAAATGCAGAGAATATCAACGATGCGCTGTACGTTGTGAGAGCGGGCAATGAGAGGTGGCAGATAGGGGTTGATCTCATTGTTTACCGGCGCGGGGAGAAGTAGATTGTGATTGCACGTCACGGCTTATCATTGGATGATACTTTAGAGTACTGGCGGAGATGGGCGTTGAGATGCGCAATCAGATGGTAGGGGCACGAAGGGTGCGGACGTGCTCGCGCAGCGTTGCGCTTAGATAGTTTTTGTTACCTATTTCTGCGATTACTTATTTTTCATATGTTTACCTTATTTCGCGCTATGCTTCGGCCCCCGACGGGTCACATGCGTTTTCTCAATGCGCTTGGTATGCTCTCCTTCGAGTGGATGGTTGATACGCGCCCGTCCTTGGCTGGTGTTTTGTGTTTGCATGATATTGCTTAGTGTTGCGCCCGCTGGTGCGCGTTTCGCCGCAGGGTGAGGGTGGCGTGAATGGATGGATAGACTATAAATGTCCATTCCTCAGAAAGTTTCAGAAGTACTAACAGGATGTTACTTTTTATTTATCAAGAATTATCAGGAGAATAGAAAGCTTCCGGTTGCGAGGCGTGAGAACTCATGCTCGCGCAAGAGAGAACAAAAATAGTTGTGATGCTCATTTTCATTATTGCAGTTTTCAGCGGTCCTTTTGCAGGCAACATGATTCTTCCCCTCTTTAAACACATTAGTAGCGATTTTAATGTCGGAATGTTATATGTCAATCTGTCTATAACATTTTACATGGTACCATTTGGTGCAATTCAGTTGTTTTCCGGCCTGTTAAGTGATCTATTCTATGGAAGAAGAAAAATACTCCTCATTGGCGCAATAATGTACTCACTTGGGGCTCTGCTTGCGTATCTATCCCCAGATATCACAATATTCCTCTTTTCTAGAGCATTACAAGGCGTAGGCTCGGCGTTCGTAACTCCAATCTCCATGGCATTGATAGGTGATATTTTCGAAGCAAGTAAAAGGGGGAAGATTATGGGAGTTGGTGCGCTTCTCACGACCTTAGGAACGACCTTAGGGCCTCTAGTTGGGGGATTTCTAGGTCTTCTTTGCTGGAGGTACGCATTCTTGGTAATACTATCCTTAAGTTTGACGTTATTATTTACAACGTTCTTTTTGAAATTAGAAGAAAAAGAATCTCGACGATTTGACAGAAAATACGCATTCGAAACATTAAAGCGGGGGCTCTTCGATCCATCCCTCGTCATATTGGGAATGATAGGCATGTCTCTCTTCTTTACGAGAATGAGCATTTACACATTCTTATCAAATATAGTTTTATATCCCCCTTACAATCTCACATCCGACGTATGGGGATTCTACTTATTCATAGCGGGTCTTGGCGGGATTTGTGCCAGTCTCGTCGGCGGCTATCTGACCGATAAACTTGGACGCAAAAGAGTTGTGATCGTCGGAGTTCTAAGCCTAACCGTGATAATATCAATGTATATGTTCATTGACTGGTTCACTTATCTCCCCCTACTTTTATTCGCAATGGGATCATCTATAACCTTCACCTTCATCCCGCTAAACACCCTAGCCATAGAAATAAACCCCGAACTTAGGGCCACAGCAACTTCCATCTATGGATTCTTCCGCTTTGTCGGATACGCTTTGGGACCCGTGGCTCCCTATTACCTCTTCATACTATTTGGTCTCAATGGTGTCGTCTCTCTAGACCTACTGTTAGTATCGCTCTGTATTGTAACATTCTTGTTGTTCTTTAAAAAGCAGTCATAACCTGAAAAATTTGCGAGTAAACCTCGTCATCTTCGGATTTTAAACATATCCTAAAAGAATAATAAAATTTATCTCCAAATACCGTCATCCTCTTTCCATATTTTATGTGTTCTCCTTTCCATAAGATTATATCGTTTTCTAGCATTGCCGAGTTCCTTCCCTGATCCTGTTGCGCTAACCCTAGGAACATGTGTGAAATGCACATAAATGTAGGAGGATGCGATCTCTTTCGAGTGCGCCATCACCTAGAGTCCGAAGCATCTACTTCCTATTTTCTCTTCCCCGACGTAGGTGCTGTATGATATTAGGAGTGACCGAGTGTCGTGGTCTGTCGAGTTGCAAACATTAAATACCAGCATTAGTTGGCAACCGCCCCACGACTGTTATTAGATCTATCTCGAGTTTACTGATCACGGTCTCGGACAAGTAACTCATGCACCCCGATGAGAGCCCCCATTCCTATCAGGAGTAACACGAAGAGGGCTATCGGGAGTCCACAGTTCATCACCCTACCAACAGACACATTTTCTGTAATTATAATTGCAATTATGCATCTTATATTTTGTCATGGAGGGAACCGCGAGTCTCGTTGCCGATCGTCGCGATAAAAATCATCTATTCTTCGTGCGGATGTATAATTTTTGAGTGACGGTCTTATCGTTCAATAAATTAAATTTTTATTACGATTGCGATAGGAGCTGTCGTAGCATGCCCGACGATAAAGGAGGCGATAAAAATCAAGTTTTTATTTTTGTCTCAAAGTAATCTCCTAAGTTCTTTCTCCGTTGGGAGAAAACTGCGTTGAGGGGTGTTCTTTTTCTCAGAAATCTCGTCGCAAATATCTTTAATTTTCTCATTAAGGGTCGAGAAGCCGGAATATTATATATCAAATTTGCATTTGGAGATTTATGTCTGATTTACAGATATCGTTCTAAAAAGAGTCGTTAAATAAATTGAATGAGTTACGCCGGTATCGGGGCTTTTGGACAATCTGCACCTGTGAATGCTAGGCGCATCGTGGCATTTTCTGGCATCAGAATGCTACGTGCATAGCATCCTCATACCTTCTGATATTCGTATTAGGACTCTTCTTGTTGTTGAACTTACATAATTTGTCGGTACAGTTTTGAGGGCCAGAGGCCTCTCTACTGGCCAATAGAAAAGGATAAAAATGGTAGTGGCGAAAGAGAATGGTGAAGCCAAAATATTAGGGAGCATAAGGTGAGGGGAAGTGCCGGAGGGGAAAGAATATTTAGGGCTAGGCGTGATTCTCTTTGTAATCGGGTTCTGTTGCATAATAGGCGGCCTAGTGCTGTCAGTGAAGGAAGTGGAGGAGTACATATGGGTGGAGCACGGGCCTTGGACAAGAACCATAGAGCCCGGTTACCAGTGGACGTGGTGGCCGGAACTCAATGAGGGGGACAAGTTTTACATAAACGCGAGCGGTAGCGTTTTCGACGTATTGATATTGGATCCGAATGGGAACATCGTCTGGGCGGACATCGATCTTGTTAGCATTACGAGAACGTTCACCGCTCAGGTTTCCGGGGAATATGAGGTGAGGATCCTCAACAAAGGGATCGATGATGTGCACGTAGAGTTCGGTATCATCGCTAAGGAGAGTTATAAGGCGCATGCCTTCAGGCCCGCTGCTGGCGACATTGCAATGATAGTCATCGGGATCCTGATTCTCGGAAGTGCTGTTTATAGTCTATGGATATACAGAGGATACAAGGCGGCCCGGCCGACTGTCACACCGCCAACGGTCACCACACCGACGGGCTCGCAGGAGGGGGCATGAGGATGGCTGGGAGTACCTCCCTGATGATCACGTTATTGCTGATCGCAGGACTGTTGTTGATGCCATTAACTTCCATTTGCTTCCAAGCAATGCCCCTAGAGCAAGGCGTCGAGACCCACACTAGGAGCATTGCATTGTGGTGGTATCGGGAGGCGGGAACCGTTCAAAGCAATGCAATGAAGCTAATAGACCTAGACCTATCGTACGAGATACCGATAGTGGGCACCATGCTTTATCTCGGTACCGAGTTGACCGCGAATCGCACGATAAACACGTCGTCATGGTGGGGTGTGGGAGAAGAGGGCAACATCACTACGAGCTTCGATCGGGACAACTACCTGCTGACGGTGGTTTTAGACACCGACAACTACATAAACATGACTATGGCCGGGGTTTTGGCGTGGGCGGTCATTTTCAACTTTTATGCTGGGATTGGGGAGCAGCGAGTCAACTTCACGGGCATTGCATCGCTGACGTTCAACCTGAACAGTTCAAAGATCCTTCCGGTCGCTAATGAAGGTTACAGCTACACGAGCAAGCAGAACGTGTCGACAAAAGTTGGTTACGGAAAATTTCTGCTGAGGTTCCTGATGGATGACAAGGTGCTATTTGAGGGATCGGTCAACTTCGACCTTTATGCAGACTTCGTCGTGAACTACAACGTTGACAGTAGCATTGTAATGGAGTTGTACGTGGATGGGGCTTTGATGGATAAGGTCACGTGGGCGGCACCAGGAACGGAGAAAATCAATGTTTCGGGCTACGCAGAGGCGCTTGTGGACAAGCCGATGAGTTTGAAGTTCATTCAGGACGTTGATTCCCTGAAGGTCACGTTCTCGAACATAAAATTGCGGTTGGACATTGATGATGCCGAGTTCACATCCAAGATCACGGATTGGGTGTTTAAGATAATTGAGGAGTACCTGTTTGACGTGCCATCACTGGTCGAGTTGCTCGTTACCGAGTTCATAAAGGAGTATTTCGTATCTCCATTGCTGGAAGCTATAGAGAGGTACCTGACGTTTAAGCTGTCGTGGATGCTCAAGAGGGTTGCTGTCGGCCGCTTGATGAAGGCGGTGACCAAACAGGCCGGAGGAAGTGAGCAGATAGATGTCAGCGTCGCATCACAGAGCGTTGCCATCACGGAGTTCCATATGACCATCCCATCAAGATACGGAGCCCTTGTCCTAGGTATCGGTGTAATTGCTGTAATTGTCGCGATAATAATTGGAGTTATTGCCGCAATAACCCGAAAAGGGAAAACAAAGGCCATTCCTGCCATGGCGATCCCGCAAGACCAACATACCTTTACCACTAATGTGCTCGGCTCTCAACAGGAAGCATGCTTCCTTTCCCACCTCATTTTTATTTTTCGTGGAAAATTATGCCCATTTTTACCGTTTATTTTGCGAGTTCTATGAGTGGAGCACATCGATAGGTTCTATATTTAAAGGCATTGAGCATGAACAGTTTATATGATCATTTCGGATAGTGTCGGAAATTTTACTTAAGCATATAACTACTTGAGCAAGATTTATAACCTATGCATGATAGCCTATTTTGAATAGGCTAATGAATATGGGGTTATGGCATGAGTGATCACTTTGTGGATAGGGAGGAGGAGATCAAGGTAATCCTCAATCACGTGAAGATGAAATCGAATTTGCTCATTTATGGGCTAAGGGGCATCGGGAAAACAACGTTATTAGAGAGAGTTCGAGATATACTAGTAAGTGAGGGGAAAAGAGTTCTTCTTATCGATGGTTATGAGGTACTATCGCCGGAGGACGTTTTCGTTCTCATGGGGGAAAGACCGGTTGCCGATTCTCGGTACGCCATAAGGGCGCTATTCGAAATGGATGACCACATCATCATGATAGACGAGTTTTCGTCTCTGCTTCAGACGCTGGCGAGGTATCGTCCATTCGGGAAAGTGGAGGAGGTTGCCAGATACGTTAGGTCTCAGATACAGGCTAGGAGGGGGCGTGGAGGGGAAAGTGTGATACTCTCCTCGTCGGCGGTCGGCTTCGTGAGAAGATCGACCATGAAGTACTTTGCGCCTCTATTTCGCGAGTTTACGCTGTTATTCATTGGGCCTATGAGTTTTGAGGCTATTTTCGAGTTGGCACTCAGGCACAGCCTGGACGAAGAGAGGGCGCGGGAGGTTGCGGAGATTGCCGCCGGGAATCCCTTTTACGCGAAGAAGATAATTGAGCAGGTAATTTCGAGTGGACTTTCCCCGCGTGAGGCTCTATTCAGACTTATAAACCCCAGGGGCGACCTTGACGTGTACTTCTCCGCGCTGATGGACAGCCTGCAGGCGGAGGAGAGGTACATTCTCCATCTGGTGGCGAGGGGGAGTAACCGCTTCTACGAGATAGAGAATAGGCTTTATAAAGATCCGAGCCCCTATCTGAGGAGATTGGAGGAGAATGGCTTATTAGTGAAGATAAAGAAGGGGAAGAAGCACTCCGAGTACTTTATATGTGATAAGGTGTTCCAAGCGTGGTTATTGAATCAGGAGATTCCAAGCTTGGGGAAGATCTCAAGGAAAGCGATTTACATTTCGAGTTTGGGGTTTGAGGCGTTGTTTCGGGAGATGCTGAGAGCCATAACCACGGAGATAGAATTGAGGGACGCGTTGGGGCAGAAGCTGGTGATACCTCCGTTTAGAGAGGTTTTCGATCTGAGGGGAAGTGGTTATGAGATAGACGCCGTGGGATTACTGAACGATGAGGCATACGTATTTGAGGTGCACTTCTGGGGCAGTGCGAAATTCTACAAGGTCGAGCAACTCATCAGAAACGCGGAGAGGTTCGCAAGAGACTACGGCAAAAGGGTTAGAGAAAGAGTGTTAGTGTCGTACTTCGGATACGAGCTGAGGGAAGATGAAATCCAAGAAGTAAGAGAACATGGAATAAAACTCCTGACGGCAAAGGAACTGAGGGACGTTCAGAGAAAAACAAAAATGTACTTAGGCTTTTAAGTGAACATCCGCCCATCCGGAAATACTCTTCACCTAGATCTTTGAACGAAGTACTGCGCCCACATCCGCCTGCTCTGCAAGTTGCGCCCATATTGCAAGTACTCCCCTCCTCACCCTCGGTTTCGGTCTTGTCCACTCCTTCAACCTGCGCTCTATCTCCTTATCCGGCAGTTTAACGTTTATCTTACGCGCGGGTACGTCTATTTCGATCACGTCTCCGTCTTCCACGACCGCTATTGGTCCCCCGACGGCGGCCTCCGGACATACATGTCCGATATAAAGAACTTTTTCCGCCGTGCCGCTGTACCTTCCGTCCGTAACCACCGCTATATTTTCTATACCAAGCATTCTCAGGAGGAATAGCACTATGACTATCTCTGTCATCCCGGGGCCTCCCCGAGGGCCTTCATATCTAACCACCAGCACCTGTCCGGCCTCGACCTTTCCCGTAACGACCTTTATTACCGCCTCCTCCAAGCTGTTGCATACGTTCGCCTCTCCCTCAAATTGGAGAAGTTCCTTTTTCACGGCGGTGTACCTGCATATCGCCCCTCTCGGCGCGATGTTGCCCTTGAGTACCGCAAATGCCCCCTCGGGATACACGGGATCCGACCGCGATCTTATTACATCTCTTCTCTTTATGGACGCGCTCTCGATGATCGCACCTATCGTCTCTCCGGTTACGGTCAAGGCATCCCTGTGGATCAGGTCGCCCAACTCCCTCATGACGCCCGGAACCCCACCCGCCTCATGGAAGTCGACCACAGTAAAGGGCCCACTTGGCCTAATTGCGGAGAGAAACGGGGTCGACCTGCTGATCTCATCCAGCCTGTCCGGGTTTATTTTATCGGAGAGGCCAAGTTCGTACGCGAGAGCGAATACGTGCAATGCCCCATTTGTCCCGCCACCGACAGCGCATAGAACTCTCAAGGCATTTTCCAAAGACTTCTCCGTTACTATTTTCCTGAAGCTAAGGCGTTTTCTCGCGGCTTCCACGATGCACATTCCGCTCCTTCTCGCAAGTCTCAACTTGAGCGAGTATGGAGCAGGAGTTGTTGTCGAATATGGGAACGCGAGACCCATCGCCTCTGTCAGCATCTGCACGGTGTTCGCGGTAGTCATTTCAGGACACGCGCCGTAGGTCCTTATCCATGTTTCTTCGGCAACTCCTATTTCTCTCCACAACTCCTCCTCGGAAATGAGACCCTTCGCGTAATCTGAGATTATGGGGACCAGCGCATCAAGCGGGAAGCACGTCTCCTCCCCCTTGAACTCTCCGGGCAGGGATGGCCCTCCGGTTACGAATATGGTGGGAAGATCGAGCCTCGCGGCGCCGAGCCACATCCCCGGAACTATTTTATCGCATGTGCACATACATACAATGCCGTCGCATACGGACTGCATCAGTTGTATCTCCATGCTGTTGGCTATTGTGTCTCGCGTCGGCAGGTCGTATCTGTAATTCCTCGAATAAGCAGCACAGGGTCCGATGACGTTGATTTCTATCGGAGTCCCACCCGCCGCATACACGCCTGCCTTTACGGCGTCCGCAAGCATCTTAAGGTGAATATGACCCGGGCAGGCCTCGTTAAAGCTGTTTACTATTCCTATGATCGGACGCTTAAGGTCCTCATCTGTGTAACCGCATGCCTTATAGAAGAACCTGCTCACCTTGACCTTTGTGAGAAGAGGGGCCAACTTCTGCGCACACATCTCGATCACACTCCACCCTTAAATTGAATTTGCCGGATGATCCCAAAAACTTTGCACGGTCAAAAGCCAGATGTGGTTGTCAATCGATGTTTAAAGTCATCATAACAATGCGAGTATGTGGTCGCATTGAGATCCGCTTTAACGTTTTTATCCAGGTAAGCAGAAGATTTTCGCTACACGGTGAATTTCAGGCATGTTAACTAGGATTTTCTGATTACGCACGATCATAAGTCTTCCGGTCTTAGGCCGAACTTTGTAAGCCTCTTAAAATGCTTCTTGTTTAAGGTTGCGAGCGGAAGGGAGTTCGCTATGCAGATGGCCTCTATCATAAGGTCTCACTCATCGATGAGCATGCCTCCGCCCTGAGTATCGCCCATATTTTTCGATACCACCCCTAATGGCCTCATTATCAAAATCCAAGATCATGAAAACCTTCTCGTAATCTCGCTTCGCCTCGTCCACATAAAATCCGGCAAAAGCTTTCCCCTCTCATCAGTTCATATAGAGTTATGAACGTGATGTAGAGGATCCTCCGTTTTCTAACCTCCTCGAGCCTCCCGCTCTTCGACAAATGTATCACGTAATTCGTGTCCAGAATCACCCCTTAATTTGAGCTCCCTCCTCATGCTCTCCTCGGATTCCATGATTGCCCTTTCCACAACCCTTAGTCTGTTTTGTATTCTCTTTATTGCCTCCTTCACTTCTCGCTCCTTCGCGATCCGAAGAAGTTCGAGAAGGAAGTCGTCCCAACTCTTATCTCCCTTTTCCCGCTCCAGTAGCCTCTTTGTCTCTTGGCGGACCACAATGGCAGTGTACGTGGCCATTTTCACCACCGCATCATTAAAACTATGACTTGCCATGGCAAGAACGACTATCGTATTCTCGAGACAATGTCTCGATAAAAGATGACGTTGACATAAAAATTGCATTTTTGCCGCGGCATCAATCTTCTTCGTTATAGTGACTTGAGGAGGAAGATCGGCTTTATCTCCCGTTTTATCTCCATGATTATGTGATATGTCAGCCTGCAGGACCTCAGCACCTCGTCCGCGATGCCATTCAACAATGCAAGCAAAATTTCTAGATCCACTGGCGACATCATCACAAAATCGTGAATGTAGTACCGCTTCAGTCTATCGCGTATTATGGCGGAATTTTCGATCAGTTCAAAGATATCCTTCACGTATATCGTGTACGACGCCGGATAAGCGACAGATAACCTCCCTATTAGCACAGCCGCGCAGGCAATTAAGACGTTGATGGCCGTAATCCTCATTACAACAGATGGCTTATGGGGGCTTTTCGCGCCGCATATCACAATTTTCGCCAATTCTTGACTCAACTCCTCCGCAATCTTACGCACATTTTCCATGACATGATCAGGTGCCTTCAGGTCCTTTTCGGATGCCCGCTCCTCCGCCCGCTTCATGGCCCCATGTATCCTCTTGCAGATATGATCCCGCTCCTTCAGATAACTGATGTACTTTCTTAACTCTTTACGAATCATCCGTGCTAGGGATCCGGGGTTGTGATACCTATACCCTATGTAGCTATTGAGATCCTCCAACTCTCTTCGGATCTCCCACAGAAAATGAAGTTCCCGCTCCTCAGCCTGCAGTTCTTCAATTTTTCTCATCAGTTGCTCCACTCTGCCGCGAAGAATCTTGATAAGCGTGCCGATTTCTTTCAAAATCTCCTCCCTCAGTTCTAATATCTTTGCAACCTTCAGCACCAGATCCTTGAAAAGCGTCACCGCCCTCATGACAGCTCACCCACCTTTTCCAGAAACGTCCACTTCAGGTATCTCCGCTCCTGCCTGTAACCCTCGAGATACATATCAAAAGCTATAGTTACGAGCGCCGGAACGTCCCCGCCTTTTAGAAACCTCGCAACTTCTCTCAGAGACGATATCAGTGGAACGACCCTGCCGCTACTGGCAAGCGCCTCTGCAAGAGTCAATAGCACCTCTACTACGAAGATCGAGTCATTTATTCTCCTAACCAGCGAGATCATCGTGTGGGTTGCTTCTCTCAATATTGCAAACTCCTCCAGCAACAATCTCCATGACTCACTGAATCTTCTCGAGTGCTTGGTATAATAGAGGTTGCCAACAGCTATCGGAATAATCCCCCGGAGGAGGGCAGCCGCCCTCTCCTTTAGTAGCTTCTGGTGCGGATCATCCTCCTTGTACGTCACCCTCTGGGCCATCATGTAATTCGACCACCGGTACACAAACCGGAAGTCCCTTTCATGGGAAGGAAGAGCGTAGCAACTCAAGAAGTAACTCAGCAGGTTGGTGTTGGCGCACATGACATCTAGGATGCTTAGAGTCCCGGTCACCGTAACACGCTTGGAAATTTCTCTAAACCCCCTCAGCTTTAACCTCCTGGCGAGTTTGTAAAGCACGCCCCTCATGAGGCGCGACCCGGAAATTAGGGAAGTGAGGTATATCTCGGAGGCGAACGCCCTCACTGCAATGTCATCGGCTAGTATCTCCTCATCCTCCAGGATCCTCTGTGCTATCGAAGTATAAGATGCACCGTAGAAAATCAGCAGTCGCGAGGCCGTTAGGGCCCTCAATCTGGGGTTCTCTATGTTCCAAACCTCCACCTCGCACCTTTTGACGATATCTTCTGCCCTCTTAGAGATATCCGGGGAATAGGACACGCCAAACCTCAGGCTTTCTTCGAGAATGCCCGGTAACGGAATGCCCGGGTAAGAGTCAGACATTGGAGTTCCCCCTCCCCTCTGGATTTTCATTCGACCGCTCAGTTTTTAGAACATCGAGGAAAAACTTCTCGAATACCTCGTGGCACACCGTGACCACGAAATCCACATATTCGACGGGATCTCCTCGCCCCTCAACCTCCCTCAAAAATCTCCTCACGATCTCCTCTATGGACTTCTCTACATCCTTTGACCTTAACTCGGGTCTTACGATTTCCACAAGACCCCTTAATATTCTTAGTAGCGTGCGCGCGCCTCTCTCTATCGAGCAAATATACTCGTAGTTTACGGTGCCGGGGGAATGCTGGTACATGAGTTCGCACAATTTCTTGGCAAGTGAGGAGGCGAAATCCGTCTTCATGAAACCACCTCCCAGAGCTCTCGACGATCCACATTGATTACGTGCCCAAAGGGCGGGTGGTAGCGGCGCCCGTAGTGCCTATACTCATCACCCACGATCACCCAGATGACCGGGTAGCCGGGTTCTCGGCGAGGGTAGTCCCCCATCCCGTCGGTGAAGTATATCAGGAGACGGCAATTCGGCTTGTTCCTCTCGACCCACTCGAAGACCGGGCGGAAGTCGGTTCCGCCATAACCTATCCTTGTCCTGAGGTGTTCGAGTACATCTTCCGGCCTAGTTAGGTTCTCCACAACGCATTGCACTTTCGCATCGCACATTATCGCCGTAATGTTCACATTTTCGAAGTTTCGGAAAATTTCGATCACTTCCCTCAGGAAGTAGCCGTATTCGCTGTTGCTTATCGATCCGCTGGTGTCGAGCGCGACCACGATGTCCAAGATCTCTTTCCTCACGCCGGGAAGATATACGCCCAAGAAGTAGGACTTCTTTGACGGAGGGTGCCACGCGTAGTCACACGGGATCAGTTTGTAGATGAGCCTTTCGAGCATAGCCCTCCAGTCGAGCACCCTCTTCTCTCCCACGTCAACGATCTCGCTTATCCCTAGTGGCGTCCTCCCATGAGCTTTTGCGAAGTTGTAGGCCTTAACCAGCAACTCTTTCAGATCCATACCCCTCTGATGCACATTTGAATCGCCTTTCCTGCAACCGTCAGCCTCCCCAAAACTTTTCTCCGCCCATTCATCGAATGGCTCGCACGTACCGTGAAGGTTTCCGCCGGAATCTCCGCCAACCCTCTTGCATCCCGTCCCCATCGATCCTCCGCAACCCTCACCCCACTGGCGGTCAGGAGATCCTAGGCACATCTGCTGATTCTTGCTGTACAATAGGTAATAAATTTCCTCGGCGCTTTTGTCCCCGAACTCTGGAACGTAGGGAGACCAAGAAGGCACCATTATGCCGTTGAACTCTAGGATGTTGTTGGCTGCAATATCACATGCAAGATGCCAGACACGTGGATCCCTCAGCCCCATTCTTGAGGTGTGCTCTAATACGTAGTGCAGGGTGACGTGACAGAGGACAAACTCCAACTCCTCGTCGCTGAGACTCATCGCCCATTTGGGGTTCATTCTGACCACGAAGTCGGGATGTATCAGCACCCTGCTGACAGAACTGTCCGGTTTTATTTCGATGACCGTCAGCAGAAAGCCGAAGAAGGGGTGGTCGCGTATCAGCCTAAGCTTTGCCCGCAGGATCCTCCTCTCAAACTCCTCAACCTTCATACCCATCCCCCTCCATCGCCTCATTGAGAAGTTCGAGCATTCGCACAAGTTCGGGGTTTCCCATCGCCTCCTCCTCGAGCATCCCCTCATCTACAATTTTGAGGTGCTTTATCACAACCATCCGGAACTCGGGGTTGAAGTAGCGGAGAACCCTGATGATCTTCCTCAGGACATCCCTAGTCTTGTGCATCTTGAAGTACGACCCGAGGCTGTACGCTATTACCGCCCTCACGTCCATTCGCCTGTATCTAGATTCGTTCAGAATCTCCGGATTCTCCAGTATCTCCTCGATCCTTATTTGGGAAAACCTCAGAAACTCGCGGAACTCACGGGCGGCACCAAAGCCCACCGCCGAGGCCACATACATCTCAACATCGTCGGGATCCTCGACGCCCTTTATTAAGTTGCTTGCGAACTCCCACGCCCTGGGAGTTGGGTATGCGGGGCCTGATCCGTTTTCCACGTAAAGAAGATCCGGCTTGAGTCTCAGGAACGCTATTATCCTCGGGTCGATGTCGTTCTCCAGGGCCCACTTCTCCCACTCCTCAAAGGTAGGAGCCTTGAGTTCCACGTGCAGAAACCTGTTTTCGAGAGCCTTGGACATCTTGAAGACGGCGGTGCTGTCCTCAGGTCTGTTACCCGCGGCAACGACCATTACCCCGTCGCTGAGGCTATATTCACCGAGGCATCTGTCCAGTATCAGTTGGAATGCCGCCGACTGTATCATGGGAGGGGCGTGATTGAGTTCGTCGAGGAAAAGGATGCCGGCGCTTTGGGGCAACGTGAGAATGTAGAACCACATCGGGGGGCGCCACGTCACGAACTCGGATCTCAGATCCGGTAACCCCTTGAGGTCGCTGGGGTCGTACTGCGAGAGCCTGATGTCGATGAAGACAAAGTACTCACCTGGGTCCTCAATGACCTTCTTCTTGAGACAACCGTTGGCGCGGTTCCAGTCGATGAATTCCCTTCTCGTGAGGGATGCAAGCTTTTGTGAGGTTCTCCTGACCGTCGTGCTCTTTCCTATGCCTATTCCTCCCCATATGAAAATGGCGTTTTTCCCGCAATTGTAATTGTGGATAAGCAACCGCTCCAGGGCCCTATGATTCACTCTGACGACCGTTATATTTGCCGATCTCCTGTAATCTTCCGAGACCGGGAAACTTGGGTGAACCCCCCTCCTTGACCTTGCGCTCATGCGATCACCCCACTAATCCATATGTCCAATATCATTTATAAATATTGTTCCATGAGTTCCGATACTTCCATTATGCTTTCCGTCCCACTTATGACGTTTTTATAACGACTTTCTATCCTCTCAAAGCTTATATTACTGTGGAACAATACTTAAAAACGGTATAAATGCTATAGATTTGATGGGTGACGAGAGACAACACCAATTGCCAACGTGGGGTTTCGAGCAGAGCGCGGATCGGTGGCGTGTATGGCCAATACTAATAATAAAATTAGATTGGATATGCTATCTTGCAGAATACTCGAGACTCTACTATCTTTTTCGACCCCGGAGCCGAAACTTGTCCCCACTACGAGGATTCTCACAGCACTCGGCATGAGTGCTGCATCACGCGAGAGAGGTACCGCTGATCTTAGAAGAGTGCTCAGGAGATTGAATAAGTTCGTGGAGATGGGATGGGTTGAGAGATTCATCGAGGGACGGCAGTATCTCTGGAAACTGACAGAGCGCGGGCTTCAGGAGGCCATCAGGGTCTCCCAAGAAATGGGGGAGGAGATTCCCGGCCTCAAGGTGCTACCCTACAGAGTTCGCATAATCCCCGTCGCTGCCTTTAGCAAGATGCTCCCTTTGAAATTCGTCAAAAACCGCAGGCGTGAGGGTATTCTCTTTGAGGAAGGTATGAGGAAGATTGGCAGATTGCTACCGGAGTCTGAGGCTTATGCACTTTTCCACGCTCACTTTCTAAGCATATTTACCAGAGTTTTGATGGAGAAGTGGGGCAAAGTGGATGGATTTTTTGATGCCCTCTTTGGTGAACACTTACGGGAACTGCTCGCTCTTGTGAAAGGTGCGCCGGGCGGGAGGGAACCGCGCATACTAATTATCAGGGGACCTTACGGTTCTGGGAAGTCTTA
>Ga0190367_1000436_pt1 | contig 30912 bp, 33 predicted proteins | sample 4872181011_MG_FD_171838 | JGI IMG/M metagenome (GOLD analysis project Ga0190367, IMG submission 171838) | Hydrothermal vent microbial mat bacterial communities from Southern Trench, Guaymas Basin, Mexico - 4872-18-10-11_MG | ecosystem: Environmental > Aquatic > Marine > Hydrothermal vents >...
TGCTTCTTTGCCATATGCAACCTTTCCTAACCTTTGCAGCCTCTTCAAGCTCCTTTCGATACCTGTAAACATCATTAAAATATGGAAACGCATATCCTTGTCTTAAGAGTTCAGCATTAACAAAAGTGTTATCAACAAAAACATAGCGCAACAGCCTACCATAAACATCCCTATCAACTTTATCTTTCTCAAGCCTAACTTTTTTACCCTCCACCAGATCTCTTAATGCATTAGTAGCCTCATCGTAACATCTTTGCCCCTTTTCAGGAGCATTTATGCCAAGTAACCTTACTTTTTCACCATTATCTAGAACAAAAGTATCTCCATCAATAACCCTTACAACAACGCTTTCCTCGCTCTTCCTTAAATTTATAACTAATAAGAAGATTAGTATGGAAAAAGCTACTGCAAAGAGAAAAATTCGCTTGCTCATCTTAAATTATAATTTTTATTTTTAAAAAATTTAACTAAGAAAAGCTAAGCGTCAATTTCTATTTTCAAACCTTATGTTTATACTGCAGAGGAAACCTAATAATCTAACCCTCCTTGGGAATCCAGTAGCTCCACTTAATACTATGGATCGAGAAAAGCGGTTTTCCTTTGTAAATATAAAGAATACCCCTTACGCTGCCACTACCCATTATCTTGACGGAGAAGGATTTTGGATAATATGCCAATAATTCACCTGTGCCATCATATAACTTAAAGATTGAACCTACACTCCCAGATTTCTGTAAGAAAAGTTCGCATTTCAGCTCTATATTTTTACCTTCAAACTTTCTAGGATCTTCTATCAAATCTCTCACAGATACCTTTTCTTTTTGAGATAACATACTTACTAATAAGGGATTTAGCTTCAAAAGCAAAATAATTCCAAAAACGAGTATTGGCAATGCTATAAGCACTGCAACATTTTTTTTCTTTTCATCCTCAGCCTTGGTTGGCATGGTTGCGTTGCTTTTGACTTCGGGTTTCTCATGTTTCTTAGGCTCTTCCACAGGTTTTCCAGTTTCAGTTTCATTTTCACTTTTAACCTCCGTCACTTTTTTTACAACCTCCACATTTATTATCTTTGCATAGGTAAGAGAATCGGTTCTTACTCCCAGAAATATTGGATAGTTTAATGGATATGCGGTTGAATTTGCGCATATAGTTACTTTAAAAGTTTTGTGAGACTTTGGAGGAATATCAGCGTAGCTTGGTGTTACTGTTAAATTTCCGAACTCCACATATTTTATCTTTGGCGAAACCCTTTTCAAAGTCTGATTGGTAGGATTCTTCACATCAATATTAAATGATGAGCAATTTCCCTGAAAAACTCTTAAATTATCGGGACAGCTAACAAAATCTACGGCTAAAACAGGTTTTATTAACAGCAATAATATTACAAGAACAACAATAACTTTCTTCATTTCATAAAAAAGATTAGTAACTAGCAAAATAAACTTTATTGTGAGCAAGCAATTTGATGTTTGTATAATAGGAGCAGGTCCAGCTGGATTGTTCTGCGCATATGAGCTTAGTGTTAACTCAGATCTAAAAATAGTTGTATTTGAAAAGGGAAAAGATATTAAAGAAAGGAAATGTTCTCTTATAGACTCCCTGGTTTGCAGATCCTGCAAGCTGTGCAACCTACTCTGTGGAATTGGCGGCGCAGGGGGTCTGTCGGATGGTAAACTAAATTTAAGATATGATGTAGGCGGCAACCTAGCAGAATTTTTAAGGCACGAGGATGCTGAAAGGATAGTGAAGTACGTAGATAGTATTTTTTTGGAATGTGGAGCTCCTAGAGAGATAAAAACCCCTAAGGAATCTCTTACCAAAAAAGCAATATCATCCGGCATAAAATTTTTACCAATTCCACAAAGACATATCGGAACAGATAATCTGCCAAAAGTTTTTTGCAATCTTATGAGAAAAATTCAGAGAAAAAACATAGAGATACGTCCAAATACTGAGGTCATCGATATTGAGAGGAAAGGTGGTAGATTTGCTATTAAAACAACCAAAGGAGTTTTTTATGCAAAATATGTTGTTGTGGCTGTTGGAAGATCTGGAATATCATGGTTTGAAAAAATTGCTGGAAAGTTTGGGATTAAATTGAGGTATTTACCAATCGATATAGGGGTCAGAGTTGAGGTCCCCAACATGATCTTTAAAGAAATCTTTGAACATTGCATTGATCCTAAATTCTATATAAGAACAAAGACGTATGACGACTTTGTCAGAACATTTTGCACTTGCTATGGAGGCTATGTCGTTAGAGAGAATTATAAAGAGTTCGTTTGCATTAACGGTCATTCTCTAAGAAAATTTAAATCAGAAAATACGAATTTTGCATTGCTTGTTCAGGTAGAGCTTACAGAACCAGTTGAGGATACGATTTCCTACGGCAGGGAAATTGCGAAGCTTGCAACAACAATAGGAGGTGGTAAACCAATACTGCAAAGATTTGGCGATTTAATTGCTGGAAGGCGTAGCACGTGGAGGAGAATAAGAAAAAGCTATATCGAACCTACCCTGAAAGATGTTACCCCCGGAGACATTGCTATGGCTTTGCCCCATAGAATAGTAACCGATATAATAGAGGCATTGGAAAAGATGGATAGGGTTATTGAAGGTGTTGCTTCTCCCTCTACATTACTTTACTGTCCAGAGATAAAATTTTATGCCAAAAGGACAGAAACAAATAAGAATTTGGAAACCAAAGTTGAGAATTTATTCGTTGCTGGAGACGGAGCTGGAGTTTCAAGAGATATAGTTAATGCAGCTGCTACCGGTATAATTGCTGCTAGAGGCATATTGGCTAAGATATGAGAACTAGATATATTGAAAATTAGAACCGTTCTAGTCATTTGTACGTGCTTAAGCATTATGGAGAAAGTTAGTCTCAAACTCTTCACGAAGCTCCGTCCGAAAGGGCGGAGTGGTTTACCTGCAATTTTATAGCATTCATCAAATTCTCAAGTAAAACCGCAACAGTAACAGGTCCAACACCTCCAGGTACGGGGGTTATATAGCTAGCTTTCTCCTTAACCCCATCAAAATCGAAATCCCCACAGATTTTTCCATTAACCTTAGAGATGCCAACATCTATAGCAATTACACCACTTTTTACCATATTCCTTCCTATCAACTTCGGGACACCAGTAGCTGAAATCAATATTTCGGCATTTTTCGTATATTTTCTCAAATCTCTTGTTTTTACATGGCAAACGCTAACCGTAGCAAACCTGTTGCTAAGCATTATTGCCAAAGGTTTCCCGATTAGGTTGCTGTTGTTTATAATAACAACATCCTTACCCTCAACATCAATTTTGCAGTAGTCTAAAATCTTAACAACGGCTTTTGCTGCACACGGCGCTAGTAATTCATCGTTTACGAAAAGTTTTGAAAGCGTAATGGGGTTTAGCCCATCCACATCTTTCAAAGGAGATATCTTGCTTAATACATAATTTCTGTTTATATGATTTGGCAAGGGTAGCTGAACGAGAATACCATGAACATCTTGGCTAACATTGTACCTTTCGATTAAATTAACAATATAGCTTTCATCGCAATCCCTTTCAATCTCCTCCACCACACATTTAATGCCAGCCTCCCTACATCTTTTTCTTTTTATCTCCGTATATATTCTCGAGGGCTCATCACCTTTCACCCTTATAATTGCTAAACAAGGCGTAACACCTTTTTTCTTAATATCATCCACCTCCCTCTTAACTTTCTCCAAAATTTCGGCACCTATCTTTCTACCATCAATTATCTCAACCATTTCAGCCAAAGTAGAGTTTGCCTATAAAAAAGATGTAAATGCCTATCAATAAAAACCCTTCCAGCATATGCAATTCTCTTCTTAAGAGTATTAACGCTACAAGAAATGTTACTATGAGCATTAATGGTAAACCAAAGCTAAGCATGCTTTCTGGAACAATCAAATTTGAGAACATTGCTGGAATGCCCATAACTCCAAATGTGTTAAAAATATTTGATCCCACAAGATCCCCCACCGAAATTTCCGTCTTTCCCCTTATTACAGCAGCCAGACTAACGGTCAATTCGGGTAAGGATGTTCCCAAGGCTATGGCGCTAGCTGCTATAACTTCCACTCCTATTCCAGTAAGTGAGGAAATTTCTATTACTGACTTAATGGTATACTTAGCACCAAGATAAATCAATATTAAGCTCGCAGTAAATGCTAGAATAGTTCTCGCTTTAGGAGACTCTTTTTCCTCAGCTTTAAAACTTTCGCGTCTTTTCAAATAATATAAATATAAACCTAGCAGAATAACAAAGAAGAGGCCCTCTGCTCTACTAAAGCTACCATTTATAATTGTTATGCCAAGCAAAACTGCAGATATTATTAGGAAAAAAATATCACCTCCTAAAAAGGGATGTATTATTGTTATTCTTCTTCTAGCAAGCATTGCCAAACCCAAGATCAAAGTTATGTTTGCTATGTTTGACCCAATAACATCTCCCACAACTATTTCGCTAGAATCTGCAAAAACGGCTGCCAGCGATGATGCTAATTCTGGTAAGGACGTGCCTATAGCAACTATAGTAGTACCAATAACAAATGATGAAAAACCTAGCCAAGCTCCAATCCTCTCTGCGGATTCTATGAATAAATTCGAAGCTTTTACAAGAGCTAACAAACTTGCTATAAAAACAACTATCCAGAAAAATAAAGTAGGCATAATGAACTTAATTAGCTTCTGATATTAAAACTTTATTGGAAGCTACTTTTCTTACATACCAGCCTTTCGAATTACCAGTGAAGTTCTAGATCTTAAATTCTTTTAACTTAAATTAAAGATCTTCGAGCACAGAAAAGTCATAATAATGCTTATGCAAATTCATGCGCTTCCCTAATTCTATCTGGAGGGTCACTCTTATTCTCCATAAACCGTTCGTGAACTACCCCGCCCTTAGGATAGGGCTTTTTTTCAAATTCTGGAAAAATTTAAACTTCCTATAAATTTATAAAAATTTGATGAGGCAATGAACGGAGGTGATAATCTTAATATAGACGTACAAATTCAATTTAATGAAGGAACTATAATAGGAAAGGCAATAGAGAGCTCCTCCAATATAGTAAAATCATCTCTTAATATATTATCAGATAAACTCATATTTCTATTAGAGGATAAATTAAGTGACAAAAATAAAGAATACTTAAAAAATTTAGCCCAAGATTTTGGTAAATACTTTTACAGCAAGTTTCATACCTACAAAAGATATAAACTGCACTATGAAGATCTAGTAAGACACCTATGCGAGAGAGATTGGTATTTTTTAAAAAAGAGTTATATAACTTTTTTTATTCCGCAAGCATTGACATCATCGCAAACTCTCTGCGAAGCGCAAAATTTAAGTTTTTTGAGAAGATATCAGAGAAAATCAGAGAGGAAACTAGCAAATCTCTCGAGAAAGAGAAAAGAAAGTTCATATATAAGCTCCTTCAAACTTTAAAAACAACAAAAATCCCAGAGTTTGAGAAAATAGGACATATTTTGCTACAAAAGAAGATCCACTTTAAAATAGTACTATGTTGCTGGGATTACAAAGACTCAGAAGGAGAATTTATACCACCAGATACCATACGCGTAAATATAGCACCCGTTTTATCGTATATTACTTCAGATTTCACTAATGAGCTAGAAAAATATGTAAAAGAAAGAGAAGAGTACTACACCAGGAAATTAGATGCTCTCTTTAAAACTTTTGAAGAAAGATTTAGTATGAGAAACATTATTAAAGTTTTGAAAGAAAAAAGAAAATCTTTAGATCAGATAGAAAGAATTCGCGACGAAGAACTTTTTACACTTACAAAAGAGAGTCTTAGAATAATAGTAGATTTTCTAAGCAATATCCTAGAGAATATTCCTATAATTTTGGATAAAGCTATAGAAAATACAAGATCCAAAGCGAATACTATATTAGCGATTGCTACAAAATTCGTCATTAGAGACTATCCAAGAGTTTTATCTCATGAATGTGAGCATCTTATAGAAGATAAAGAACTCAGCTTTAAAAAGAAATTTAAAAGTTTAGTAATACGTAAAATATCTGAAGAAGGCATAGCATCGCTTGTAGAGTACTTTTATATGATAATATCGTGCTATCCTCATAAAGATCTGAAAGATATTAAAACATTCGATTATTTCTGGAAAATAAAGAGATCTTATTATTCGAACATTTTTAAAGAATTGAAGAAATTATTAATGGATTTGAATGAAGTAAAAGTAAGTGATCTATTATACCATACACAGAGAACTAGAACAGATAGAAGACGATTTATACTATGTTTTTGGCTGTTATATATTTTGGGAAGCTTGGAGAAAGAATAAGATAAGAGAATTGATCAACGCAAAGAATGATTTTGAATTTTTAAATAAAGCTAGAGATATTCTGAAGGACAATAAATTAGCAAAAAATATCTTAAATAGAATAGAAGAAATTACTACTGTGTTGCATGATTCATGCAAAACGGTAGCATAAGCCCTTAAAACTCTAAATAAGCATTATAATTGCTTCCTCAGAGCTCACATCAGAAAGAGCTCACATACCTCAGATTGACAAAAGAAGGAAGAGATAACGGTTTTTTTAAATAATTGTGCAACACAGTAAGAAATTACGAAAATTATATAAATTTCAAAATTTTCAAAGAATTACGATCCAAAGAGCAATGGAAAATCTGAAACTCTTTTATTTGTCATTTTAGGCTTTATCAATTATACTCAGTAGTAGCTTGCGTTAAATGGACAGGTCTATCTTTTTATTTTTACTTAAAAACAAAAAGCGAAAACTTTTACTATATTCACTTCCTCTTTTAAATCATGAATGGTGTCGAAAAAGCTAAGAAAGTAGCTGCTACTAGAGCTATAGAATTTGTTAAAGATGGTATGGTTGTTGGGCTGGGGACGGGTAGCACTATGAGCTACGCTTTAAAAGAATTAGGAAGAAAAATTAAAGAAGAGGATCTTGAGATTATAGGTATTCCTACATCAAAAAACACTGAGAAACTAGCTAAAAGCCTAAACATACCTTTGGGTACATTGGATGATTATGATCGCGTAGATATTGCGATTGATGGAGCTGATGAGGTAAATTTAGATAATTTTTATCTTATAAAAGGCAGAGGTGGGGCGCTAACACGAGAAAAAATTATAGATTACAATGCAAGGAAATTTATCGTTATAGCAGATGAAAGAAAAATTGTGAAGCAATTAGGCGAGAAATCCCCTATTCCAGTAGAAGTTTTGCCTTTTGCAGCAAAATTTCTCCTAAGAAAACTAAAAAAAGAGTTTGAGAATGCAAATTTAAGGAAAAGCGATAGCAAGGTATTTGTCACAGATAATAGATGTTACATTATAGATATTAAGGCTAGGATATCAGAACCAAAGGAAATGGAAGTTTATCTCAACAACATCCCTGGTGTTATAGAGAACGGTATTTTTACAAAAAATGTTGCTATGATTATTATAGGATATCCAGATGGATCATTAAAAATAATAAGATGAAGGTTGCATACGATGAGGAGATACTAGAGGAAATCGCGAGAAAAGAGAAGAAGAGCTTAGAGTATATTAAACGAAATATAGAGGGTGGGAGAATAGTTATCTTGAAGAATTATGAAAGCCACGCAATACCCGTTGCCATAGGTAAGGGTATAAGAGTTAAAATAAATGCCAATATTGGAACGAGTCCAGATTTTTGCTGTTTAGAGGAGGAAATAGAAAAATGCAAAACCGCAATTAGATATGGAGCAGATACCATCATGGACTTGAGCATTGCTGGTGACTTGGATGATATAAGAAGGGAAATAAGAAAACACTGCAATATGCCTTTAGGAACAGTGCCGATATATCAAGCGTTCATAAAAGCTTGCAAAGGAGATTTAGATAATTTAGGAGATATTTTGCTTAAAGTCATAGAAAAGCATTGCAAAGATGGTATAGATTTCATGACAATTCATTGCGGCATAACTCAGGATGATATCGAAAAGCTGGGAGGTTCAAAAAGAATTTTAAAAATTGTAAGTAGAGGCGGGGCCTTCGCTGCAAGCTATATGCTGGCCACTGGCAATGAAAATCCTTTATTTGAATATTTCGAGAATATTTTGGAAATTGCTAAAGAATATGGCGTTACATTGAGTTTGGGAGATTCCTTCAGACCCGGTTGCTTAAATGATGCTATAGATATACTGCAAATGAATGAGTTAAGAAGACTTGCAAAACTTGCAGATAAAGCTAATGAGTATGATGTTCAGGTAATTATTGAAGGTCCTGGACACATGAGGCTTGATAAGATTGCTGAATTTGTTGAAAAACAGAAAATGATTTGCAAGGAAAGACCGTTGTACGTTCTTGGTCCTCTGGTAACGGATATTGCTGTTGGTTACGATCATATTGCGGCAGCTATTGGTTCCGCATTTGCAGCATTGTATGGAGCAGATTTTCTCTGCTATGTTACACCTGCAGAACATTTGGCTTTGCCAAACGTTGATGATGTTAAGCTCGGTGTAATTGCCGCAAAAATTGCAGCCCATGCTGTTAACATTATTAGAGGCTACGATGAGGAGAGAGATAAGCTAATTTCAGTCGCAAGATCAAAGTTTGATTGGAAAATGCAAAAGAAGTTTGCAATAGATGCTAGCAAGATTGATGAGTACAGAAAAAGAAGACCCAGCAAAACCTGCTCCATGTGCGGAGACTTTTGCGCAATAAAGATTTTAAGAGAATATCTAGGAAAGAATAGCTTTAAAGAGAAAGAAACCGCTTAGTATGGGATTACTAGTTCAATATTTTGACCATTCTTCAATAATTGGCAGGATGTTTAGCAAACTACCTTTTACACAAGTAAAATATTTTGCTACAATCGGCTTAGCATTAAATCCTATAGCCAAACCAACTTTCCTCATCAATGGCAAATCATTGGCACCATCTCCTACCGCTACGCATTCCTTCAGTCTAACATTATTAACTTTGCAAAATTCTTTAGCCATATCTAACTTATCTTTTACAATAAAATCCACAATCCTGTTGTCATTAATTCTCGTCATTGTAGAAAGTGTATAATCGATATCAAGCTTTTTAGCAACCTCTCTTGCTATTAAATCAATACTGTGCGTTATTATAACTGGCTTGTAACCCAGTTCCTTAACTCTACTTACCGCTTCTCTAGCGCCATCCATAAGCTCAATACTTTTGGCATAGTCTAGAATACTCTCCAAATCCAATTTCTTAAGCAGGTTTAGTCTACTTCTAAGAGATGATAAAAAATCTAGCTTTCCGTTCAACGCCTCGTTAGCTACCTCTCGTACCTCGTTATAAACTTCTTCACCCAAAAGTCTCGATAATTCGACAAGACTCTCGCCCTTTATAAGCACGCTATCCATATCAAGGAACACGAAACTCATCTTAATTCCATAATGCAAAGGTTAATTTAAGTCACTTTCTTGCCAGTAAAACAACTCTACTATCCATTTTTTCATCCCTTATTTCGTAATCTAACTCATCTGCAAGTTTTTCAGCAAACCTCCTGACTTCCTCATGTCTCGGCATGTTTGAAGGCTGAAGTCTATAGCGTGAGAATCCAACAAACATGTATGCCTTACATTCAACAAACATTGGTTCTGCTTTTTCTATTAATTTAGCATATTGTTCTTCATCACACATATTATAGTCCCTAACAAGAGTGATTCTAATTACAGTTCTGCAACTAAAGCTTTTCATCAGTTCTAAGCTTTTGTTTAGTCTTTCCCAGCCGTCCTTTATTATTGGTCTATTTAGTTTTTCATAAATCTTCTCATTCGGTGCACAGAGGGAAATATAAAGCTGCGTAGGCTCCTCCTCAAGACTCTCCAACCTCTCTGGCAGGGTACCATTTGTCACCAAAAACGTTGTCATCTTACGCTTATGAAATGCCTCAATCAGTTCGGAAATTCTCGAATAAATTGTAGGCTCACCCGCTAAACTAATCGCTGCATGCTTTGGATTTTCAGCCTCCTTAAGTATACTAACATCAAGTTTACTCCTTATCCCCCAGTATCCAGCAAGTAATTGTCTTTGAGCCTCTATCGCATGCTCAACTATGAACTCCGGATCATCCTCATCCTCAATGAATTTGGGTATAGTGTACTCGACGGGTCTCCAGCAAAACAAGCATCTATGTGTACAGAATATTACTGCAGGTGTCATTTGCAAGCATCTATGAGATTTTATTCCGTAGAATTTCTGTTTATAGCAAAATCTCTCTCCCTTCGTTACAATGGATTTCTTTGTCCAATGACAGAGCTTAACCGCTGAGTGTTTGCCGACAACTTTGTAGTGATGTTTACTTAAAATTTCTAAGGCTTCCTTAGGTATCATTTTAATAAAATAATCATGTCAAATTTAAAATAATTGGCTTTCTGCCAAAATATTCAGCCCCAGTTAAAACTTTTTTACCAAGCTTCTTTGCAAGCTCCCAAACCTCCTTAGTCCTTTCTCTGAATTTCGGTTCCCTTGGTAGATGATGATCATAAATTATTAGTTCAGCATCTATCCCCTTGACAATTCTCTTAGCATTTTCTAAAGCCCTTTTAAAGTTGATTAAATTAAGCATATATCCAATCAAATACGTTGGCGGCCCATCCAATATTAAAATGTCGGGATTTTCATTAATTATCCATTCAGCATAATCTTCAATTATTGGACCATTCAAATCTGAGCTATGAATTAACTTTTGTCCTTTATACTCAACTACAGTTGCAAAGACCCAACCAACCTTAGAAAATTCAACACCATGGAATAAAGGCTTCGTAAACCTTAACTTTGTCTTTCCAACCCTAAATTTCTTACCGTCGGCGAACCTTACGCAAACATTTTTAAATTTTAGCTCAGGAATTACCCCATAATTTTGCCATCTTTTAATCTTTTTATCAAACCACTCCTTACCCCTTTCAAGCAATTCTCTGCGTCTCTTATTATATTCACCAAAATCTTTGCTAATAGCTATTTCTAAGTCATTTAGCGGATCTTTATATCTTCTTTTCTTGGGTTTCTCGAGAAAATTCTCTAGTTCCTCATTCGCAAATTTCCTACAAATATTTCCATAAAATCTTTCAGCCCTTTTGCGCTGGGAGTCGTTTATATATTCATTTGGATTTTTAGCAAAAATTATCTTATTCCTGTAGATCTCACCTTCAAAATCCCTATAATGGTCATAGTGGTAATGCGAGATTATAACTATGTTTGCAATCTTCGCATATTTTCTAATCTCGGCTCTTGCTCTTTCACGCCAGTAAAGTTTTTTAATTTTCGGTGCTGGAAAGTTGGGATGCATTGCTGAAGCGCCGGGATCTATTAAAATTTTTTTATCAGTCTCGACAAGAACTGCTGAGGATTTGGCTCCCAAGGAATCAAACCATATTGGCTTCATCTCCATCTTTCCTTTTAACAATCTATTTAGATATTCTAAGGTATTGACAACACCAAATTGAGAGCGAAATCAGTTCTTTTTTCCTATCTTATTTTTAGACTTAATTTTGGAGGTTTTACTTCTATCTTTTCCAACTTTGTGAATTGTTGCATACAAAGCTCCTATGAATTTCCGCATCTCCTCCTCACTAGTTATATCAACTCCCACATCCTTCGCAGCCATGGCAAATGTTTTTGCTATTCCCCAATTTCTTGGGTCTCTTGCATTTCTTACAATCTGTTTACTAATTTTTTTAACCTTTTCTATAAGCTTTGAAGCATTTTTTAACAAGTTTTTTTCGCTTAGAAAAGCAAAAAACGCTGATAACACTGGTGCCACAGATTCAAAATAAGAATCATCCGCAGTAATTTTTCTTGGTAATGTATATAAACAGCATTCTTCAAGTCCGTCTTCATCCCATTCTTCAGGAGATAACCCATGATAGGAATACATGTATTCTGCAAAAGACATGATTACAAATTCCGACCTCTGTTTCTGCTCCTCAGTTAATTCTTCAAAATACTTGCTTCTGGAAAACTCAACGCCCCATTCATGTACTCTATCAAGAATTTCTTCCAGCTTTTTATCTGAATATTCCTCCATCACTTCCTATCACCAAACAATTTTAGTGAATCTCTGATTCTTAACATATGCTCATACTAAATTTGAATAATTTTTTTGACAATATCAGATAAAGTTAAAATAACTTAGACTATATTTTAGGTATAAATATGAGGACTAAGGAAGTTGTCAGAATTGCAGGAAGGGACCTTGATGGTAGAAAGAATGTGGGATATGCTCTAGCTGATATTAAAGGCGTTGGTGTCATGTTTGCTAATGCTATAATTAATGTTTTAGGGATAGATCCCAATGCAAAACTTGGCACTTTACCAGATAATAAAATTGAGCAAATTGAAGATATTATTAAAAACCCAGCAAAGTATGGAATGCCATCTTGGCTATATAACAGAAGGAAAGATTACGAAACCGGAAAGGATATGCATTTAGTTGAGGGAGATCTCGAAATGGCTATTAGGGAGGATATAAAGAATCTTAGAAAAATTAAATGCTACCGCGGTATTAGACATGCCTTAGGATTGAGGGTTAGGGGACAAAGGACAAGGTCTACTGGAAGGCGCGGAGTTACTGTTGGTGTTATAAAGAGTAGGGAACAAAGAGCTAAAATGCAAAAACAACAAAAAGAGAAATAAGAAAAATGGGGGATCCTAAAAAATCAAGAAAAAAATATGAAACACCATCCCATCCTTGGCAAAGGGCAAGAATAGAGGAAGAGAGCGAATTACAAAGAAAATATGGACTAAAAAATAAAAGAGAGATTTGGAAAGCTAGGGCCTTACTCAGAAAATTTAGAAAAAGAGCTAGGGAGCTGGTTGGTAGGGTTGACGAAAAAGGGTTTAAGGAAAAAGAGGAACTTGTTAAAAAACTTTATGAAATGGGAATTCTACAAAGCGAAGATGCTACTATTGATGATATTCTATCGTTAACGGCTGAAGACATACTTGAGAGGAGATTACAAACAATCGTTTATAAGAAAGGACTCGCAAGAACCATAAGACAAGCAAGGCAATTTATTGTTCATGGTCACGTTAGGATTGGTGATAGGCGTGTTAATGTTCCAAGTTATTTGGTTTACAGGGACGAAGAAGGTTTGATAACTTGCGATATTGAGATGCAAAGTAAGCAAGGTGATGCAAATGAGTAAGAGAAGAGAGAAGTGGGGAATTGCTCATATATATTCCAGTTTTAATAATACCATCGTTCATATTACCGACATTACAGGAGCTGAAACAATTGCTAGATGCTCCGGTGGTATGGTTGTGAAGGCTGATAGAGAAGAATCAAGCCCTTACGCTGCTATGCAAGCAGCAATGCGTGCAGCTGAGGAGGCTAAAGCTAAGGGGATAACAGGAGTGCACATAAAGGTTAGAGCACCTGGAGGTGCTAGGCACAAAATACCAGGTCCAGGCGCACAGGCTGCTATAAGGGCATTGGCAAGAGTTGGCTTAAAAATTGGCAGAATAATGGATGTTACACCAATACCACACGATACTGTAAGACCTCCAGGTGGAAAAAGAGGGAGAAGAGTTTAATGGGCCCGGCCGGATTCGAACCGGCGACCGCCCGGTTATGAGCCGGGCGCTCTACCAGCTGAGCTACGGGCCCAAACTATTAATTAGTTATAAGCTAATAGCTTATAATTCTAAATTTGGATAAATTAATTATAAATAGGTTCTCAATTTTCTAATGAGTTTCGAAGAAAAAGTATATGCAATAGTAAAAGTGTTGGCAAGAGAAGCTCAGGTTTGTAAGCAGAGGAGACTAATTGCTATTTGTGGAGATAAACAAAGCAAAACCAAATTCGTTGCGAAGATTATAAAGAACATCTATAAGAACTACGAGGAGAAGGAAATCCTTTACGCAACGGATACTTTAGAGAAGGATACCCATGGTTATGAGAGATTCGTTAAATTTGCTAGAGAATTTGACATTAAATTTACAAAGATAACTTTTAAAGAAGCAAACAAGATAATGGGCAGAACCTTCGATGTTGTCGTTATGGACCTTTCCTATGATCTAAATCCTAACGATATTGGAAGAATTGTAGAAACTGTCGGGGGAGGTGGATTAATATTTATTATTGCTCCATCTCTGAAGAAATGGGCTGAGATGTGGACAGGATTTCACAAAAATCTTGTTACCCCACCGTATACAATAGATGATGTTAAAAGGAGATTTAATAAGAGATTTATAAATAAACTCAAAGAACATGAAGGCATTTTAATTGTTGATTATGATAAGCAAGAATTCATTAAGTTGCCGAAGAAAATAGTCGCTAAACCCAAAGAAAGTGGAGAAATTGCAATTCCAAATAATATAAAAATTCCTAAAACAATCTATAGGCTTGCAGCCACTCAGGATCAGGTCAAAGCTATAAAGTTCTTAGAAAAGTTGCTTGAGGAAGGGAGAATAGCCCTAGTTATTACTGCAAATAGAGGTCGTGGTAAGTCAGCTACTCTAGGATTAGCATTAGTGGGCGTTGCGCACATGCTTGCTAAGCAAAGAAGTACTGTTAAAGTAGCTGTGACTGCACCAGAACTAGAAAATGCCCAAACTTTGTTGAAATTCGCTGAAATCGCCTTAAAAAGATTAAAATACAAGATTAAAAGAACCAGGGATAGAGATTTGGTTATTTTGGATGCGAAGAAAATAAAATTTGTTTACGTAAGGGTGAGCAAAATTCTGCAAGAAAAAGCGGAAATTCTTGCTGTAGATGAAGCCGCTGGAATACACGTTCCAATACTGAATCAACTTATAAAGAATTTTGATAAAATTGTATTCTCAACAACAATTCATGGCTACGAGGGTGCTGGAAGAGGTTTTAATGTTAAATTCTTGCAGAACGCTAAGAAGAAGGCTCTAATTAAGATTGAGGAAATTAATATGGAGGAACCTATCAGATATGCTGAAAATGATCCTATTGAAAAGTGGCTTTATGACACTCTTTTGCTTGACGCCGAACCCGCAAAGCTAGATGCAAAAGATCTAGGTCAAATTGAAAACAATGAGCTTGTTTATGAGGAAGTCGATTTGAATAAATGGTTCTCAAAAGATGAAGATAGTCTAAGGCAATTCATAGGAATTTACGTTCTTGCTCACTATAGAAATAGACCTAGCGATGTTGCCCTTCTTGCAGACGCTCCTAATCATGAAGCTAGAGTGATTAAAACTAAAGGCGGTAAGATTGTCAATGCTTTACAAATTGCTAGAGAAGGTGGTTTGCCAAAAGAGGATATCGAGAGAATGCTCAATGGTTATAAGCCAAGGGGTAACGTTATTCCAGATTTAATTTTAAAATACTACAATTCAATAGATTTCGCAAGATCCAAAGGATACAGGGTTGTTAGAATTGCTACGCATCCAGATGTTATGAATAAAGGCATCGGTTCCTTCGCTTTAAAATGCTTGGAGGAGGATGCTAAGAAAAGAAAATTCAAATGGATAGGCTCTGGGTTTGGTGCGAGCTATGATCTACTTAAATTCTGGATAGAGAATGAGTTTATTCCTGTGCACATAAGCCCTTCCCGCAATGAAATCAGTGGCGAGTATAGTGTTGTTGTAATTAAGCCATTAGATGATAGAATTGCGGAGATTGTTGAACAAGCGAATTTATGCATGAAGTTAAGGTTACTAAGTTCAATGCAGGATACCTACGCAGATCTTGAGCCAGAGGTCGTTCGCTTATTATTAGATTCTGGTAAACCGCTCAATTATGAGGTTAAACTTGACGAAAATCAAAAACATAGGCTTAAGATGTATTTAAATGGTATATTTAGCTATGAGATTACATGCGACGCCATCAGAGAGCTCCTGAAATATGCCTTCCTTACTAAGTACCCAATTAACAAAAAAACAAAGGAATTACTTATCTACAGAGTATTTCAGTGCAAAAATTGGATAAAGACAGCTAGAAAATTTGATATGAGTGTGGAAAAGGTTATAAATAAAATTAAAGACACTATAAAGAGGATATCTAAAGATTTAGAGCTATTTTAACTCCTTCGGCGGGAAGTCCCCTTCCGAAAGGGAGGAGTAGCTCAGCGCAAAAGTTTCCTAAGTTTTTCTGCCTCCTGGTAATATTTTTTATATCCCTTTTCAGTTATTCTTATAACAGTGTGAAAACCTTTTGCTGTAAGCTTTCTCTTTCTTTCAATATATCCCTTCTTTTCAAGTCTTGCCAAATGTGTGCTTAAGCAACCCCAAGATAGGTCTGTAATCCTCCTTAAGTCACTTTCCCGTACCTCCCTCAGCAGAAAAAGTAGTGACATTATAACTAGCCGTTTAGCATTTACAATGTCATCATCTAAATTCATCCTTCTAAAACAACTTTTTCAGCCCTAAAAATGCTTACTAGAGCTGCAATTAAATAAATAAGTATCATCAAACCGTTAAGTAGCAATCCAGATGCTAGGATACCATAAAAGCTTTCAGAAAATTTCTTTAGGTATAAGATTATAGGAGAGCTTACTAGTATTAACAAGGAAGCCAATCTTAATGTTTCCACCGAAATAGCGTTCTTTGTGAGTTTTGCTAGTATAAGGCTATTCAGGAACAATCCTACACCTAAAGCCGGGTACCATATTACGCAGTAGTAGAATGGGTTACTTGGATAAGAATATGCGAAGATAAAAGGTAAAACGAGAGACAAAACTTGCAGAAACGCTTGTTTCTTTCCAATTTGAATATCTTTTGGTAAGTACTTCACTAACTTACCGTACAATAGTGCTCCCGCTATAACAGGCACTGCAATGATGCCCCATATATATGGCCCAATAGAAACCCCAGATATTCTAGAGATTAGAAGAGTGGCGTCAATTATGCAAATTACTCCTCCAATAGCCATACCAAATATAGGCCAAGAGAAGCTTACTAGCAAGGTATATCTATATCTCTCAAGCCTCATTATCAAGTCAGCTAATTTTATTTCATTTTTTTCCCTCATTTTTACTCCAATCTCCTCTTTAACGCAAAGCACGCTGCGAAAAATGCTGAAAAGAAACTTGCTATTATAACTACTATAGCTGCTTGCTTAAAAGCTGTAAACTGCACTCCTGCCATATGTACCAGAGTTACAGCTATAAACCCACACACTGTACCAATTACTCCAGAAAATACGCTATGCTTAATAACTTCTAGGTTCATAAACTTGGTATTTAATTTACCTAATTTAAATTCTTCTAGTCTTTCATTTTAAGAGCTACTTTAGAACGTTTCCTGTCTCCATATACCACAAATACAAATCGAGCTCTGCTAAGCTTATGTTTAATTTTTTAGCTATTTTTCTAAGTTTTTCCTCAATTTCGAGATATTTTTGCTTTGTCAAATTTTTTGTTTTCTTAACTATGGAATATTGCTTCAATATGTCCAGAATGTGGAAATCTATAATTGCCACATCTTTATAACCAATATTTCTTAAAAAATGACTTGCCTCTTTATAACCAAATCCCTTAACACTTCTAACTAACCACTCCCTCTTTTCATACTCACTTAAATTAGAACTAAGAATTTCTCTAATACCCTCCATAATTTTTCTTGCTTCAACAATATACCTAGCTCTCGTCCTTGGAAATCTATATCCAAGATCTCTAAGCTTGGTTTCAAGTTCCTGTTTAGATAGAGTCAAAAATCTGTCCCCTATTCTCTTTTGAATCTCTATCGCTCGTTTTGCACTAAAATTTGCAGTTAGCATACAAAAGCACAATTCTTTGAAAATTTCAGTAAAAGTCTCTTTGCCTAAATCTTCAAACTCCTTCATTCTCATCCTTACCAGATTACTGACATCCACATTGGTAGTTATCTCCTTTAGATCTAGGATAAGGCGCTTCATTTTAGGATAAAAAGAAGAATATAAAATATATTTAAATTTATAGTATCCTCACAACGCGTCTTACAACCATAGATTTTTAAAGCTCAAATGAGTCAAAAAATAAAAAAGCTTGTCAGCTATACGCTGCAGAAAAAGTAAAATAAGAGTTGACAACCCAAATATTCAAAAAATGAAGCATTTATGCATAGATAGCAAATATCTTAGGAAGATTTTAAGAGGCGAAAAGAAAAGCACAATCAGACTTAAACGCAAGAAAATGGCTAAATTTAGCAAAGGAGAAACGGTTCTCATAAATTCTGGAGGTAAAATTGTTGCAAAGGCTTTAATAAAGGATTGCAAAGCTAAAAAGGTGAGCGAGTTAAGTGATGAAGATGCGAAAAAAGATGGTTTCGCAAATAAAGATGAGTTGCTCAGAGCTCTTAAAAAACATTATAGAAAGAGACTTACAGATAATGCTGAAGTAACAATAATAGAGTTCGAAATTACTGAGAAGTTTACTGAAGCTATGGAACCAGAGATTATGCATTACGGAAAGTATAAGCCAAAAGAGATCGCAAAGCTTGCGTTGGAGCACTTGAAGCTTGAAAAAGCTGACGAACTTATTCTAAAGATGCTTGTTGAGAATAAGGGGAGCATAAGGAGTGTGGCTAGAAGACTTGGCGGATTAGAGCATAGAAGGATTGTTAGAGATGTCTTAAGAAAAGCCTATGAGGAGCTTAAAGAAGTAGGTATAATTGATTCAGAACATACGAAAAAAAGAGAATAAATTTAAAAATGCCTGCAAATCTGACTGCTGAAGCTGAGGAGGCTCTCGAAGAGTATAGGAAAGCTAAAAGTATCACTGAAAAGATAAAAGCTTTGAAAAAAGCTCTAGCACTAATCCCGAAGCACAAAGGCACAGAGAATCTTAGAGCCCAGTTAAAGCGAAGACTCGCGGAATTAAGAGAAACATGCGAAAGAAAATCCAAAAAGGGTGGATTCGATAAATATAACGTTAAGAAAGAGGGTGTTGCTCAAGTAGCTATCATAGGTTATCCAAATGTTGGCAAATCATCACTACTGAAAGCATTAACCAATGTTGATGTTAAAATTGCCGAGTATCCTTTCACTACAACAAAACCAGAGATTGGTATGCTTAACTATGGTGGTGCCAAAATTCAAATCGTAGAACTGCCAGCATTTCAGGAAGGTTTTGCTGAAAGAAAAGGCTTGCTTGCAAAATACATTTCAGTAATTAGAAACTGCGACCTGCTTTTAGTTTTGCTAGATCCTTGGGAAGCAGAAAAGCAAGAGAAGATCATAAGAGAGGAGCTGAGAATTGCAAGAATTAAACTGAATAAGAAGAGACCAGAAGTATACGTTGAGAAAACAGTATGTGGTGGTATTGAGATTGTAGGAAAGGAAAAGCTGAAATGTAAAATTGAGGATGTTATACAATTGCTTAATAGTAAAAAGATTTTTAATGCGTACATAAAAGTTATGGAGGGAGCTACTCTTGAAGATATCGAAGAGATTTTGGATAGAGGAGTTTGCTATAAAAAGGCAATTTTTGTTACAAACAAAGCGGATATCTTGGAAAGAAAGGATTACCTAAGTGTTTCAGCAGTAACGCTTAAAGGGCTTGAAAACGTTAGAAGGGAGATATGGAAAAAGCTTGATTTGGTAAGAGTTTATTTAAAACCAAAAAATAAGGTTGAAGATAAACCGATTGTTCTTAGAAAAGGAAGTATTGTTGAAGATCTAGCAGAAAAGTTAAGAATAAAAGCTAAACATGCGAAAATTTGGAGAGAAAATAAAGTTTTTAAAGTCGGGTTAAATTTTGCATTAAGGGATGGTGATATTGTAAGATTAAAAGTTTAGCTGTAATCTAGGATGAGTGGCTTTATGCCTCCATCACGACTGGAACTCTGGCAAGGGCTGGTTTACGCAACCCATAACACTAAAAACATTACCGCAATTCCTCCACCTGTCTGAGATAGTAGTCTTTTGCGGTGATGCTTATGAAAAGCATTAAGAAGGGGAGATTTTTAAAGATAGGGAATTTAAAAATACCAGTCATTGAGATATTTAAGGGGTGGCGTAGCATTGTTATAAAAACTAGAGTGAAAGGAAGATGCTACGCTGTAAAGATTTTAAAGAAAAAGGCAAAATATTCCTACAGAGAGGCTGTCGCTCTAAAAAAAGCAAGCAAGGTTAGAGCTGCACCTAAGGTCTTTAGAATTTTTAGAAGATGCATCTTAATGGAATTTCTATCAGGACCCTTTTTTGAAAAGTATGTTATGAACGAAAAAGATATAAAAAAAGTCAGGAAACTCATAATAAAAATATTGGAAAAAGCTTTGAAACTTGATAGTTTGAAAGTTACAAACTTGGAACTGAGTAGAGCACATAAACATATAATTTTACACAAAAATAATCCATTTATCATAGATTTTGGTAGAGTTTCCTTTGAGAAAGGAAAAAACTTCGAAAAACTAATGCACTACCTATTTTTTAATCCGTCTAGCAACATTGCTAAAAGGCTTAGATATATATTCAATCTCACAAGCGATGATATTAAGAACATTAAAAATCTTCTGAAGGAGAAAAGAAAGAAAACTATTCCTCTCTATCTAGAATCCTTGTGATATAACCAGCAACTTGGTTTCTCACCTTAGCACTAATCAAATAACCCTTTTCCTTGCAAATTTTCCTCAAAACTTTTTTATTATGCTCAAAATCCTGCGTAAATCTGTCCCTGTACTCATTAAGCAGTTTCATCGCAAATCTTTTAATCATCGTAGGTCTTATATTCCCCATTTTAGTACAACTTCAAATAATTTTTAATAGCCTCTCTCATGTTCACGACAACTTTCTTATTATTTGGCAGTTTTCTGACAACAACAAGAGGCACTACTCCTTTCTTAAATTCCAATATCGCAAGATCAATTGGATCCGTAACTTCTTTAGGAGGTTTAATTAATACAGGAGCACCCAAAGATATTTGTAGAGCCCTTGCTCCAATTATTCTTGCGACTTCATATTTTGTTAGCCTATCTAAAGGAAACGACTCGACCACCTCCAATAAAAAATTTAGTTTGATAAAATCGTAAGTTAATGTGAAAATATTTATAACTTGCTCTTCTCATATATAAATTTATTCACCACAGTAAGCTACTAATTTATCAAAATCAAAAGTCAAAAAGTTAATTAGGATCAAGTTCCCTTCTAAAATTTTCAGTTTTTCAGATTTAACTCTATCGGCGGGAAGTCTCCCTCCGTAAGAGAGGGGATGAGATAGCCTGATAGCCTGTCGAGAGAACCCCTGCCACAGTAAGGCTGAAAGCCGATGGTAAGTTTTCTGTGAAGCAGGAAGCCCTTGCGATAGCGAGGTAGTAGTTCACTGACAAATCTTCTTCAGCAACGCTTCGCCCTCCTTCGTTCCCTTAGCTACTAAAACGTCATTTGCCAGTATCTTTGTTGAAGCTGTTGGTCTTGTTATCCACTTATTACCCCTCTTAATGGCAACAATATGCATACCAGTATTTGTCTCAACCTTTAGCTCACCAAGGGTTTTGTTGGAAAGTTTTGATCCACTTTTAACCTCTACCAATGTGACTATTTCGTCGGAACCCATAATAATATCCTTGAGAATTGGGTGGATTTTCGCCTTCTTAAGAAGCAGTTCCGCTATATCTCTAGCAGAATCAGCGATAATTTCAGAAGCATATGCTATTTCAAGAATTGCCATAAGCGGTTTAATTTTTTCATAGTCCTCATAATATCTGCTACTTCCAAGAACCCAATGCTGCAACTCATAGCGCAAATCATCGATTTCCTCCTCAAGATAAACGACTTCTTGCGCAACCTCCTCATTTTTATGAAGTAGGGCTAAATAAGCAAGATCTACAGCAAGTTCTGATAAATTTTTCATTTTTATTAATATTTTAACAGCTCTTTCAAGATTCTCTATTTTAATCTCTGGAATGGTATACTGGGGCTTACACTTATTTCCTATAAATTCAAGAAATTTTGGCACACATGTTACATCCCCCCTAGCAAAAATAACGTCTCCCTTTAGAATCTTTGTATCCTTCGTAGGATTGAAAATCCATTCAAATCCTCTTTTTATGGCAATTATTCTCATACCTGTCATGGTATGAATTTTTGTTTTGTTAATCGTTTTATCGGCAACTCTAGAATCATCTGGTACAACAGTTTTAACAATAGTTTCCTCAGCAGTTGCAAGAATCATCTTTATCATATCTCTTGGAAGCTTAAACCCTCTTAGTACTAGCGCTGCAATATCCCCCGCTGCGTTTCCTATCTTCTCCGTAGCATTTGCTACTTGTAAAACTCCTGACACAGCTTCAGCCTCATCAATCCTTCTTGCAGCTAAAATTGAAGAAACTCGAGTATCATCTAACAAATCATGTAGCTTTCTCTCAAGCTCGAGAACTTCCTCAGCTATATCCTCATTATCAAAAAGTATTGCTGAATATGCCAAGTCTACAATTAATTCTGAGGTATCCTTCATCCTAAAAAGCAAATCTTTCACAGGTTGGAGCATTTCTTTAAGATGCAGCTACTTTGCCCATAAGAGATCATCGAAAAACCTTCCAATACTAGTGGAATTCAAAATATTTAAATATTTCCCACTATATTCCTTTAAAGTTTTTGCAAGTAAACATAAATTCACAGCCAAAACTTTTTAAATTTAATTATTGATTTTTAAAGAATGGGCATTACACTCGATTTTCCGGAAAGAAAAATAAGCATTTCATTTATTTTTAGAGTTTTATTTCCAGTTTTACTTCTTTGTCTGCTCTTTGATATAGTATCTGGCGTCTTTTTTGGGGTTTACTTTAGTAAAATAGCTGCTTATCCCGCAATATTAATAATGATACCAGCATTAATGGGGTTGAGGGGCAACATATTCGGAGCTTTGGGCTCTAGAATCTCCACAAAGTTATATTTAGGTGAAGCTTCGCCAAGTATTAGAGATAATTTCATTAAGATAGATGTCGCCTATGCTCTATATTTATCACTAATTCTCACCTTTTTTATTTGGATTTTGTCATGTTTTAAACTTTTTAGTGTGGAGATTGCGTCTCTTAAAATTGTTTTGCTCTCGTGTATAATAACCTCCTCAGTACTGGGATTGCTAACAGCTTTTTTAGTAGTTTCGAGCTTCAAAAGAGGTATAGATCCTGATAGCATATTAGGGCCTGGAATTACAACAGCCGCAGATCTAGTAACACTTCCTACAATAATTTTGGCAATTTTACTTTTTGAAGTTAACCCCAAAATGCTTAACTATTTTCTAGCTTTTTTCATTATAATCCTTTTAGCAATACTCCTCAAACTCCCCAGAAAATCCACAAGTAACTTAAAAATTATGCAGGAGAGCTTAAACATACTTTTCTTTCTAGCATTAATTCAGTATTTTACAGGAAGCGTTCTTCAAAACTACAGTAAATTTATTTCTAAAATTATGTTTTTAGCATACGCCTATCCGCCTACACTTGATTTCATTGGTAACATAGGTAGTGTAAGCTCAGCTAGAATCTCCACCAAGTTACATCTAGGAGAAATAAAGAAATTATCTGTAAAGGAAATAAGGGAAGAGTTTAAGCTAACTATTCTCGCACCATTCGTGGCTGCAATAATTTTTGCTAGTTCTATATTTTTTCAGAGACTGCAATCATATGTCATTACCAGTAGGCTTCTATTGGCAATGTCCCTATTCTTCGGTGCCATTATTTTTTTAGTATTCCTCATCATTGTGATTTCCTTCCTAATTTGCGTAATTCTACATAAAAAGAATATTGATCCCGATAACGGAGCAATCCCTACAATAACCGTGATAGGAGATTTGTTGGGAACATTCCTCATAGTTACTCTAGCAATTATTTTATCAAATTTCAAAGATAACTAACGAAGGCTAATGAAGGTAGAATCCGAAACATCTTTTGTCTTTCCCAAGTAAGTTCCGTTGGTTAAAAAAATATCAAAGCTTTCGCGAGGAAATCTTCTAATTATTGGACCAAGCAGCTCCTCATCTCTGTTAAACGCTACCCCTCCAACTAAATTACTGAAGGCTGGTAAAACTAGTATTTCCTCCTTTCTTTCATTCCTACCAAAAATCCAGACTTTGCGCCTATATTTAGTTCCCTTTTTATCCTTAAGCTCAATAACAGGATGATTGTGCCCAATAATATAAAATTTCGATTTTTTCCTAGAATTCGCATGACCGTGAAGAAATAAAAATTTGCCAATCTTTAGTTCCCTGAGAATCTCAACGACATCCACATTAATCACTTTCTCCAAATTTCCATCATGATTTCCTTTTGTTATAATTATTTTGTCGAAGAATTCCGCTAAGTATTCAAAAAATTCATATATTCTAAGTTTCTCCCAGAGCACAGGTGCAGAGATATTATGCTTAAGATCTCCCAGAATTAGTAGCTTCTCTGCCCTACATTTATCAATCAATTTGGAAATTCTGTTCTCAAAATCGTAGATCTGCGATTTTATAGAAAATCCAGCTTCTTGTATCTCCAGCTCAATTCCTATATGTAAATCCGCAATTATAAGATAATTCTTTAAAATCAGCGCACAATCGTCCCAAAGAACTCTCATATTAAAAATCAGATAAAGTCTTCTGTGTTTTTGGGACTTCTAGCTTTTTAAATTTTTTCATTTTAATTTCCTGAAGTACTTCCTCAGCAAATCCATCTATTTTCTCAAAATCGCCACCACGTTCCTTTACAACTTTTCTAATTACCTCCAAGACTCTAGTATAGCTCTTATATTTTTCGTTCAAATCCTTCCATAAAATGTTTTTAAGTAACACCGCATATTTTTCGTCAAAACTTAACTTGCCCTTAAGCATCAAAAATGCAATTGCGGGGTAACCCAAATATCCCTTAAACATAGAACCATTATCATTGCTTATTATAGCATTTTTTGACGGATCATAAATCACCTCATATTCCTTCTCTCCTCTACTCGACAATACTTTTGCTCTATTTCCATTAATTCTTACTCTTCCATCAGCTATAGCTCCTAAGGCTTCTAAAATCTTTATTTTTGGAGGTAATTTCCAAAATTTGCTTCTCATAGCAACCTTATATTCTATAATTAATTAAACATTATCTTTCAATTTATCTCCCCTGCTGCTTGCAAGACCCCATGCTTACGCATGGGGATACAAAAATGGGAGATTTAAATACTTCTCTAAACAAAAACACTGGATCTTAACCCCTTTGGTTGGTATACAAGGAAGCTTTTGCTTGCAGATCTTGCAACAATCTCTCCATTTCTCAGAACCTCAGCGACAACCCTGAACTCCCCCAAGCTATTGGTTATCCATTCCTCTTCTATTTTTGTTGCTTTTCCCTCCTTAATAAATATATTTTCCTCAGAAATAATTTCGTAGTTTTCCCACTTTTTTTCGTACTTTTGAAGCTTGATTCTAAGTTTTCCCTTCAAAGGACAATTCCCCTTATTTCTTACCCCAATTATGAAAAGAGAGTATTGATTTAGAAAATATCTCTCCTTAAAGCTCATCACCGCAACTTCCACCTTAAAAATCTCTCTAAGCTTAAATATTTTGGAAGCCTCGTCCAGAACCTTTTTTCCTCGCTTAATCATAACTTTTACAACATACTCTCCTCCTCTAAATGTTGGGGTAATTTTTTGCTTAAAAACCTCAAGTCTCTCCTCGTTGATGTGCAAAAAAATCTCCTTAGTAATATGGGACTTTATCTCGCCATCGCTTGCTATTATACTCATCTCCAAAGTTAGGGGAAGATCTACATTACCCCTGTTCTTAACAGTTACTGCCACATTTATAATTTCATCTGGATAAAATTCTGGTTTATTTATCGTTAAACCAGAAATACTAGCACGCTTTATAGGTACTTTCACTACCCCCTTGTAAAATAGCAGGAGAACTGCTATAAAAAGCAGTATTGGATAATACATGAAGGGAATGTATGTTCTGAAAGAAAATATCTCGATGATTGGTTGTTCTTTTATATTTTCAAAAATAATTTTGCTATCAATCTTCTTAAAGTCTCTTGACGAGAAGGAAAGTTCCTTATCAGTGATAATGATCAGGTTTTTGGTAATATTGATTTTCCCTCCGTCATATTTCCTAATTTCAATATCGTGTAGGTGGGGGTGAACAATCCATCTATTTTTCACTTTCACTTTATAACTTATCTTGATAATAACATCATCATCAAGTGTTACAATTTGTATTCGAACACTGCTATCATTCCGTATAAGTTTATAAGATAGCAAATTTGCGTTTGGACTTTTGACCGTTATGTTATTTGGCAAGTATTCTTTCATCTTAAATGGTAGGAGAACACCTAAGGGGGCTAATTCCCTATGCATTTTCAAGGTTACATTATAAATACCCCTATTCAGGAGAATTAGGTGCTCTACATTCTCAGATTTATCTTCAATTTTTATGGTCGTGTTTATCTCAGCTGCAAACACGGCATTAATAGAAAATAATAGGATAAACAACAGCAAATGTTTTCTAAACATAATATATCTATTTGAGAGATTCTCTGTTAACTTTTCCTTTTAAATTACCCAGTAGTGTGAGTGAAAAAATCATGGTTTTAAGTTTAGGCTTGGGATCCCAAACTTTCTTAGTAATAGCAATACTTTTCACTGAATATTTACTTTCTAAAGAATTTTTAGCAACAGAGAAGATACAAAACCTATAGCGCTTGCATATATAAATACGACTATCGAGCTAAAATCCCATAAGAAACCTGCCAGAATATTTGTAAGTATGGCAATTATACCAACAGCTGTGTGGAAAATTCCAAATACTGTAGCTTTAGCTTCATTTGCTCGCTCTGCAATAAATGCACGCTGATTAGTATCAATAATTGCTATTGCGATTCCATAAAAAGAGAAAAGTATTATAAGCAGGTATATCTTGGTTACAAATGCAAACCCTAACATCACCAAGGAAAACAGTAAATATCCTAAAGCAAGTATTTTCTTCTTACCAAATTTGTCTGAAAGCTTGCCAAAAGGTGCCGAAAACGCTGCATAGAAGATATTATAGAGTAAATAGAGAAGAATAGGAATACCCAATGCACCACATATTTGTTGAGCTTTTAGAATAAGGAACATGTAGCTAATATTCGCAAAGGCAAACATACTAACCACGGCAAGACGTCTTCGCAAATCGCTTGATAACTTTCTTAAAGGAAAGTGTGATTGCCTACATACTCCTTTTTTAGTTTCCTTAACGAAATATAAGGGTATAAGAGAAAGGAAGGAAATCAATCCTGCTATCAATATTATTTCTTTAAGGTTAAGTCCAAGGTACCAAAATAGAATGAAAGCAAGGGATGTCCCAAAAACCGCTCCCAGAGTATCCATAGCTCTATGTATTCCAAATCCCCTGCCCAATTGCTTGGGCATAGACTCCGCAATTATAGCATCTCTTGGTGCTGTTCTCAATCCTTTCCCTACCCTTTCCAAGCTTGAAAATGTTAAAATATTTTGCCAATTTTTTGAAAAGGCTAAAAGCGTTTTAAAAACTGCTGAAATAAAATAACCTGAAGTTACGAGAGGCTTTCTTTTACCAAACTTGTCGGAAGCTATGCCTGCGGGTACTTTAAGAAGAATTGATATACCATCCCTTAAGCCTCCAATTAAGCCTACTGCTACGCTGCCTCCTCCCACTGAAGTAATGAATAAAGGCAAAATTGGCATGATCATTTCGCTGCTCAAATCGTTGAGAAAGCTTACTATACCAAGCAAAATAACGTTCCTTCGCATCATTATTTTCCTACTTCTATTATTTGATTCCACAATATTTGTAATTATGATGCTAGGTAGACAAAGAACTCGGCATATCTAGGTTTCGAATTCCCTTAATTTTATGGGTAAATATTCCTCAACAACATAACTTAGCCCATACTTTGCTAGAGCCTGTTGCTCAGCCTTTCTCTTTAACTTTAGAAACAGTTCTATCTCTTTTCTGAGTCTTTGATCATTATAGCGAGGATCCTTAAGCAATTCGTCGCAGCGCTTGATATCTTTTTCATTCATAGGGTCTGTTCTTAGATTGTACTTCACGATATCGCTAGCTGTTACACCAATCCATTTTGCATCAGGAACTGCAAGCTCCTTATTTATGTGTGCAGCTTTTGAAGAACCAGAAATTATGACCATTGCAATATGCATTCCCCAAGGATCTGCATCCGTAAATATATACACAGGCAACTCTTGCTCCTGATTTAATCTCTTGAGAAGCATTCTTGCTGAACGCGTTGATTGACCTCCAAGATGTACAAGAATTGCATCAAACTTTTCATATGCACCCTCCTCAATCAACCTATCATACATACCACCAGTTTCTATTGCAATAACTCTGCTGGCATTACACTCTATTATCTTAGCCTCATCAAGTCTAGGGCCAACCGCTAATCCATCTGGTGTATTCAGGCAGTTAATTCTCTGTTTTCTTCCTTTTGGATCCCTATACTCAACAGTAAGATCACCATAAACTCCTCCCTTATCCTCCGGAGTAATTTTTAAAGCTTCTCTTGGCTTAGAAATCATTGCCTCTATATCCTCAAGCATATCATTGCTCTCCGCCTGTTCCTCAAACTTCAGACCCTTACCCCAGCTTTCTGAAATATAATAAAGTTCTCTTAACGTAGCATGCTTATTTTGCTTTATTAAATCATCCTTACAAAATCTAGCAACTCTCAGCAACTGGGCAACTTTTCTAATATGCTTAATGTTGCCACAACTCCTAACTTTGTATTTACCTGCAAGAACATAGCACCTGTATTTTGGGTCGTATTTTATGTTGCTTGTAGTTCTTAAAGGAACAGCAACTTTCGGAGGTTCGTTATTCCTTAAATATTTTAATACATCAGCTCCTATTTGCGTTAAAAGCCTTATCGTTTCTTTATCATCAATCAACATTTATGGGCACCTCTTTTATCATTTTTTTAATCAAGCTAGAAACATCTGGCACTGGGTTGCTTTCAGCTAACATCGCAGCCTCCTTAGCTACAATTGGCATATAAGTTTTGAAAATTTCAAGTCTTTTTTGCTCAATTTTCGCTCTTACCCTTCTTGAAAAATAAATTTTTAAACTTCTACATACTTCCATCAAAGCATTTCTCACTTCTTTATATATTTCACTCTCTAGCGATATAGCTTGCTTACCCACCGAGGAATATGGTATGAAGGTTGAAGAAATATTAACAAAGACAGTTATTGGGGAATTGTCAAAATCTTGCAAACCATAACGCTTCCAGTCAATACTTCTGATTGCTTGAGTAATAGCGCAAGCACTTGAGTCGAAAAGAAGAGGTGTTCTATTAGCATATCTCATAATTTCAGCTTTTACACCATTTTCAGATCTCCTTCCTGCCTTTCCACCGTAAGCAATGCCAACCTCAACGATGAATGGAACACCTCCCCTATAGACCTTTGGGCTTCTGGTAATAGCCTTAACAAATTCTGGTTCAAGCATATGCTCCAAAGCTTTTTCAATATACTCGCTGCCAATAGATATCAAGCCTTTATGAGGGGGCGCCATAAACTTTATCTTTTTAAAGGCTTTGATAATTGCCTCAGCATCTTCCCACGTCATATCTTTCGGACTTTTTTCAAGATCCACACCAGATATCCTCGCTATTTCCTCAACCTTCTCTCTGCTTATCCTTGCAAGCTCCTTCATTAGCATAGTCCTTATTTTCTCGGCCTTTGTCTTAGCCGCAATATCAAGCAAATCGCTGGGCAGTAAACCCAAGGGATGGGGCTTAATTTCTTGAGGAGCGTGGATCACCTCCTGAACAACCCTCTCAAAAACGAATTTGTTACCATGAGGATCATGGAAAACGATTCTCGCATGCGGATTTGAGAGAGCGGTTCTCCTTATGTATTCATATGGACCTTGAGACCCCTTCGTATAACTTACTCCTTTTGCCCTAACAACTATTTTGGTACCATGCCAATTACCCTCCTTAATCTTCTTTTCAACAAAAACCGGTTCATTCTTCATAACGTCAATCATAATCTTCGCTTCAATTATTTTGCCATTCCCTGTCGATGTTATAACCTTTATAGGCTTACCAGTTGTTAGTTGGCAAAACATCGTAACACCAGAAACTCCAATGCCTTGCTGACCTCTGAGCTGAATATTGCGATGAAACTTTGTGCCTGCAAGCATCTTACCAAAAACTATGCCAAGGTGCTCCTCAGGGATCCCTGGCCCTTTATCCTCACAAACAACTCTGTAGTATTCCTCAGCTATTCTGTCAATTCTTATCTTTATATCTGGCAAAGTTCCAGATTCTTCATGAGCATCAATAGAGTTGGTCAATAATTCGTGAACGATTGTCGTTAATGAGCGAATTTTACCAGAATAACCAAGCATATGCTGATTTTTCCTGAAAAATTCCGCAACACTATGAACTTTTAATTCCTTAAATAAATCTTCAGCGCTCTTCATTTTTTCACTCTTTCAAGGTACCTGTAAACTGTAGAGTGCATCGCTCCACCAATTAACATTTTAACGGCATCATATGCGATTTTAACATTATCAGGCTTGCCAATAATTGCAACAGTTTTTCCATAAACGGATATATATGTTTCTGTCATTTCTTCTATTTTTTTCTTTGCCTTACCTTCCCTTCCAATAACCCTTCCCTTTATCCTAACTAAATCATTTCTATTTCTCGCATATTCTTTTAAATCAATTATTTGAATTATACACTCCTCATCTAGCAATTCCATAGCCTTTTCAGGGCTAAAGCCTCTTCCTATAGCTAAAACAATATTCCTTGCAATTAACTCACCCAATGGATAGTTCTCATTCTTTCTCTCAATTCTAATTTCCTCACCGTTTACATGTATTTTTGTATGAGTATACTCCTCAATAGCTCTTTTCACCCTGCCATTTCTCCCAATTAGTACTGCAACTCTTTCCTTGGGTATTTTTAGAAGCATCATTAGTTTTTTAATAATTTCTTTATTCAGAAGATATTAAAACCTTCTGCAAA